>CXWK01098460.1_pt2 | contig 58218 bp, 48 predicted proteins | sample 590851 | NCBI WGS metagenome assembly CXWK01 (sample SAMEA3498364, study PRJEB10139) | wastewater metagenome | biome: wastewater treatment plant; material: activated sludge | place: Denmark | collected 2014-08-01 | reverse complement strand
CCGTGATCATCAACCCCTACGGCAAGGAAAGCATCGACTTCGCCAGCCCGGACGCGGTGCGGGTGTTCAACCGGGCGCTGCTCAAGTCGTTCTACGGCATCGCCCACTGGGACATTCCGGCCGACTATCTGTGCCCACCCGTTCCAGGGCGTGCGGACTACGTGCACTTCCTCGCCGACCTGCTGGCTAGCGGCAATGATGGCGAGATCCCCCGGGGCGCCGCGGTCAAGGTGCTGGACGTGGGCATGGGCGCCAACTGCGTGTATCCGTTGATCGGTCATAGCGACTACCGCTGGCAGTTCCTCGGCTCGGAAATCGACGCCACCGCCATCGCCGCCGCCAGGGCCATCATCCAGTCCAACGGTTTGAACAAGGCCATCCAGATTCGCCAGCAGGGCAACCGCAAGCATATTTTGCTGGGTCTGCTGGAGAGCGCCGAACGGTTTGACCTGACGATGTGCAACCCACCCTTCCACGCCTCGCTGGAGGAAGCCACCCGAGGCAGCAGCCGTAAATGGCGCGCACTGGGCAAGGCCGATCCGAAACGCAAACTGCCAGTGCTGAATTTTGGCGGTCAGGCGGCGGAGTTGTGGTGTGAGGGCGGTGAAGCGCGATTCGTCACCCAACTGATCAGCGAGAGCGCTCAGGTGGGTCAGCAGGTGTTGTGGTTCAGTACCCTGGTATCGAAAGCTTCGAACCTGCCGGCAATCCAGACGGCCCTGAAAAAGGCTGGCGCATTGGAAAGCCAGGTGGTGGAAATGTCCCAGGGCCAGAAACAGAGCCGCTTCGTGGCCTGGACCTTTAAGACCAAGAGCGAACAGCAGGTCTGGCGCGAGCGCTGGGCTCCTAAAAGCTGAGTAAAAACTGATAAGCCGTGCCGAATACAAACGCCCCGAATATCGGGGCGTTTGTTCTTCAGTATGTTAAAGCAGAGCCTGCCGGAGGCCACGAACTGTTATTTATGACAGTATAAACTTGACGAACGTATCGGCATTGTTATGGACATCAGAAAATCTCTGGAGCCCACAACATGCCACTGCAAGTACTCGCTGCACCTATAAGAAAATGTTTGTATGTCCTGTGCCTGAGCAGCGCTTCAATACTGCCTGCCTTGGCCAGTGACACCGAGGGATTCTGGCGCGAGATCAGGCCAGCCAGTTCAATCGCAGCTCAGCAACAGCCAACCCAAGGGTCTGCCATTCCCTCACGCTACCGGCAATTCGATCTTGACCTGCCCGGCCTTCACCGCCACCTCTCGGCAGCCATGAAGACGCCCAATCCATCGCCTGAGGTGGATTTGCCATTACCCAATGGCGGGTTCAGCCGATTCAAGCTAGTCGAGTCAGGCGTCCTGCCTGCCAAGCTGGCTGAAAAATTCCCGGACATCCTCAGTTTCAAGGGCAGCGATATCGACGGTCGACTGCTTAGCCTTGACCTGACCGGCAACTCGCTACGTGCGGCCATTTCAACCGGCCAGGATGAATGGCTGGTGCAGCGCGCGTGGGATACACAAAGCAAGACGCTACCAAAGGCGATAGCCACATCCCGCTATTGGAGTTTCAGTCAGTCTGATATACCTGCGCAGACGTCACCAATCGATCCGGAAGACAAGACATCACCTGCCACCGCGCAAAACAAAGCGCATAGGATGGAGCCAACCGGTACGCCCAGAGGAAACATTCTCTACAACTTCCGAGTGGCAATTACTGCAACCAGTGGATTCACCCGGGCGTTTGGCGGCTCCGTAGAAGACGGGCTGCTGGGTGTGGTTAGCACAGTCAATCGGATGAATAGGACGTTTGAAGTCGATATGGGCGTGCACTTCACGCTGATTGATGAAAACGAAAAACTGATACTCACCAACCCGGATGACGACCCTACACAGGAAAATACTGACTGGCACGAAGAAAACAGAAAACTTCTGGAGAGAGTGGTCGGTGCAGCCGCTTATGATACGGGCTTCATGCTCAATACCTTTGCAGGTGGAACTGCAGGAGGAGTAGGTAATACCTGCATCATGGAAGTTGAGTCAGGTAACCTAAAAAAACATACGGCTTACGGGTTTGCAGGGCATGAGGACCCGGTGAACGCACCTAAATTCATGGAAACCACCGTGCATGAGTTCGGACACAAAATCGGCGCTGCTCATAATGCGGACGGCGACCAAATAATGAACTATGCACCTATACGACACTTCTATTTCCATGCTTTATCTATGGCCGAAATGAATGCATGGCTGAGTTCACTAGGCGGTAGATGTGCCACAAAACAATTGAATCCGAATGCTGCTCCATGGATCGATCCTGATTCCTTGCCCCAAATCTATCAATATATTCCCGCCAACACTCCGTTCAATTTGTCGGCCGTAGCGCGCTACGCCGTACCCGGCGCAAAACTGACGTTCACCTGGGACCAAACCAACGGGTACGCATTTCCTGAGCCGGTGGATCCGGGGTACGGCAATCTTTCCACCTCTTTACCACCTTCACCGTCGGCCGAGCGAACCTTCCCCTCTCTCCCGGTGATCTTGAACGAAAAGTCACCCCAGCCAGGCGACCAGTATCCAGCCAAATCCCGCGATTTGAACTACATCCTGACAGTGCGAGACAACCAGATGGAGCATCCCACTACCGCACAAGCCAATGCGGCTGTCAGGGTTCATGACACGGGCACAGCATTTGCCGTAACAGAGCCGGACAAATCAGTGCACTGGAAAGCCGGCAGGATCTATGACATAGCCTGGAATGTGGCCCAGACCAATGTTGCTCCTGTCTCCTGCCCGAGAGTGGCAGTACATCTGTCAACCGACGGTGGCTACCATTATCTGGCGCAGCCACTGGCCACTAATCGGCCAAATAATGGGCGTACCACAGTGGGGCTTCCACAGGTAAACACCCTGAAGGCCCGCCTGCGTGTGAGTTGCGAGAACAATATTTTCTTCGCAGTGTCCCCTACGGATATCGTCATCACTCCATAACCCGATGCCGGATCGAAAAATATCAGACACAAAAAAACCGTGCCCGGATCGCTCCGGCGCACGGTTTTTTTTTAACAAGTCTTACTTGTTAACAGCGTCGGTCAGGCCTTTAGCCACAACCAGCTTGATCACTTTCTTGGCAGCGATTTCGATGGCGGCGCCAGTCGAAGGGTTACGGCCAGTACGGGCAGGACGCTCAGTCACTTTCAGTTTGCCGATACCTGGCAGAGTGATTTCGCCGCCGTTTTCCAGCTGATCGGCAACGATTTGGCCCAGTTGGTCCAGAGCGTTACGCGCGGTGGTTTTTGGCGCGTCGATAGCTTCAGCGATGTCGGCGATCAGTTGGTCTTTAGTAAGAGCCATGTAGTGTTCCTTCCCTATCAAATTCATATGGATTGCAGAGTGCAGTGTCAGCCATCGAGCCCGATCTTTTGGATCCGGCACCCTCGGCCAAATAACCACGGGATCGGGGTTATAGATTCCGAAATCAGGGTTTGGTTCGACCTGACAAATGCTGAATGCACGCTTAACGCAGTGACTACGCGTAAGACCGCGCAAAACTAGCACAGAGGCGGGGAAATATCCGCCTCTAGCTACCCAATTGGTCAGCTTTATTGCTCAAAATCGGCAAAAAAACGCATAAGCACCACCGGTCGCCCCGCAATTGCCGTTCGCACCGCGCCAAAACCAGTGGTTGCGGTACACTGGGCGCTTTTTCGGGGAGCACGCCCTCCCGTCTTCCTTCAGCCGAGAAGCCCATGCCGATCCGTCATTGCATCGTCCACCTGATCGACAAAAAACCCGACGGCACACCTGCAGTTCTGCACGCTCGGGACTCCGAGCTGGCCGAGTCCAGCGCCATCGAGAACATGCTTGCCGACCTCAACGAAAGTTATAACGCCAAACAGGGCAAGGCCTGGGGTTTCTTCCATGCCGAATCCGGGGCGCATCCGTTCAGCGGCTGGCTGAAGGAGTACTTCGATGGCGGCAAAGACTTCACCGCCTTCAGCCGCGTGGCGGTGGAACACCTGCAAAAACTCATGGAAGAGTCCAACCTCTCGGTCGGCGGCCACGTGCTGTTCGCCCACTATCAGCAAGGCATGACCGATTACCTGGCGATCGCCCTGCTGCACCACAGTGAAGGCGTCGCGGTGACCGAACAACTGGACGTGACCCCCTCCCGTCACCTGGACCTGGGCCAGTTGCACCTGGCGGCGCGAATCAACGTGTCGGAGTGGCAGAACAACAAGCAGTCCAAGCAGTACATTTCGTTCATCAAAGGCAAGAATGGCAAAAAGGTTTCGGAGTATTTCCGCGACTTCATCGGTTGCCAGGAAGGCGTTGACGGCCCCGGTGAAACCCGAACCCTGCTCAAGGCCTTCAGTGACTTCGTCGAAAGCGAAGACCTGCCCGAAGACGACGCGCGCGAGAAAACCAAGACCCTGGTGGATTACGCCAGCAGCCAGGCCAAGCTCGGCGAACCGATGGGCCTGGAAGAGTTATCGGAACTGATCGACGAGGACCGCCCGAAAGCCTTCTACGACCATATCCGCAACAAGGACTACGGCCTGTCGCCAGAAATCCCGGCTGATAAACGCACCCTGAACCAGTTCCGCCGTTTCACCGGCCGCGCCGAAGGCCTGTCCATCAGCTTCGAAGCGCACCTGCTGGGTTCGAAAATCGAGTACGACGAAGAAGCCGGCACGCTGATCATCAAGGGACTGCCAACGTCGCTCACCGATCAGCTCAAGCGCCGCAACTGATGCTCAGTAGCGTATTGAAGAAATGCCTGTTGATCCTGCTGGTGGTCGTGGTCTATCAGCATTGGGGCAAGATCGAGCGGGTGTTCAACCCGTCGCAAGTAGTGCCCGAGCAGACCCAGGCCAAGGCCAACGTCGTGCTTTACGCCACCGAGTGGTGCGGCTACTGCAAGCTGACCCGGCGCTTCCTCGATCAGAAAGGCATTCCCTACAAGGAATTCGATATCGAGAAGGATGACGAAGCACGCAACGCTTACCAGGCGCTGGGCGGCGGCGGGATTCCGATCATCGATGTCAACGGGACGTTGATTCGCGGGTATGACCCGGATGCGATTCTGGCGGCGTTGAAATGATTTAAAGATCAAAAGATCGCAGCCTGCGGCAGCTCCTACAGGGTGTACATCGATCCCCTGTAGGAGCTGCCGCAGGCTGCGATCTTTCGCTTTTATCAGGCCTCGATGCGAAACCCGAACCGCGGAAAATGCACATGCACCCAACCGCCGCGCTCGTCTTTACGACGCAGAATCAATTCCTCGCGACCGGCGAAAAGCAGCTCCCCCGCTACTGGATCAACGCCATAGTCAGTCGCGGCAATCACCACTTGCTGACCGGCCTGGAACCCGTTCGGATCGGCAAACTGCTCGTCCGGCAGATCAACCGGCGTGGCATTGCGCGCCACCTCCAGGGCTTGTCCGGAAGTCATCTCGCTCGGCGCACCGTGACCGAAACCGAGCACCCGCGCCAACCAGGCCGACACCGCCGGATAGCTATCCACAAACGGTGAAGTCACGGCGGTTGCCTTGAGGAACCACAGCGGATGAGCCATTGCGAAGTCGGCAATCGACGGCTCGCCAAACAGATAATCGCCCTCCTCGCGCTGCAGCTGCTGCTCCAGGCGCGCCATGATCGTCGGCCATTGGTGTTTGGCCTGCTCGGCAGACAAGCGTGTAGCACTGCCACCGCTGAACAACGCGGCGCGGTCGGCGATGAATGCCTTGATCGCTTCCGGCGGCATATTGCCAAAGCGCACAGCTACCGATTCCGGCTGAAACACCAGGCTGACTGCATGCTGGAACACCACCGAATCGGCCCACGCGGCGAAGGAGGCCGCGATCATTTCCTGGCCTTCGGGGAAGAACGCCGGCAAGGCCTTTTCCTGTTCCAGGCGGCGGGCAATCAACGAAGTGTCGCAATAAATATCGGCGCCAACCTGCAACACTGGAGTTTTGCGATAGCCTCCGGTCAGGGCCGTCAGGTCAGGCTTTGGCATCACCGGCGAAATGTTCACCGAGCGCCAGGACAGCCCCTTGAAGCCCAGCAGCAAGCGGGCCTTTTCAGAAAAAGGGGAAGTCGGGTAATGATGAAGAATCAACTCGGACATGCTCGGCTCCGCCGCACGGGTAAGGAATCCGCAGCTTAGCGCGCAATCCATAAGCATCACACCGATATGCCTGATGGGAACTTATCAGTCAGATTGATAAGCCGGCAGCAAAGCTCGCCACCAGGCATTCCTTGGCGCTTTTCCTGAGTTTCTTGATCAGCCGTTCCTGGCGCAGCGCTTCGCTTTTATCGCGGCAGAGTTCGGTATAGACCAGCGCCACGGCCGGGCTGGAAAGAAAGAAGCGCGCGCCCTTGCCGCTCTGGTGAGTGGCAAAGCGGCGTACCGGATCGTCGCTGATCCCGCAGTAGAGCGCGCCATTGGCCGCGCGCACGAGGTAGACGAACCAGGGTTTACTCACCGGTGCATTGGCGTCGAGAGAATTTTCGCTGAGGGTGGTCACGGCACAATCAAAACTTGAAAGGAAACAAGCCGCGATCTTATCAGCGACTGGCCTGCCATGCCTTCAGCCCCTTCAGGGCCTGTGCCCGAACGGCGTTCCCTACCAATGGCGTCCAGCCCAGGATCAGGCCTTTGAAACCCAATGCCTGGCGGGACCAGGCCCACAGATCGAAACGGTCGTGGTGTTCGCAGATCTTGCCGTCACGGAAGACGAATCGTGCCTGGATGTCGTTGACCACGGTGTTGCCGGTCTGGCTGAACAGGTACGTCGCGACCCAATGCGCGGCGCCCGTGTGCTCATCGGCGTGAACGCTATCGAAGGTCAGGGAGAAATCCCTGGCCCGGGTCGTGAGCATGCGCCACATGTCGCCAGCATCGCGCCCGCGAAGCTCGCCGAACGCCGGATCACTGAACACCACGTCATCGGTATAGCAGGCGCTCATGGCCTCGGCGTCCAGCCGCTGGAAGGCTTGGTAGAACTGGGTGATCAATGCGCGATGGGCATCACTCATGGTCAGGCTCCGTACGAATAAAGGATTGCCTGCAAGATAGTCTGCAAGGCCGCTGAACACTATCGGCATTCGCGGTGGGAATACCCTCTGGCACGCTAATGCACCATGCCACTGTCACGGGCATAAGCAAACAGATCCACGTCCGTGGAAATGCCCAGCCTCTGCATGGCCATGCTTTTCTGTTTACTGATCGTCGACACGCTGCGTTTGAAGTAACAAGCAATCTCGCTGACGGTCATGCCGCTGGCGAGCATTCTCACCACTTCATGTTCTTTGGCCGACAGTGACGGTAACGGGGACGAGTCCCCAGTGCCGGCCTCGGTCAGTTCGGCGCGCAGGGACTCGCTGATAAACCGCCGTCCCTGACTCACCGATTTGATCGCGTCGGGCAGCTCCGTTGCCGACGCGCCTTTAGCAACGATGGCCGTCACACCTTCAGCGAAGGCCGACCTCAGTGTCGCGACGTTGGCAAACATGGTGACCAGAATGATCGGCAGCGCCGGGTAGTGCCGGCGCACCCTGCTCAGCATCTTCAGGCCATCGGCCTGCCCGTCGCCCGGCATGCAGAAGTCTGTGATCAGCAGATCACAAGGAAGTGTGGAAAGAAGACTCAGCAGGCTGTCGGGGCCGTCGGCTTCACCGACAACCACGCAGGTTGTGCTTGAATCGATGAGCATCCGCAAGCCGATACGAACGACGGGATGGTCGTCAGCGATGATGACGCGCATGGTCGTAGTTTTCCTGTGAGGTGACTGGAATGCGCGAAAAATAGCGCTGTCCACTGGCCACTACAACAACCAATCTCATCAGTAAAATAGCGACACTCAATGCCTTCGGGGTTTTGTCCTTTCTCTTACAAAACAAACAGACGCCCCCTACTTTTTTAAGCTACGTCACCCACGCCAAAAGACTACAGACAATACAGCGAACCATGACGAGTTGTAGTCCGTCGTCATCCTTCGTGCTCCGGACGCCGCGTTTTCGTATTAGTTGCATTCCTTCCGTCTACCCCGGCCTATAGATTGCCTCCTGTCCACCCAGGGTAATGACTGACAACCTCCTTCAAGGAAGAGCCAACGCATGAACACACCTTTATCGTTGCTGGCCGCAGTCTTGCTGCTGACAGGCGCTCCGTCCGCTTTGGCCAGTTCCAACACCGACTTGAGTGTCACCGGCATGATCACTCCCAGTGCCTGTAAGCCCAGTCTCTCGAGCGGCGGTATCGTCGAGCACGGCAGGGTGGGGATGAAGGACCTGCATCCGGACCAGCCCACCCGGTTGGAAAACGGCACGCTCTACCTCGACGTGAACTGCGAGGCGGCCACCCTGTTTACCCTGACCACGGTGGATAACCGCAGCGGATCTTCCGCCATCAGCCCTAGCCAGCACGGGCTGGGGATCGTTAATGATGACGAGAAACTGGGCAGTGTAGCCCTCGGTCTGTTTGACGCGATTGCCGACAAAGCCGCGGTAAAAACCATCTCGTCCCGGGACGATGGTGTCAGTTGGCGAGCGTCGCCCTACCTGGGACATGCCGGCAAGACTTCGTTTGCGGCGATGAATGCCCCTGACACACCGATCGCCATAAAAGACCTGCATGCAAGGCTGACGGCATTCACCATTATCGTGCGTGCCAGCGACCTGACTCTGACCGATGAAATCCCCATCGACGGCCATATCACCGTGCAACTGGATTACTGACAGACCGCGTGCTGCGCAATATCAGCCTGGAGCGCTGACACCAGCAACCCGTGTCACGCCAGCACCCTTTTTTTGATCATTCAACGAGACACGTCATGACGATGTTTTCTGCTTTCGTGCGCCTTCTGATCCACGCCAGCGCTGGCTTACTCCCGCTCTTGATGACCGTTTACGCCCAAGCTGACGGGATGGTCCCGAACACTTCCGTGGTCATCATCAATGAGGCCGATGGCGAGGCGTCCGTTACAGTGACCAACACTGATACCACTCTGGCGTTGATGCACGTCACTCTCGAAAACATTGCCGAGGATCCTGAATCGCTGGTGTTTGTGACACCACCGCTGGCCCGGGTTGAAGCGTCGAAAACCCAGTTGGTGCGCTTTATTCTGCAATCGGAAAAACCCTTGCTCACCCAGCGATTGAAGCGGGTGATCTTTGAAGGCATACCGCAAGGCAAACCCGCCGCCGAAGCTGGACAGGCCCGTGTAGGGGTGACGGTGCGCCAGAACCTGCCGGTGATTCTGCACCCCAAGGGCCTGGCGCCTAATCGCACCCCATGGACTGATCTGCAATGGTCACTAAATGGCGATCAACTGACCGTGCGCAATGACACTCCCTACGTGGTCCGTCTGGGCCAGCAGGTACATCTGCTGCCTTCGGCGGGCAGTGCGATGTTGCCCAAGACCTACGTGTTGCCCGGTGAGCACATCAGTGTTTCGGCACCAGCCGGGGCTGCCACGCATGTGCGCTTTCAACCAGCCACCGTCTACGGTTTTGCGGTACCGCTCTATGACGCGCCGATCAGCTCCTGACGATTGCAGCTACCCACGACGCCACAAAGGAACGGTGAGCGCCTTGTTTTCATTGAAGTGGAATCAACCGCCACGAGCGTGACTGAGGCCACAGTGCAATCGGCCGGCACGCGCGCATAAACCAAGTGAAACCCATGAACACAGTGATGATTTACCGTGACGGCGAAGCCATGCCCGCGATTCGGTTGATTGCTCATCCTCACGCCTGCCGGCTGTGGATGAAAGCAGTGTTGCTGCTAGCTATTGTGCTGATGGCGCTCGATGCACGAGCCGACGTGCCGTCGCCGGCATCGTTCGATAAAAACACCCTGCAGCAACGCGGTATCGATCCGGCGCTGGCGACGCTGTTGCTGGCGGCACCGAGCTTCCCCGCAGGGCGGCATCCGCTCACGTTGTCGGTCAATGGCCAGCGTCAGGGTCGGGTCGACGTCCGGTTCAATCGCGACGGGACGTTGTGCTTTGATCGCGACTTGCTCGACGCGGCGAACCTGGGTGTGCCTGAACAGTTGGTGGACGCACAACCTGCAAACGACACCCCGTGTCACGATGTGCTCGGCACCTGGCCGCAAACCGTCGTCGATCAGGACCCGGCCAATCTTGCCCTGTCATTGATCGTGCCCGGCGACGCACTGCGCCCGGTTCTTCGAGATGTGTCCGGCTATCAAACCGGCGGCATCGCTGGCCTGCTCAATTACGACGTAACCGGTCTGCACAGCCGATACGGCGATGATTCGAGCCGCTACGCCTCGGCCAGCACCGAGCTGGGTTTCAATGCCGGTGACTGGATCGTGCGCAGCCGACAGATTCAGACCTGGCAGGACGATATCTCCCGCACGACGCACATTGCGGCGTACGCCCAGCGCACATTCGCCAGCCAGGAAGCGGTGCTGCAGGCGGGCCAGATCAATCTCTACAACCCGGTGCTGGCCGGTGCGCAGATCACCGGCGTGCAAGTACTGAACGAACAGGCACTGCAGGTCGAAGGACAAAGCGCGGTCATCGAAGGCATTGCCAACAGTCAGGCGCAGGTCGAAATCCGCCAGAACGGCGCGTTGATCCACTCCACGGTGGTGCCCGCCGGACCGTTTGCGTTGACCAATGTACGTCGCCTCAACAGCCGCTCCGATGTGGAAGTCACGGTCAAGGAGGCTGATGGCAGCGAGCGCCGCTTCACCGTTCCTGCCGCGATGCTCGGCATCGGTTTACCGGCTCCGGGTTACTCGCTGGCGGCTGGCAGGGTGCGCAATACCGGCGACGAAGAAGGTGGCGATCCCTGGGTGATCAGTAGCGGCTGGAGCGGTGCACTCGGCGCACAAGCCCTGCTGAGCGTCGGCATTACCGGCGCCGATGAGTACCGCGCGGCGGGTGCCGGCATCGCGCTGTTACCCTCACCTGTCACCCAGATTCAAGCCACGTTGACAGGTGCCAGCGCCAGCGGCCAACAACCCGGTAAAGGGCTTCAGATCGACCTGAGCGCCTCGCACCTTTTGAGCGCGCAGTGGTCACTCAATGCCGGCGGTTCTTACCGGACCCCGGGTTACCGGGAACTGGAAGACGCAGTGTTCGATAGCACAAGTGACCAGCGCGATTCCCGTTACCGCGACCAGCAAAGCGCTGCACTGTCCTGGTCCCATCCCTGGCTCGGCGCATTCAGTGCCGGCTTCAGTCGTTCTGGCACGTTCGACGGTGACAGCAGCAGCCGCGCGCTCGCCTCCTGGGGGACCAACATCGGCGGTGTATCGATCTCGGCTACGGCTGAGTGGCAGGTCAGTGGCGCCAACCGCAGCGACGACAGCGTATATGTGAACCTGAGCATCCCGTTGGGCCAGAACCGCCGGGCACGCACCTGGGCGCGCAGCACGGGCGGCGAGTACCGCAGCGGCGTGGGCGTGAGTGAACAGATCAACGATCAATTGGCGTATCGGGTCGGCGTCGAGCACGACACACGAGACCGGCAGGTGCAATCGCACGCGGGGGTTTCCTTGCTGCCGCGCTACACCCAACTGGACCTGAACTACACCCGCACTGATGCCGAGCGTGACAGTTATCAGATCGGTGCCCGGGGCGGGGCCGTGCTGCACGGCGGTGGCGTGACGCTGTCGCCCTATCAGGTGAGCGACACCTTCGCGCTGCTTTCGGTGGGCAATATGGGCGCGATCAAAGTGACGACGCCCAGCGGCCCGGTCTGGACCGACTGGCAAGGCCGGGCGGTGGTCCCGCAAGTGGTGGCCTACGGTCGCAGCGCGGTGGAAGTGGACACCAGAACCCTGCCGCGCAACGCCGACATCAACAACGGGCTCGCGGTGATTTCGGCCGGTCGCGGTGCCGTCGACAACGTTGAGTTTGGCATCACGATGACCCGTCGAGCCTTGCTCAAGGCCACCACCGCCAATGGCGCGCCGCTGCCGCGCGGGGCCACTGTGAACAACGCGGATGGCGAGTTCGTGACCCTGGTACAGGACGGCGGCCTGGTGTTTTTGCCCAATGTCCTCGACCGCCGCGCGCTGTGGGTCCGCGCACCGGGGATGGAGCGCTGCGAATTGCGCTTCGAACTGCCCGCCGACGCGGACACCAACGCGTACTACGAAACCGCCCCCGCCAAGTGCCGAGCCCTCTGAGGATGACTTCATGAATCTGTCTCGCTATCTGCTGCTGACTCTCACGCCCCTGGCACTGAGCGGATTCACGCCACTGGTCTTGGCGTCCAACGACGACTGTCAGTTCAACCTGAGCCAGCCGGTGCTCGATTACGGCTTGATGAACCGGGCGATCCGTCCCGACTCAGCACCGCAGCGACAGCTTGGTATGCGCCAGCTCAGCCTGACCTTGAGCTGCACGCAGCCCATCGACATGAGCCTGTTCTACCGGGCCATGGCGGCGACGGCCGAACGCTTTCACTTTGCCGAACGCGGCAGCTATCAAGTACGGATTCGCGATGCCGTACTCGACGGCCAGTCGGTGGAGATCGGCTTGATTGCCGGGGCCGGTCAGCCACCGAGCAAAACAGCATCGACCCTGATCTGGCGACCGGAACACGGGGTGGTGCCGGTGCAGGCCGGCGTGCCGGTACAGGGACGCAGTTTCTCGGCTCAGCTTGAGCTGACCGCCTGGGTTCAAGAGCAAGGCATGCAGGTGCGTGATGCGGTGACCTGGGAGGCTTCCGGGGCGTTCGACGCCATCGGCGCCGGACGCAGCCGCGAGGCGACCTTGCGCGCCCGTTTCGCCCCGGGAGCCTGCGAACCCATGCTGTCCAATGGCGGCGTGGTCGACTTTGGCACCCTGTCGAAAAATCAGCTCGACACCGAAAAGAGCACGCGCCTGCCACCCAAGTCCCTGACCTTGACAGTGGCTTGTGACGCGCCCACTTCATTCGCCCTGATCATGCAAGACAACCGCTCCGGCTCAGCCACGGTCACCAGCGACATTTACTACGGCCTGGGAACCGACAGCCGCCAGAACCGGATCGGACTGTATTCGCTCAACGTCGACCCGGCCGACGCCAGTGCCGATGGCTTCGCCCGCCTCTACCGAACTGACTCCACCACCGGCGGCGTGGCCTGGAGCACCGCCAGCGCCAACCCGATTCCCCTCGGTAAAACCAGTTACCTGGGCTTTACCGACAGCCCTGGCAGCAACGCCGGCCCGGTACTGATCCAGAACCTCAGCACCACCCTGACCGTCGATGCCGTCATCGCCCCCACCAACCACTTGGATCTGAGCAGCGCCATCGATCTCGATGGTGCCGGGACGATCGAGATTATTTACCTGTAACACCCAACCCGATCCTGCTGGATCCGGGGTGCATTTGGGCACCTCGAGCAGTCAGGACGATAACCATAGACGTGAGTAAAACATGATGAAAAAATACCTTGCAGCACTTTCCGCCACAGCACTTATCAGCGTTGCGCCTTATGCGCTGGCAGCGTCCACTGATTTGACCGTCACCGGCACCATCGTGCCGGGTGCTTGCACGCCGACCCTCTCCGACGGTGGCGTCGTTGATCATAAAAAGATTTCAGCGAAAGATCTGAATCCGGATCTCGTTACAAACCTGCCAATAAAGACGCTGCAATTGTCGATCAATTGCGATGCTGAGCAGCCGTTCAAACTACGCACCGTCGATAACCGGCCTGGCACGTCGATCATCAGCTACGCCTACGGTCTGGGTTTTATCAATGGTGATCAAAAGCTCGGTGGGTTTTACATAAGAATGGCCAATCCTCTGGCAAACGGCGTCCCGGTATTGACCCTGAGTTCTTACGATGGCGGTACAACGTGGAAGTATAACCAATGGATGGATCCTGATAGTGGCCTGCTCTCGGTCGGTTCAGTTAGCGACACCACCACCCCGATAGCCGTCAAGGACGTGACGATGGATCTTCAAGTACACACCAGAATCGCTCGCGCCGACGGCCTGGACCTGAGTGACGAAGCGGCTATCGACGGGTCGATCACCCTGGAAGTCGACTACCTGTAACGTAGCCGCCCTTGCCCGGAATCATTCTTCGGGCAAGGGTTGATTGCGCACCGTCGTGCAGCTAGACGGTGCCGTAAGTTGTCTAGTTGCCATTCAGACTTTTTCGCTGACCACCTGAACGTAAAGCGAACGCCCGGCGCCCAGCCCGGCAATGATCGCACCCAGGCCGATCACCCCGAAGATCCAACCCACGGCGCTCCAGCCGCCAGTCCAGTCGTGCACGATGCCGACCGCGAAAGGCCCCATGGACGCCAGGGTGTAGCCGAACCCCTGGGCCATGCTCGACAGGTTCGCCGCCACGTGGGAATCGCGCGAGCGCAACACGATCAGGGTCAATGCCAGGCTGAACGTGGCGCCCTGCCCCAGCCCCAGCACAATCGCCCATCCCCACAAGCCTTCGATCGGGGCGTACAGGCAACCGAACAAACCTGCCAGGGTCAGCGCCATGACGATCACGATCGCCAGGCGCTGGTCCTTGCCGCGAGTCGCCAGCCATGGCGCTGCAAGGGAGCTGATCAATTGAACGATCACCGACCCCGACAGCACCAGCCCGGCCTGGGTTGCACTCAGGCCACGACCGATCAGGATCGACGGCAACCAGCCAAACACGATGTAGGCCAACGATGATTGCAGGCCCATGTACAAGGTGACTTGCCAGGCCAACGGGTCGCGCAGCAATCCTCGCACGCGATAGGCAACGTTATGCGCGCCGTGTTTCTGCCCGGTTTGTGGCAGCCAGAAAATCGCCGCGATCAAGGCTGGAATCACCCAGAACCCGAGGCCCAGGCTCCAGCTTTTGTCGAAGTGTTCACTCAACGGCACCGTGGCGCCCGCGGCCATTGCCGCGCCCAGGCACAGGGCCATGGTGTAGACACCGGTCATGGTCCCGGCGTGTTTAGCGAAGTCGCGCTTGACGATGCCCGGCAGCAACACGCCGATCACGCCGATGCTGGCACCTGCCAGCACGCTGCCGGCAAACAGACCGATTTCGCCGAAGGAACTGCGCAGGATGATCCCCCCCGCCAGCGTCAGGAGAATGCCCAACACCACACGTTCAGCCCCGAAGCGGCGCGCCAGCACCGGTGCCAGCGGAGCGAACAAACCGAGGCACAGCACCGGCAACGTCGTCAGCAAACCGGCTTGGGCCGCCGACAGGCCGAGGCTTTTCGACACCTCGCTCAGCAGCGGCGCCATGCTCGACAGCGCCGGGCGCAGATTCAAAGCCACCAGGATCAGGCCCAGCAGCAACAACCACGGACGCCGCAGAATTGGCTGGGTTTGCTGGACCTGCTCGTCATCGGCCTCGGCGTCGATCAGCAGCTCTTCCAGCTCTGCCGTGCGCTTGGGTGAAGTGACATCGGTGTGCTGGCTGGACATGGTGTTCTCGGTTTCAAGGTTCATTGATCAACTGCCTCGACAGGGCTTTGGCCCGCTCCGGGTCGCGTTGCTCCACGGCATCAAGCAGTTCGACGTGCAGGTCGAACACCTCCTGGCGCCGGGGCGTGATGTTCAGGCAGTGGCGCAATTGTTCGCCGACAACGCTGGAGAAGTAGCGATACAGCTCACTGAGCGTCGGGTTGTGCGCGGCGTCCACCAGGCGTCGGTGGAACACCAGGTCACAGGCGATGTAGGTGTCGAGATCGCCGTGATAGTGGGTACCGCTGACGCCCAGTGCCTCGCGCAAGGCCACCAGGTCTTCATCGGTGCGGCGCATGGCGGCCAGGCCAATGGCCTCGACTTCCAGGATGTGCCGGGTCTCGCGGGCCTGTTCGAGTGAGCAGCGGGACAACGCCTTTAGGGTGTCCAGCGGATCGACCACCGCGCGCAGGTAACTGCCGTCACCCTGACGGATCTCGATCAACCCGGAAAACGCCAGCACGCGCATGGCTTCGCGCACCGTGTTGCGGCTGATGCCCAGCTCTGCGGACAACTCGGGTTCGGTGGGCAAACGCTGGCCGACCGCCCAAACGCCCTGGTTGATGCGCAAGCGCAACTGCTCCAGTGCCTGATCGACCAGGGAGCGCTTGATTAACGGAGAGGTATCTGACATTGGATTCATCCTTTCATCCAATCATAGGATGAATTTTTTGACATCTTAGTCAGCTTAACGCCAGAGAACAACCCTCCCCTCTGTAGGAGGTAGGAGCGAGCATGCTCCGGGCGGCGTTCCGACGATGGTCGTCAACGATAACGTTGGAAACCTGGCACCCCGCGGAGCACTCAGGTTTTTCGCGAGCATGCTCGCTCCTACTGGGATGGCAGGGATGGCAGGGACGGCAGGGACGGCAGGATTGGCAGGCGAAAAAAAACCCTTCACGGTTTGCCGTGAAGGGCCTTTTTTGATGCCCGGGTATCAGGCTTCGGTCTTGGCTGCCGCTGCTTTGGCAGCCGCGTCCTTGATCAGCGCCTGCAACGAACCATCAGCGGACATTTCAGTCATGATGTCGCTACCGCCAACCAACTCGCCAGCTACCCACAATTGCGGGAAGGTTGGCCAGTTGGCGTATTTAGGCAGGTTGGCGCGGATTTCCGGGTTCTGCAGGATATCCACGTACGCAAATTTTTCGCCACACGCCATCACGGCCTGCGCGGCTTTCGCGGAGAAGCCGCACTGCGGGGCATTCGGCGAGCCTTTCATGTAAAGCAGAATGGTGTTGTTGGCAATCTGCTCTTTAATCGTTTCGATGATATCCATGGAGCACCTCGGCTGAACTTTCCGACTCATGGGTCGGCACGGTGGCGCATTGTAACGGAAAGCCGAGCGCCCTGCTCGGTCTCTCCGTCAGATGCGATCAGGCCGCTACCACGGTCACTGGTACACCGTTCAACGCCGCATTTCCCGACAGCTCGTCAAGCTGACACTCGTCGGTCAGGTCATTGGCGCTGGAACCCGGCTGACCACTGGCGATGCTCATTTGCACACCTGGCCGGGCATGGCCCCAACCGTGTGGAAGGCTGACCACTCCTTTCATCATATCCAGGCTGGCCAACACTTCCACTTCGATCACCCCGACCCGCGAGCTGACCCGCACCTTCTGCCCGTCGCTTAACTTGCGACTCGCCAGATCATCCGGGTGCATCAACAACTGATGACGCGGCTTGCCCTTCACCAGGCGGTGATAGTTGTGCATCCATGAGTTATTGCTGCGCACATGTCGCCGACCGATCATCAACAACTCATCGCTGGTCGGCGCCTGCAATGTCGCGAAACGCGCCAGGTCGGCGAGGATTGCGGCGGGGGCAGCCTGGATTCGCTGATTGGCGGTTTTCAGGCGTGGCACCAGGTTGGGTTTCAGTGCGCCCAGGTCAACCCCATGGGGATGATCGAACAGGGTTGCCAGGGACAGCTTGTGCGACGACGCATCGCCGTACAGTCCCATGCGCAAACCGCGGTCGATCATCTGCGCCGGGGCGATGGTGGGCTTCAACTCCTTGCCGGTCTTCGCTGCAAACGCCTTGGCCAAGCCGACGAAAATCTCCCAGTCGTGCAAGGCACCTTCAGGCTTGGGCAGGATGGCGCGGTTGAAGCGGCTGACATTGCGCACCGCAAACATATTGAAGGTGGTGTCGTAATGATCGTTTTCCAGCGCAGAAGTAGACGGCAGGATCAGGTCGGCATAACGCGTGGTTTCATTGATGTACAGGTCGACACTGACCATGAACTCCAGGCCGTCCAGCGCCTGCTCGAGCTGGCGTCCATTGGGCGTGGACAGCACCGGGTTGCCCGCCACGGTGATCAATGCACGGACCTGCCCTTCGCCTTCGGTGAGCATCTCTTCGGCCAGCGCCGACACCGGCAGTTCGCCACCGTACTCCGGGCGCCCGGACACCCGACTCTGCCACACATTGAAGTGCCCGCCCGACGTCGAAGCCACCAGGTCCACCGCCGGTTCCGTGCACAAGGCACCGCCGACGCGGTCGAGGTTGCCGGTAATCAGGTTGATCAACTGCACCAGCCAATGGCACAGGGTGCCGAATGCCTGGGTCGAGACGCCCATGCGTCCGTAGCAAACCGCCGTGGGTGCGGCGGCAAAATCCCGTGCCAATTGGCGGATCCGCTCCGCCGGCACCGCACACAATGGACTCATGACGTCGGCGGAGAAACCGGTCACGGCTTCGCGCACCTGGTCCAGACCGTCCACTGGCAAATGACTGTCGCGGGTCAGGCCTTCGGCGAACAGGGTATGCAGCAGACCGAACAGCAACGCCGCATCGCCACCGGGGCGCACGAACAGATGCTGGTCGGCGATTGCCGCCGTTTCGCTGCGACGCGGATCGACCACCACGACCTTGCCGCCTCGGGCCTGGATCGCCTTCAAGCGTTTTTCCACGTCGGGCACGGTCATGATGCTGCCGTTGGAGGCCAGCGGGTTGCCGCCCAGGATCAACATGAAATCAGTGTGGTCGATGTCCGGTATCGGCAGCAGCAAACCGTGGCCATACATCAAGTGACTGGTCAGGTGATGGGGCAACTGGTCGACCGACGTCGCGGAATACCGGTTACGGGTTTTCAGCAAGCCAAGGAAGTAATTGCTGTGGGTCATCAACCCATAGTTGTGCACGCTGGGGTTGCCTTGATAGACCGCCACCGCATTCTGCCCGTGGCGCTCCTGAATCGCGGCCAGGCGTTCGGCGACCAGGTTGAAGGCGTCGTCCCATTCGATGGGTTGCCACTCGCTGCCCACCCGTCGCATTGGCTGATGCAGGCGATCCGGGTCGTTCTGAATGTCTTGCAAGGCAACCGCTTTGGGGCAGATGTGCCCACGGCTGAAGCTGTCCTGGGGGTCGCCCTTGATCGAGGTGATCTGCAGGCTGCCATCGAGCTCGGTGGTTTCGATGGTCAGCCCGCAAATGGCTTCACACAAATGGCACGCACGGTGATGGAGAGTCTTGGTCATGGCCAGTCTCTGTCTTGTTCTGGGCGGGCAATAGCGACCGCGGAAACAAAACTATGGTGCCTGCCCCTCCAGCGCGCCAGCGACGTTCATCTTGTGAATCGGGGGTTATCAGGCCTGCCGATAACCGCAAGCCATCAGCTCGAAGGCAACCTCGGCGGCGCCTGCAACTGGATTTCCTGGAGGGTTTCGACCGGCCCTTGGGCTGCGTGCACACCGGTCAGCTCGCCAATCAGGCGCCAGTGTTCGTCAAGCCCGGCACTGATGGTGACCATGCGATCGATCATGCGCCGTCCTGCGTCGCGTGTGACCTGGTCGTCGCTGCGCAGCAGTTCGAAAGACATCGATGTCATGGAGGCGGTCAGGTGAGTCAGGGAGCGTGCCGTGAGGCCGAGCAATTCCATAAGCTGCTGTTCTTTCGATTCCATCGCTGAGCTTCCTGCGTCACTCGTGAATTAGTTATAACCCAGCACTTTGCATTCGCAAGTATTTCAGATCGGCTGCGCCCGGCACCAAGGTCACGAACCACCGGCCGAAAACCGACTGTCTGTTCGCCATCCCCGCCCCTCTGGATTGCCAAGTTCCAAGGCCCCGGTGTACAAATGACTGGCTGCAGTCAGGAAACAGGCTTCAAAAGCGCTATTGCGGTCCACCGATAGCCCCTCTGAAATCCCCTAAAAACCGTAGCCCTATTGGTAAGACGCGACATTTAATTATAAGATCGCGCCTTCCCCTATTTCGTCGCCCCGTGCGGCTTACGCCGCAGGTCTCGCCCGTTGTTCCGTTAAACAAGGCTTTGAGCATCTGCGGTTTGTAGCAAAAAGGTAGTCAATGATGAGCGCAAGGCACTTTCTCTCCCTGATGGATTGCACGCCCCAAGAGCTGGTCAGCGTGATCCGTCGAGGCGTTGAGCTCAAAGACCTGCGTAACCGCGGTGTACTGTTCGAGCCTTTGAAAAACCGCGTGCTCGGGATGATTTTCGAAAAGTCCTCGACCCGCACCCGAATTTCGTTCGAAGCCGGCATGATCCAGCTCGGTGGCCAGGCGATCTTCCTGTCGCCGCGCGATACCCAATTGGGCCGTGGCGAGCCAATCGGCGACTGCGCGATCGTCATGTCGAGCATGCTCGACGCCGTGATGATCCGCACCTTTGCCCACAGCAACCTGACCGAATTCGCCGCCAATTCCCGCGTGCCGGTGATCAACGGCCTGTCCGACGACCTGCACCCGTGCCAGTTGCTGGCCGACATGCAGACGTTCCTCGAGCACCGTGGCTCCATCCAGGGCAAGACCGTTGCCTGGATCGGTGACGGCAACAACATGTGCAACAGTTATATAGAAGCGGCGATCCAGTTCGACTTCCAGTTGCGCATCGCCTGCCCGGAAGGTTACGAACCCAATCCCGAATTCGTGGCGAAGGCCGGCGATCGGGTGACCATCGTTCGTGATCCCCAGGACGCCGTGCGCGGTGCGCATCTGGTGAGCACTGACGTCTGGACGTCCATGGGCCAGGAAGAAGAAACTGCCAAGCGCCTGCAGCTGTTTGCTCCGTACCAGGTCAACCGTGCCCTGCTCGACCTGGCCGCCCCGGACGTACTGTTCATGCATTGCTTGCCGGCTCACCGCGGCGAAGAGATCAGCCTCGACCTGCTCGACGACCCGCGCTCGGTGGCATGGGACCAGGCTGAAAACCGGCTTCACGCACAAAAGGCCCTGCTCGAGTTTCTGGTCGAAGCGGCGTACCACCACGCATGAGCCAGCCATTACTGCTTAACCTGCGCAACCTCGCCTGCGGCTATCAAGACCAGCGCGTGGTGCAAAACCTCAACCTGCATTTGAACGCCGGTGACATCGGCTGCCTGCTGGGCTCCTCGGGCTGCGGCAAGACCACCACCCTGCGTGCCATTGCCGGCTTCGAACCGGTGCACGAAGGTGACATCCAGCTGGCTGGCGAGACCATCTCCAGTGCCGGTTTCACCCTCGCGCCCGAGAAACGTCGCATCGGCATGGTGTTCCAGGACTACGCCCTGTTTCCGCATTTGAGCGTGGCTGACAACATCGCCTTCGGCATTCGCAAACATCCGAACAAGGATCGCGTCACCGAAGAGTTGCTCGAACTGGTCAACCTGAAAAACCTCGGCAAGCGTTACCCCCACGAGCTCTCCGGTGGCCAGCAGCAACGGGTCGCCCTGGCTCGCGCCCTGGCGCCAGAACCGCAATTGCTGCTGCTGGACGAACCGTTCTCCAACCTCGACGGAGAATTGCGCCGCAAACTCAGCCACGAGGTGCGCGACATCCTCAAGGCCCGTGGCACCAGCGCGATCCTGGTCACCCACGACCAGGAAGAGGCCTTCGCGGTCAGCGATCACGTCGGCGTGTTCAAGGAAGGCCGGCTTGAGCAATGGGATACGCCCTACAACCTCTATCACGAACCACTGACACCCTATGTGGCCAGCTTCATCGGCCAGGGTTACTTCATTCGCGGACAGCTGAGCAGCCCGGAGTCGGTGCAGACGGAACTCGGTGAATTGCGCGGCAACCGCGCCTACACCTGGCCGGTCGGCGGTGCGGTAGATGTATTGCTGCGTCCGGACGATATCGTCTATGCGCCAGACAGTGCATTGAAGGCGCGGATCGTCGGCAAGTCTTTCCAGGGGGCCTCGACGCTTTACCGCCTGCAAATGCTGACCGGCGCACAACTGGAATCGATCTTCCCGAGCCATGTCGATCATCAGATCGGCGCAGAAGTCGGCATTCGTGTGGCGGCGGAACACCTGGTGCTGTTCCAGGCGTCCGGCAGTACGGCGGCGCATATTCCGACGGTTGATTCCGGGGTTCGGCGCTACAGCACTGCGCACTGATCAACAGCAAAAGATCGCAGCCTGCGGCAGCTCCTACATTGGAATGCGCTCCCTGTAGGAGCTGCCGCAGGCTGCGATCTTTTCGTTTTCAACCCAAGTTCAAGCTCGGCCTATATCGGCGAATGTTGCCTGGGTGTGCTCCGCCAGCACTGCCGGTGCCAGTTCGACCTCCAACCCCCGTCGTCCCGCGCTGACAAAAATGCTCGCCAACGGCTGCGCCGAACTGTCGATAAAGGTCCGCAAGCGCTTCTTCTGTCCCAACGGGCTGATACCGCCCAGTAGATAACCGGTGGAGCGTTGCGCCGCCGCAGGGTCGGCCATTTCGACCTTCTTCACCTTGGCGGCATGGGCCAGGCCCTTCAAGTCCAGGCTTCCGCCGACGGGCACCACCGCAACCAGCAATTCGCCTTTCTCACTGGCCGCCAGCAAGGTCTTGAACACTTGCGCCGGGTCCAGTCCGAGCTTCTCCGCCGCTTCCAGCCCATAGGAAGCGGCCTTCGGGTCATGTTCATAACTGTGCACCTGGTGTTCGGCGCGAACCTTTTTCAGCAAATCCAATGCGGGTGTCATGACAGCTCCAGACTGGGTGGCGGTAGAAAATCCTGGGCCGGATTCTAAGACATTGACCCACAAAAGGCTCTATCGCGGCACTGCCTTAAAAAAGCCCACGTGATTTTGCACACTCACCGACGCGATCATTCACAGAACTAATAGATTATTTGTGACCGACGGTTCACTTTCGACCTTTGACATCAGCGTTTCTTGTCTATATTTTTTCGTTTCTGAAACTGTATGAAATGTCTTACCGCAGTACCCAGCTGTAAAACGGGAACAGGATGGGGATCCTGCCTCAATGAAGAACGCGCTTCGACCATGATGAAATGAAAGCGCCAGACAAGAAAAAAAATGAGGTTTCAATGACAACTGCTTTACAACAACCGTCGCTGTCGAGCCAATGCATGGCCGAGTTCCTGGGGACTGCGCTGCTGATCTTCTTTGGTACGGGCTGCGTTGCCGCGCTCAAGGTCGCGGGTGCCAGCTTTGGCCTCTGGGAAATCAGCGTTATCTGGGGTGTCGGGGTGAGCATGGCGATCTACTTGACCGCCGGGGTTTCCGGCGCTCACCTGAACCCTGCCGTCAGTATCGCATTGAGCATTTTTACCGACTTCGAAAAGCGCAAACTGCCTTTCTACATCGTCGCCCAGGTGGCTGGCGCCTTTTGCGGCGCGTTACTGGTGTACACGCTGTACAGCAATCTATTCTTCGATTTCGAACAAACTCACCAAATGGTTCGCGGCAGTGCGGCCAGCCTCGAATTGGCGTCGGTGTTCTCCACCTTCCCCAATCCAGGCTTATCCACGGCCCAGGCGTTCCTCGTCGAAGTGATCATCACCGCCATCCTGATGGGCGTGATCATGTCGCTGACCGACGATAACAATGGCCTGCCCAACGGCCCGCTGGCGCCGATACTGATCGGCCTGCTGATTGCGGTGATTGGCAGTTCCATGGGCCCGCTGACCGGTTTTGCGATGAACCCGGCACGGGACTTCGGTCCTAAACTGATGACTTTCTTCGCTGGCTGGGGTGAAATTTCCTTCACTGGCGGCCGCGATATCCCGTACTTCCTGATTCCGGTTTTTGCGCCGATTGTCGGTGCCTGCCTGGGTGCTGCCGCCTACCGCGGCTTGATTGCCCGTCACTTGCCTGGCGCCGCGCCTGCTACACAGGATGCAACACCGGCCATTGACGGCAAGCCCAGAATTTCCTGATAGCGTTGGCGCGCGAAACCTGCCCGTTTGCTCGCGCGCCAGACCTCACTTCCCTTTTTCGTCCAAGGCAATCGACATGACCGACACTCAGAACAAGAATTACATCATTGCCCTCGATCAGGGTACGACCAGCTCGCGCGCGATCATTTTCGATCGCGACGCCAACGTGGTCTGCACCGCACAGCGCGAGTTCGCGCAGCATTATCCACAAGCCGGCTGGGTCGAACACGATCCGATGGAAATCTTCGCCACCCAAAGCGCGGTGATGGTCGAGGCCCTGGCGCAAGCTGGCCTGCATCACGATCAGGTCGCAGCCATCGGCATCACCAACCAGCGTGAAACCACGGTGGTCTGGGACAAGAATACCGGCCGCCCGATCTACAACGCGATCGTCTGGCAATGTCGGCGCAGTACCGAAATCTGCCAACAGCTCAAGCGCGATGGCCATGAGCAATACATCAGCGAAACCACGGGACTGGTTACCGACCCGTACTTTTCCGGCACCAAGCTCAAGTGGATTCTCGACAACGTCGAGGGCAGCCGCGCGCGCGCGCGCAACGGTGAGCTGCTGTTCGGCACTGTCGACAGCTGGCTGATCTGGAAATTTACCGGCGGCAAGGTGCACGTCACTGACTACACCAACGCCTCGCGCACGATGCTCTTCAACATCCATACCCTGGAGTGGGATGCGAAGATGCTGGAGTTGCTGGACATCCCCCGGGAAATGTTGCCGCAGGTGAAGTCCTCTTCGGAAATTTACGGCCACACCAAAAGCGGCATCGCCATCGGTGGTATCGCTGGCGACCAGCAGGCCGCCCTGTTCGGGCAGATGTGCGTCGAATCCGGCCAAGCGAAAAACACCTACGGCACCGGTTGCTTCCTGCTGATGAACACCGGTGACAAAGCCGTGAAATCCAACCACGGCATGCTCACCACCATCGCTTGCGGCCCACGCGGCGAAGTCGCCTATGCATTGGAAGGGGCGGTGTTCAACGGCGGCTCCACCGTCCAATGGCTGCGCGATGAGTTGAAGGTCATCAACGACGCCCACGACACCGAATACTTCGCCAACAAGGTCAAGGACAGCAACGGCGTGTACCTGGTGCCAGCCTTCACCGGCCTCGGCGCGCCGTACTGGGACCCTTACGCCCGTGGGGCGCTGTTCGGCCTGACCCGTGGCGTGCGCGTCGACCACATCATTCGCGCCGCGCTGGAATCGATTGCCTATCAGACCCGCGACGTCCTCGACGCCATGCAGCAGGATGCCGGCGAACGCCTCAAGGCCCTTCGCGTTGACGGCGGTGCAGTGGCGAACAACTTCCTGATGCAGTTCCAGGCCGACATTCTCGGCACCCAGGTCGAGCGTCCGCAGATGCGCGAAACCACGGCATTGGGCGCCGCTTACCTGGCGGGACTGGCCTGTGGCTTCTGGGGCAGCCTGGACGAGTTGCGCGGCAAGGCTGTGATCGAGCGCCAGTTCGAACCGACCCTGGATGAAGCGGCGAAGGAAAAACTCTACGCCGGCTGGAAAAAAGCCGTCAGCCGCACACGCGATTGGGAGCCTCACGAAGGGGCTGAATAAGCCAGGCTGTAAGGCTCGTATCGGGATGTAACTGGTAGGGAGCAGATTCCTGCGGCATCATGGGCAAATTTTGCACGGCAGCCCAAAGGACGCCCCATGAATCTGCCTCCCCGTCAGCAGCAAATCCTCGAACTGGTTCGCGAACGCGGTTATGTGAGCATCGAGGAAATGGCCACGCTGTTCGTTGTTACCCCGCAGACCATCCGCCGCGACATCAATCAGCTGGCGGAAGCCAATCTGTTGCGCCGCTACCACGGTGGCGCGGCTTACGATTCCAGTGTTGAAAACACTGCCTACGCCATGCGCGCCGATCAGATGCGCGACGAGAAACAGCGCATCGGCGAAGCCATTGCCGCACAGATCCCCGACCACGCTTCGCTGTTCATTAATATCGGTACGACCACTGAGTCGATTGCCCGCGCCCTGCTCAATCACAATCACCTGAAGATCATCACCAATAACCTGCACGTGGCCTCGATGCTCAGCGCCAAGGACGACTTCGACGTCCTGCTGACCGGAGGCAATGTGCGGCGAGACGGTGGCGTGGTCGGCCAGGCCAGCGTCGACTTCATCAACCAGTTCAAGGTCGACTTTGCCTTGGTCGGCATCAGCGGCATCGATGAAGATGGCAGCCTGCTGGATTTCGATTATCAGGAAGTGCGGGTATCCCAGGCGATCATCGCCAACGCGCGCAAAGTGATTCTCGCCGCCGACTCCAGCAAATTCGGGCGCAACGCCATGATCCGCCTGGGGCCCATCAGCCTGATCGATTGCCTGGTGACCGACCAGCAGCCGGTGCCGGCGCTGACGCAGTTGTTGAATCAACACAAGATTCGCCTCGAAGTCGTTTAACCCCTGCGCGATTCTCGTTCCCACGCTCCGCGTGGGAATGCCGCCCGGGACGCTCCGCGTCCCAATTCCAGCGCCGACGCAGAGCGTCTATTGATGCATTCCCACGCAGAGCATGGGAACGATCAGCGCGAGAATGTTCGAATATTTTCCTTTAACCGCCCTTCGATGAGTTTTTTCAATCGAAGTCGACTGGCTGTGCGTGTCTTTATGGGCTAATATTTTCGCAAATGAACATTAATGTTCGAATTCAAATACAGAAAATCAAAGAATTCCGAGGCCTTAGCCGATGCCCACTTCTATTTCACCTACGCCTCCTCTCGCCGAGGTCTACGATATCGCCGTCATTGGTGGCGGGATCAATGGCGCAGGGATCGCGGCAGACGCCGCGGGCCGCGGGCTCTCGGTGTTCCTTTGCGAAAAGGATGACCTGGCCAGCCACACCTCATCGGCCAGCAGCAAGCTGATTCACGGCGGCCTGCGTTACCTTGAACATTACGAATTCCGCCTGGTGCGCGAAGCCCTGGCCGAGCGCGAAGTGCTGCTGGCCAAGGCCCCGCACATCGTCAAGCCAATGCGTTTCGTACTCCCGCATCGCCCGCACCTGCGTCCGGCCTGGATGATCCGCGCTGGCCTGTTCCTCTATGACAACCTGGGTAAACGGGAAAAGCTGGCCGGTTCCAAAAGCCTGAAGTTCGGTCCCGACAGCGCGCTGAAAAGTGAAATCACCAAAGGCTTCGAGTATTCCGACTGCTGGGTCGACGATGCGCGCCTGGTGGTATTGAATGCCATGGCCGCCCGGGAAAAAGGCGCACACGTCCACACCCAGACCCGCTGCGTCAGCGCGCGTCGCACCAAAGGCCTCTGGCACCTGCACCTGGAGCGCGCCGATGGCAGCTTGTTTTCGATCAGTGCCAAGGCGCTGGTGAACGCAGCCGGTCCCTGGGTCGCCAAGTTCATTCGTGACGACCTGAAAATGGAATCGCCATACGGCATCCGCCTGATCCAGGGCAGCCACCTGATCGTGCCGAAGCTCTATGAAGGCGATCATGCGCACATCTTGCAGAACGAAGACCAGCGCATCGTCTTCACCATTCCATACCTCAATCACTTCACCCTGATCGGCACCACCGACCGCGAGTACACCGGTGATCCGGCAAAAGTGGCGATTACCGAGGCCGAAACCGATTACCTGCTGCAAGTGGTCAACGCCCACTTCAAAAAACAGATCGGCCGTGGCGATATCCTGCACAGCTACTCCGGCGTTCGTCCGCTGTGCAACGACGAGTCCGACAACCCGTCGGCCGTCACCCGCGACTACACCCTGGCGCTGTCGGGCAGTGGCGAGGAAGCGCCCCTGCTGTCGGTATTCGGCGGCAAACTGACCACCTATCGCAAGCTGGCCGAATCGGCGCTGGCGCAACTGGCGTCGCACTTCCCGCACATCTTGCCAAGCTGGACCGCCAACTCCCCGCTGCCGGGCGGCGAAGACATGAGCACACCGCAGGCGCTGAGCGCGCAGATCCGTGACAAGTTCGACTGGATCCCCAGCGAAATCTCGCGCCGTTGGGCCACCACCTACGGCAGTCGCACCTGGCGCATGCTCGAAGGCGTACAGAACCTCAACGACATGGGCGAACACATTGGCGGCGGTCTCTACACCCGCGAAGTCGATTACCTGTGCAGCGAAGAGTGGGCGACCAGCGCTCGCGACATTCTGTGGCGGCGCAGCAAGCTCGGCTTGTTCACCACCCCCGAGCAACAGCAAAGGCTCGCCGATTACTTGAGCAAGGTCGAGCAGAACCGCAGCAAGATTGAAGCAGCCTGACGGATTGCTTGAATAGAGCAGCAGATCAAAAGATCGCAGCCTGCGGCAGCTCCTACAGAGGAAGCGAGTTGCCGCAGGCTGCGATCTTTTTTCGTTCGGTTTTCCGAACGCGACTGGGTGGTCAATTCGGTTAACCGGATTCCCCTTACCTAAAAAAACCTCAATAAATATTTAATCTCCTTATAAATCAATGTATTGAGCCATCGAGCCTGGCCTGGCACGAGTCATGCTCTACACTCTTGGACGAATGTTTGTTGTACCGACGCTCCAGGAGCCGTCGGGCATTCGAAGCACAAAAGGGCCGACGAACTGGCTCCATAAAAAAAACAATGTCGAGGAAAATTTGATGCGCATCGTTCCCCATATCCTGGGCGCAGCCATTGCTGCCGCTCTGATCAGCACGCCAGTTTTCGCCGCTGAACTCACCGGCACCCTGAAAAAGATCAAAGAGTCCGGTGTCATCACCCTCGGGCATCGTGACGCTTCCATCCCGTTCTCCTACATTGCGGACGCTTCCGGCAAACCGGTCGGCTACTCCCACGACATCCAGCTGAAAGTCGTCGAAGCGCTGAAAAAAGAACTGGATCTGCCGAACCTGCAGGTCAAGTACAACCTCGTCACTTCGCAAACCCGTATCCCACTGGTACAGAACGGCACCGTGGATCTGGAATGCGGTTCGACCACCAACAACGTCGAGCGCCAGCAACAAGTTGACTTCTCCGTCGGCATCTTCGAAATCGGTACCCGCCTGCTGTCCAAGGCAGACTCCAAGTACAAGGATTTCCCGGACCTGGCCGGCAAGAACGTCGTGACCACCGCCGGCACCACGTCCGAGCGCATCCTCAAGGCGATGAACGCCGACAAGCAGATGGGCATGAACGTCATCTCCGCCAAAGACCACGGCGAGTCCTTCCAGATGCTGGAAACCGGTCGCGCCGTTGCGTTCATGATGGACGACGCCCTGCTGGCCGGTGAAGCGGCCAAGGCCAAGAAAGCCAGTGACTGGGCCGTGACCGGTACCCCACAGTCCTACGAAATCTACGGCTGCATGGTGCGCAAAGGCGACGAGCCGTTCAAAAAGGCCGTGGATGACGCCATCAAGGCCACCTACGCATCGGGCGAGATCAACAAGATCTACGAGAAATGGTTCATGCAGCCAATCCCGCCAAAAGGCCTGAACCTGAACTTCCCGATGAGCGACGAGCTCAAGGCCCTGATCGCCAATCCGACCGATAAAGCGGCTGACGACAAGAAATCCTGATTTCTGACTAACCTTATCTCCTGAGAGGGCCTCTGCCCTCTCGGGAGGTTGTCACTCCCTGCTGGCATTTCTGGAAACACTCGAACTGGTGGCTGTCGAGCCGGTGGCGTGTGCCCGAACATTTCGTTCGGGCGGGAACGGAGCTTCCCCCAAGCGGGTACATCGATTGATCTCAAGGGGAGACCCTAATGAATTACAACTGGGACTGGAGCGTGTTCTTCAAGTCCACTGGCGTTGGCAGCGAGACGTATCTCGACTGGTACATCGCCGGCCTGGGCTGGACTATCGGCATTGCCATCGCGGCCTGGATCATTGCCCTGACACTGGGTTCGATCCTGGGTGTCATGCGTACCGTGCCGAACCGCATCGTATCGGGCATCGCCACCTGCTACGTTGAACTCTTCCGTAATGTGCCGCTGCTGGTTCAGCTGTTCATCTGGTACTTCCTGGTACCCGACCTGCTGCCTGCCGACCTGCAAGAGTGGTACAAGCAGGACCTGAACCCGACCACCTCGGCCTTCCTCAGCGTTGTCGTGTGCCTGGGCCTGTTCACCACCGCCCGCGTTTGCGAACAGGTGCGCACCGGTATCCAGGCGCTGCCCCGCGGCCAGGAGTCTGCAGCCCGCGCCATGGGCTTCAAATTGCCGCAGATCTACTGGAACGTACTGCTGCCCCAGGCTTATCGGATCATCATTCCGCCGCTCACCTCGGAATTCCTCAACGTCTTCAAGAACACCTCCGTGGCCTCGCTGATCGGTTTGATGGAGCTGCTGGCGCAAACCAAACAGACTGCCGAGTTTTCCGCGAACCTGTTCGAAGCCTTCACCCTGGCCACGCTGATCTACTTCACCCTGAACATGAGCCTGATGTTGCTGATGCGTCTGGTCGAGAAGAAAGTCGCCGTACCGGGCCTGATTTCCGTAGGGGGTAAATGATGGAATTCGACTTCTCGGGCATCATCCCGTCCCTGCCGGGCCTGTGGAACGGCATGGTCATGACCCTCAAGCTGATGGCCATGGGCGTAATCGGCGGGATCATCCTCGGTACCATCCTGGCGCTGTGCCGTCTGTCGCACAACAAATTGCTGTCGAACCTGGCCGGCGCGTACGTCAACTATTTCCGCTCGATCCCGTTGCTGCTGGTGATCACCTGGTTCTACCTGGCGGTGCCGTTCGTGCTGCGCTGGATCACTGGCGAAGACACGCCGATCGGTGCGTTCACCTCCTGCATCGTGGCGTTCATGATGTTCGAAGCGGCGTACTTCTGCGAAATCGTCCGTGCTGGCGTGCAGTCGATTCCCAAGGGCCAGATGGGGGCTGCCAAGGCACTGGGCATGACTTACGGCCAGATGATGCGCCTGATCATCCTGCCCCAGGCGTTCCGCAAGATGACCCCGCTGCTGTTGCAACAGAGCATCATCCTGTTCCAGGACACCTCGCTGGTGTACGCCGTCGGTCTGGTGGACTTCCTCAATGCCTCGCGCGCCAGTGGCGACATCATTGGCCGCTCCAATGAGTTCCTGATTTTCGCGGGTCTCGTGTACTTCATCATCAGCTTTTCCGCCTCGCTGCTGGTCAAGCGTCTGCAAAAAAGGTTCGCCGTATGATCTCTATCAAAAGCATCAACAAGTGGTATGGGGACTTCCAGGTACTGACTGATTGCAGCACCGAGGTCAAGAAAGGCGAAGTGATCGTGGTATGCGGGCCGTCCGGTTCCGGCAAGTCGACCCTGATCAAGTGCGTCAACGCCCTGGAACCGTTCCAGAAAGGCGACATCGTGGTTGACGGCACCTCCATCGCCGACCCGAAGACCAACCTGCCGAAACTGCGTTCGCGCGTGGGCATGGTGTTCCAGCATTTCGAACTGTTCCCGCACCTGACCATCACTGAAAACCTGACCATCGCGCAGATCAAGGTGCTGGGCCGCAGCAAGGAAGAGGCCACCAAGAAAGGCCTGCAACTGCTTGAACGTGTTGGCCTCTCGGCTCACGCCCACAAGCACCCGGGACAACTCTCCGGTGGCCAGCAGCAGCGTGTGGCGATTGCCCGCGCGCTGGCGATGGACCCGATCGTCATGCTGTTCGACGAACCGACCTCGGCGCTGGACCCGGAAATGGTCAACGAAGTGCTGGACGTGATGGTGCAACTGGCCCACGAAGGCATGACCATGATGTGCGTAACCCACGAAATGGGTTTCGCCCGTAAAGTGGCCGACCGGGTGATCTTCATGGACCAGGGCAAGATCATCGAAGACTGCAAGAAAGAGGAGTTCTTCGGCGACATCAGCCACCGCGCCGAGCGTACGCAGCACTTCCTCAACAAGATCCTGCAACACTAACAGCAACACGGCCGCCCCTCTGTAGGAGCGAGCATGCTCGCGATGACCTCAAAGACACCGCGTACATCCAGGATGAACGCGTCTTCGTTGACGACCATCGCGAGCATGCTCGCTCCTACAGGAGGCCGACGCTGGTTGACCCAAGGCATCTGTGATGAAATGCGACCCCAATCTCTATCGCGCCGCGTCGCCATCACTCGCCGTGAAACCTCGCCTGATTCGCCATCTGTTCCTGCCGCCGCTGATCATCGCCCTGATGATCGGACTGGGTTATATCGGCTTCTGGACCAGTGAACACTACGGAATCCGCAGCCTCGGCGAAAATGGCCAGCGCCAGCTGGAACTGCACGCCCGCGCTGTCGAGAGCGAGATCAGCAAATACACTTACCTACCCAGCCTGCTGGAACTCGAAACCAGTGTTTCGAAGCTGCTGGCCGACCCGACGCCGGAGCACCGGCAGACCGTCAATGATTACCTAGAAGGCCTGAACCGGCGCAGCCGCAGCCGGGCCATCTACGTGATGGACACCACCGGCCGCGTCATGGCCACCAGCAACTGGCGCGATGTCGACAGTTACCTGGGTGAAGACCTGTCTTTCCGTGCCTATTTCCAGAACGCCGTGCGTGGCCAGCCCGGACGCTTCTATGGCATTGGCAGCACCAACGGCGAACCCGGTTACTACTTGGCCCATGGCCTGGAAGAACACGGCAAGATCATCGGCGTCGCGGTGGTCAAGGTCCGCCTCGAGGCCATGGAGGAGCGTTGGCAACGCGCGCGCCTTGAAGCCTTCGTCAGCGACGAGAACGGCATCATCATTCTCTCCAGTGACCCCGCTCGACGCCTGAAATCGGTGGTGCCGCTGAGCGAAGAAACCAAGGAAAAGCTCGCCCGCAGTCTCCAGTACTACTGGTTCCCACTGAACGAATTGCAACCGTTGGCCCGGGAAACCCTGTCCGAGGGCGTGGAGAAACTCACCTTCCCCGCCAATAGCGAACTGGTTTCCGATGACGAAAACATCAGCTACCTGTCACAAACTCGTCCCCTGAGCGATACACCGTGGAATTTCACCCTGCTCACGCCACTGCAGGATCTGCGCCGCGAAGCGGTCAACCAAGGGATTCTGGTGGCCGTGGCCTTTGCCCTTGTGGCGTTCCTGCTGATCGCTTGGAACGAGCGGCGCAAAGTGATCGCCACCCGTCTCGCTGCCCGAGAAGCCTTGCAGGAAGCCAACAACCAATTGGAGCGTCGGATTACCGAACGCACCACCGACCTGCGCGCCAGCAACGAGCGGCTCAAGGGGCAGATCCGCGAGCGTCGTCACGCCGAAGAGACGCTGCGCCGTGCCCAGGACGAACTGGTGCAGGCCGGGAAACTCGCCGCGATTGGCCAGATGTCCACCAGCATCGCCCACGAATTGAACCAGCCGTTGGCGGCGCTGCGCACCTTGTCCGGCAACACCGTGCGGTTTCTCGAGCGCGGTCAACTGGATGTGGCCAGCACCAACCTCAAGACCATCAACGAATTGATCGACCGCATGGGCCGGATCACCGCCAGCCTGCGCTCCTTCGCCCGGCGCGGTGACGACAAGGGCCAGGCTTGTCTTGGCAAAGCCGTGGACGCCGCCTTGCAATTGCTCGGCGGGCGTGTGGAAAACGCCCATCTGCAGGTGCATCGCCACTTCGACGATGTGCAAATGCAGATCGATCAGACGCGCCTGGAGCAGATCCTGGTCAACCTGGTTGGCAACGCCCTGGACGCCATGCAGGCGCAGCCGCAGCCCGAATTGTGGCTTGAAGGCGAAGCACTGGAGGGTAAATATCGGCTGCGTGTACGGGACAATGGCCACGGCATCGATGCCGAAGCGCGCAAACACCTGTTCGAACCATTTTTCACCACCAAGCCCGGCGAACAAGGCCTGGGCCTAGGCCTGACCCTTTCCGCGAGCCTGGCCGCTGCCACTGGCGGTCACCTGGGTGTCGAACACCCGGCCAGCGGTGGTACTGCTTTCGTCCTCAGTTTACCGTTGGTAAGCCCCACTTCCGCTGAGCCAATATGAACAACGACCTTAGTGTATTGATCGTCGAAGACGACCCCCATGTTTTGCTCGGCTGCCAGCAGGCACTGACCCTGGAAGATATTCCCTGCATCGGTGTCGGCAGTGCCGAGGAAGCCCTGGAGCGGGTGGGCGAAAACTTCGCCGGCATCGTCATCAGTGACATTCGCCTGCCCGGCATCGATGGACTGGAACTGCTGAACCGACTCAAGGCCCGCGACCGCAGCTTGCCGGTAGTGCTGATTACCGGTCACGGCGACATCTCCATGGCCGTCGGCGCCATGCAGAAAGGTGCCTACGATTTCATGGAGAAGCCCTTCTCTCCCGAACGCCTGGTGGATGTAGCGCGCCGTGCCCTGGAGCAACGCAGCCTGGCACGAGAAGTCTCGTCGTTGCGCCGGCAACTGGCCGAGCGCGACTCACTTGAAGGTCGAATCATCGGCCGTTCGCCGGCAATGCAGAACTTGCGCGAACTCATTGCCAATGTTGCCGATACGTCAGCCAACGTGCTGATCGAGGGCGAAACCGGCACCGGCAAGGAACTGGTCGCGCGCTGCCTGCATGATTTCAGTCGTCGGCACACCCGGCAATTCGTGGCGCTCAATTGTGGTGGCCTGCCGGAAAACCTGTTCGAAAGCGAAATCTTCGGCCACGAAGCCAACGCCTTCACCGGCGCAGGCAAACGGCGGATCGGCAAGATCGAGCATGCCGACGGCGGCACGCTGTTCCTCGACGAAGTGGAAAGCATGCCCCTGCCCCTGCAGATCAAACTGCTGCGGGTATTGCAGGAGCGCACCCTCGAACGCCTCGGCTCGAACCAGAGCGTGGCGGTGGACTGCCGGGTGATCGCGGCCACCAAATCCGATCTCGACGAGTCGAGCAAGGCCGGTGAATTTCGCAGCGACCTGTATTACCGCCTTAATGTGGTGACCCTGGAACTGCCACCTCTGCGCGAGCGCCGCGAAGACATCCTGCAATTGTTCGAGTTTTTCTTGCAGCAATCGTCCTTGCGTTTCGACCGCGCCGTACCGGAGCTGGATAACCAGACCCTGTCTAACCTGATGAGCCACGATTGGCCGGGTAACGTGCGCGAATTGCGCAACGTCGCCGAGCGATTTGCCCTGGGCCTGCCGGCATTCAAGAAACCGGGTGCGGGCGGTGCCGCCCAAGGCCTGGCTTTCGCTGAAGCGGTGGAGGTCTTTGAGCGCAACTTGCTAAGCGATGCCTTGCAACGCAGCGGCGGCAACCTGACCCAGGCCAGCCAGGAACTGGGCATGGCCAAGACCACGCTGTTCGACAAAGTGAAAAAGTACGGGCTAAGCCACTGATGGATCTGATTCTCAAAGCAACCCTGGGCGCATCGGTGGTGGTGATCCTCGCGGCCCTGGCCAAGACCAGAAACTATTACATCGCCGGACTGGTGCCACTGTTTCCGACCTTTGCACTGATTGCCCACTACATTGTCGGCAAGGGTCGTTCGCTGGATGACTTGAAGACCACCATCGTGTTTGGCATGTGGTCGATCATTCCTTACTTCATCTACCTGGCAACCCTCTATGTGCTGGTCGATCGCATGCGCCTCGAGGCATCGCTGGCCGTGGCGGCAGTGGCGTGGTTGATCGCGGCGACGGCGCTGGTCACAGTTTGGATTCGCTTGCAGGCCTGATCACAATTCCTCTGTGGGAGCGAGCCTGCTCGCGAAGACGGAGGGTCGGTCATGCCAATGTTGACTGTGCCACCGCTTTCGCGAGCAGGCTCGCTCCCACAGGGGAAGGCGGCGTTACAAAAGGTTGTGTTCCGCCACGGGCTCAACCTGCGCCCAATGCGAAGTGTCCTCACGATGCGCCCGTAGGTACGGCAACACCGCCGCCAGCAACGGCGCCTTGAACGCTTCCTGAAACCGATGAGCCAACCCCGGTATCAACTTCAACTGGCTGCCACGCAGATGCGCCGCCAGGTGCACGCCGTGCATCACCGGCAACAACGGATCGGCCGTGCCATGCACCACCAGCGCCGGCACCCGTAGCTGGTTGAGCAGTGCCACTCGGCTCGGCTCGGCCAGGATCGCCAGGATCTGCCGTTTAGCCCCCTCGGGATTGAATGCCCGGTCATACGCCAGTGCCGCCTGATGCAACAGTGCCTGACGATCATCGGTCACCGACGGACTGCCCAGTGCCGCCAGCAGGTCCGCCTGTTGTTCCAGTGCGATTTCACGATTGGGCGCCCCCCGGCGCGCCAGCAACTGCAGCAGCGCCGCACTGGGTGCGGGTAAACCTTCGGCGCCGGAAGTACTCATGATCAGGGTCAGGCTTTCAACCCGCTGTGGCGCCATCGCCGCCATGTGCTGGGCAATCATCCCGCCCATGCTGGCGCCCAGCACGTGAAATTGCTCGATGTGCAACGCATCCATCAGGCCCAGTGCATCATCCGCCATATCGGTCAGGGAGTATGGCGCCGACACGGGCAAGCCGAGCTTATAGCGCAACACTTCGAAGGTCAGGTTGGCCTCGACGGGGGGTTGCCGCCAGGTCGACAGGCCGACGTCGCGATTGTCGTAGCGAATCACCCGGAACCCTTGCTGACAGAGCGCAACCACCACTTCGTCAGGCCAATGAATCAACTGCCCCCCCAGGCCCATCACCAGCAGCAACGCCGGGTCCGAGGCGCGACCGATGCTCTGGTACGCCAGGCTTACCTGATCCAGGTCGACCCGCTCGGTGGCCACATTGACGTCACAGCGGGACGCCGAAAAAGAAGGAAAACTCAACAACAACGCGGCCAAAAAGGCCGCTGTCGATAAAAATCGTGCACGCATGAAAACACCGAAACGCAGAACCCCAGTAGAGCGAAAGTCTGATGAAGTTTGTTCAAGCGCGCTGCCACAGTTGCATGACAATTTGATGAATGTCGCTCAGCGGTCGATGCGGTAACTATGTAGTACCACGGGCCTGGGGGATTTTTTTTTAATGGCGCTGGATCAGGAGTGGACTTGCCGCTCCCCGTAGAAGAGCCCTCCACCATGACCGAAAGACTGCTCCCGACGCTGCTGCCCCCAACTCTCCCCACCCCCTCTCTAATCCCCATCCCCGAGTTCTCGACGCTGCCGAGCCATATCGATCAGAGCCTGCTGCAAGGCGCCTTGACCCGTTGGCAAGCATGCAAGGAAGGTTTGCAGGCGCTGTTCGCCGACGCGCCGCGCAGCGAAGACGCCAATGCCTATTGGGATGCCCGCGCCCCCGGAACACCGCTGTCACGGCGTGATCGGGCCAGTCAGTTGTACCGCGAACATATCGAAGCCGCGGCCCAGGTGGCATTCGCCCTGAGCACCGTGAGCGCCGAACAATTGAAACCGTTGTGGTTGGTTTTGGATTCAGGGCCCCAGGCAATGCAGCTGGACGATCAGTTGATCCTCTGCGAACACCTGGCGCTGAAGCTGAGCGACAATAGCATCCTCAAACTTCCCGCGGCCTGGGTGATCAGCGTGGGCAACCAGCACCCCGTCGCGCAATTGCTGTACTTGCCGTCTCGACCGGTCCCCGTCCAGGCCTTCAAAGACCGCAGCGACATGGAGCACTGGTTGTCCGCGCAACTACTCGCCCCGCCAGAGCTCCCCAGCCATTACAGGTTTGAATACACGGCCCGGACCGGGCCATTGACGACAGGCATCGCGGACCTGTTTTCGCCCGGACCGCAAGGGCGCCTCGCCGAGGTATTCGCCCAAGCGCCGCCCCTTGAGGACCTGGATCAGACCGAAGGCGTTGGCGATGAAGATCAATCATCGCTATTCGATAGCCTGTCTGCGGATATTCCACTGTCGCTGCGCCAGGCCTCGCTTGGCAAACAGCGTGCGGTGCTCGAAACACTGCTGGGTGAGGCGCTGGACAGTGACCTTCAACAAGCACTTGAGGACACACTCAAGGCGCTGGAAACCGCAGAGCTTGCTGCAGACGCGGCCGCATCCACCTTGCTCTACCGATCGCGCACACTGGACCTGATAACGTTCAATCGTGGCTTCAACGCACTCTACCAGGCACACAAAGACGGCCTGAAGGCCGAGGTGGAACTGCAACGCACGCTTAATCAGCTCGATAGCACGGAACTCGAATTGCTCAGGGGCCTGCTGGACACAGCCGCCGAGCCAGACCCTGACGTTGCATTCGCCAGCCTGATGCTGAGTGTGAGAACAGACGCCGGCGATCCTTTGCCCCATGAGCTCAAAGGGGTGTTTGTGATTGGCCGGACACACACGCTGTCCGATCCAGAATCCCCTCACAGCCTGCTGCTCTACTGGCCCGGTATTGGCGGCGGCTTGCAACGATTCGCCAACCGCAAGGACCTGGAAGAGCAGTTGTTGAAAATCCAGGGACGGGACCCGGTCCTGGCCCTGCAACTGAAGACCATCACGACCGATCCGCTGTTATACAGCCTCAATCAACAGATCAGCTTTTTCGAAGAACAAGCCGCGCAAACACGCCAGCGCTATCCTGACAGCGGCCAGGCGACACAACGTGCGCAGGCACTGGAAAAGCTGCGCAAACAAACGCTGGCACTACTGCAGGTCCCGGTGAACGCAGCGAGAAGCCTGGCGCTCATGCATATTCTGGAACAGCAGCGCAGCGCCGCGATGGTTGCCAGGCTTCCCACCTGGTTGACGACCTTGGCAGCTCCCGACCGTGCCAGGCTCAAGAGCCTGACCAGCGCTTGTATCCAGGCCATGAAACGCGGCCACGAACAACTGGAAAAAACCCTGGCGCCTCGCGAAGTCTTCACCCGTCGACACCTTCAGGCGCGCCTGCGCCAGGATTTCTCGCTCAAAGGCGACTTCGACGTCCAACTGGACTTGCCCGACTCCGTCACGCTGCAAAAACAACTGACGGACGGCGCGGCTCCCGGTACCCCGCAAAAACTGGTGACGGTGCCCAGTACCGCCAGAAGCAAGATGTCACTCGAAGAACTCGCCCAACTCAACATCGACAACAAGCCGTCGATGCAGCTTGAGCCCTTGTCCTTGCGCCTGGGCTTCATGCGGGTGGAAGTCAAGGCGCCGGACGACGGCGAACGCCAGGCCCTGACAACCGGCATCACCCATGCCTACCTGCGCAAGACGCTGCCGGAACTCGACTTGCCCAAGGTCTACGAACAACTCATCTATGACACGTTCATGGGCAGTCACGGCGAACCGCTGTTTGTAAGGGAACATCGCCGGGAATGCCTGATCGAGCCCTGGCGCCAGACCCTCAAGCTGCAAGGGGAGTGTGCACGCCTGCAACGACACATCGGCCTCGACGACCTGCTCGTCCTGAACGCCGCCATCGACGCCGATACCCCGCAAGCCTGGCTCGCGGGCGGCAAGCGCATCGAATTATTGCCGGCCTACCTGAGCGCGGGCGGCAAGGACACCCCCAACGAGGGCCCGGTGACCTTGTCCGGGGTGACGTTCATTCACGAACAGGTCAGCGGCATGACTTTGCTGTACCTGCCCGACAGTCCCGATGGCCAGTTCCTGCGCCGTCACGACAGCCTCGAAGACGCGCGCAAGGCCCTGTTCAACCTGTGCCTGCGCAGTGAGATGGTCAGCTACCTGGCCGATCGCGCTTTGCAGGGAGACGTGCGGGCTCATGAAAGCCGGATCAACCAGGCCGTCCTCAAACACTTCGACGCCATGATCGGTGTCGGGGCACGCTGGCCGGCGGTCACTTCACTGGCCGCGCACCTGCTCAATACCCAGATGGGACGCCTGATCGAAGCCCATCGCGGCACATCGCGTTCCAACGAAGCGTTATTCCTGGAACGCTACGCGCTCAGCGGACCGAAGGCGTTGAACTACATAAAAATGGCCTTGGGCCTTGTGCCCTACGTGGGCGCAGCCATTGCTCTCTACGATGCCTGGAGCAGCGCCAATCGGGCTGTCGCAGCGCTGTTACGCGCGGACGCGGGTGAAGGCCTGACAGAGATAGAGTCGGTGCTGTTGTCTCTGATCGATGCCGCCATGGACCTCCTTCCCAGTACGATGGGCACCCGATCGGCCGCAGCCGCCCGCACGTTGACGCGTGCTCGTCAGTTAAAGGCGCTTGGCAAAGGCACCCTGGCCTTGCCACCGACCTCAAAACACCAGGCGCGGCACATCGCCCAACGTTTCGCCGGTTACGAGTATGAAAAACCAATCTCCCTCGTCGGGTTGCAACCGGTCGAGCACGGTGTCTATCGCAATGTGTACCGTCATGCCGATGGTGACTTCATCACGCGCCATGGCCGAATCTTCCAGGCTGAACTGAGCAAGGACTCACGCGGCTGGCGACTGAGCGGCACTCATAAAAAAACCTACAAGCAACCCATCGCTCTCGATGAAGCAGGCCGGTGGGACACCTGGTTCGGTGTTTACGGGTCGACTTTCGACGGCGGCGGGCTGGGTGGTGGTGGCGTGCTCGGACATCTGGCGGACACCTTCGACCCGCTCTGGCCGGCCGCCATTCNNAGCGCGAGCGACTGCCACGCTGGTGGGCCGATCGGGTGTTTCGTCGTCACCATGAATTGACCGAAGCCGCCGATGACTTGGCGCCGCAAATCGAGACCCGGATCCAGGGCACTAACGCAACGCTGAACCGGTACAACAGCAGCCCCGTCGAAGCCCGCCCGGACCTGTTGCCAGCCGCCGATACAGCCTGTCTCAGCGACATCGAAATAGTCAACAGGCACTATCAGACGCTGGTCGAACTGGCGCCCCTGACACATGGCAACAAACGGCGTGTACTCAAGGACATGCAAAGTAATGATGCCCTCGTGATCGCCGATCGCCAAAAGCAGCGGGTCTTTTTCATCAATCATCGAGCTAACCCGCTCATGGACAGGATCGACGCTCTAATCGACCAACTGGACGAGTTACCGGACAACGCGCACGCCGAACGCCTTCGGATTCTGCAAGACATCCGAAAAATTCGCGTCGAACTGATCGGCCACCTGGGGCAGATGGAAACGGCAATGGGCGAGCTCAAGCGGTGGTACGAGCGCATTACGATCAGTACCGAAAAGGCGCAAATGACGCCCGAAGTAACGATGTTGAACGCACGCCTGAGTGAAGCCAATCTGCTTTACTTGAAAACCGGGCATTTGCTGGAAACCGTCCAGCGCTTCGACACGACACAGGATCTCTCCTGGTTCCATCTACAGGCCCAGGTCGACAGCCTGCGGACCAAAGTCGACCGTGCATTGTTTACCCAATACAGCCTGCCGGAAGTCACCGCCAACCGAGCCCAGCGCAATCAGATTCTTCAGGAGTGCCTTGAGCACTATCAGCAATTTCGTCGCGGCATGAACGCCTGGACCGCCAGCTACCCCGGGCACTTTCATCTCGACGCTGTTGCGCCCTTGCTCGAGGGTATCGAGAAAATGGCCGAACGGGCACGCAAGGCTATCGACCAACCGGCTCCAGCCCTGCCCTCCGGGCAACGCAGCAAGAAAATCTTCACCACTGAAGACGACCATCTGTTAATCGGGGTCGAACGCTGGGAGCCGACAACCCAGAAGCACCAATACATCCTGACTGGCCAGGGTGGTGTCCAGGAAACGTGGGAACAGGGTGCAAACGGCAAGTTTCGCTTGCTCAATCCAGCAGCGCCGACCGCTCGTCCCGCGCAAAGGAACCCTGCCGCCATGCTCGAAGACGCCCGAAACCGCCTTCAGTCGCAGCAGGCCTACCAGTCGAAGATCGAAACCTATGCGGCGCAAGACATGCTCCCGGTCGATCTCGAGCACATGATGGTCAGTGAAGCCAGCGAGCTGACGCGGCGGGCGCTGGACATCGAAGCCGTTGTTCCACAGAGCCCCGTCATCGAGCAACTGCGTAACAAGGCGACGGAACTGATCGCCACCGGACGCCAGATGCGTACTCGGCAGTCGCTACTGAGCAAAAACCCTACGGATGGCATGCTCGATGACTTGATTACCCACAACGCTGTGGAGATACGTAAAACCAGCCCGATCAAAAGCCTGCGAAAACGCCCGGGTGGCCGAGCCGACTACCTGCAGGAATACGAAATCTGGGACCTGACCAGCGTCCCGTCCAACGTGTTGTGGTACGCCCATTTTCATTACAGCAAGGCCACACCCGCCTTCGCCGAATTCGAAAAGGCGCACCTGAAACTGCCGCAGTACCGGTATCTGACCCACGCCGATGACGCCACCCTGCCCTATGCCGACATTGGCAAACGGTCAACGGTATTGCGACATTTCGATCAGGCCTGACACGCGATAACGGGAGCGGTTGAACCACTCCCGTTATCGTCCTCAAGCCAGTTGGCTGCGCAGTTGTCGTGCCGCGGCGACCATGTTCACCAAGGCAGCCTCGGTTTCCGGCCACGCCCGGGTCTTCAAACCACAATCGGGGTTGACCCACAGCCGCTCGGCCGGGATCCGCTTGACGGCCTTGCTGATCAATTTGACCATTTCGGCGGTGTCCGGCACCCGTGGCGAATGGATGTCGTAGACACCCGGACCGATATCGTTCGGGTAGTCGAACGCCTCAAAGGCTTGCAGCAACTCCATGTCCGAACGCGAGGTTTCAATGGTGATCACATCGGCGTCCATCGCTGCGATGGCCTCGATCACATCGTTGAACTCGCTGTAGCACATGTGGGTGTGAATCTGCGTTTCGTCACGCACACCGCTGGCGCTCAAGCGGAACGCCTCTACCGCCCACTCCAGATACTCCTGCCATTGCGCCCGGCGCAGTGGCAGCCCTTCGCGGAACGCCGCTTCGTCGATCTGTACGATCTTGATGCCGGCGGCTTCCAGATCCAGCACCTCATCGCGCAGGGCGAGGGCCAGTTGCTGCGCCTGGACTTTGCGTGACACGTCTTCGCGGGGGAATGACCACATCAGCATGGTCACGGGACCGGTAAGCATGCCTTTCATGACCTTGTCGGTCTGGCTCTGCGCGTAGCTGATCCAGTCGACCGTCATGGCTTTGGGACGGCTCAGGTCGCCATAGATGATTGCCGGTTTCACACAGCGCGAACCGTAGCTCTGCACCCATCCGAAGCGGGTAAAGGCATACCCATCCAGCTGTTCGGCGAAGTACTCGACCATGTCATTGCGTTCGGCTTCGCCATGCACCAGCACGTCCAGCCCCAGACGCTCCTGAATCTGCACTGCGTGGCGAATTTCGTGGTGCATGGCATCGGTGTAATCGTTGGCCGACAGCTTGCCTTGCTTGAAGGCCTGACGCGCCAGGCGAATCGAGCCAGTCTGCGGAAACGAGCCGATGGTGGTGGTCGGGAACGCTGGCAACTTCAAGCGTGCGCGCTGTTGCTCGATGCGTTTGGCAAACGGTGAATGACGCTGGCTGTCCGTGGCAACGATGGCGTTGATCCGCGCCTGTACCTGGGCCTTGTGAATACGCGGCGACTCGGCGCGGCTGGTCGCAATGGCACGGCTTTGAGCCAGCGCCGCTTGCACTTTGGGTGCTTGCGGATCATTCAGGGCATCGCGCAGTACCGCGATTTCGCCACATTTCTGCACCGCAAACGCCAGCCAGCTTTTCAGTTCCGGATCGAGCTTGTCTTCACGCTCCAGGTCTACCGGGCTGTGCAGCAGCGAACAGGAGGTGCTGACCCACAGGTTGTCGCCAAAACGCTCCTGGGCAAATTGCAGTTGCGCCAGCACCGGTTCCAGCTCGCAGCGCCAGACGTTGCGGCCATTGACCAGACCCACCGAGAGAATCTTGTAGGTTGGCAGGCGATCGAGCACGTGCAGCAGTTGATCCGGCGCACGCACCGCATCGATGTGCAAGCCTTGCACCGGCAGGCCGACAGCCAGGCCAAGGTTGTCCTGCAGGCCGCTGAAGTAAGTGGCCAGCAGCTTTTTCAGCGGCGAGTACTGCAGGATGTGGTAGGCCCGTTCAAAGGCGTTTTTCCATTCCTGCGGCAAGTCGAGGGTCAGGATCGGTTCATCGATCTGTACCCACTCCACGCCTTGGGCAGCGAGACGCACGAGGATTTCGTTGTAGACCGGCAGCAGGCGTTCCAACAGGTCGAGTTTATCGAAGTCCTGGCCTTTGACTTTGCCCAGCCACAGGTAAGTCAGCGGGCCGATGATCACCGGCTTGACGGTGTGCCCCAGGGCCTTGGCTTCATCGACTTCATCGAACAGCTGTTCCCAGCTCAGCGTGAACTGCTGGTCAGCGCTGAATTCCGGGACCAGGTAGTGGTAATTGGTGTCGAACCACTTGGTCAGTTCCTGGGCGTATTGCTCTGAGCCGTGCTCCGCGCCGCAGCAGCTCGCCGTGGCGCCACGGGCCATGGCGAACAGCGTGTCGAGGGTCGGCAGGCCACGCGCGTCGCGGGTGCTGTCGAAACGCTCGGGGATCACGCCGAAGGCCAGGGAATGAGTCAGTACCTGGTCGTACCAGGCAAAATCGCCGACCGGCAGCAGGTCGATACCGGCGTCTTTCTGCAATTGCCAGTGGCGGGCGCGCAATTGGCGACCGACGCTTTTCAGCGCCTGTTGGTCGAGGTCGCCCTTCCAGTAGGATTCGAGGGCTTTTTTCAATTCGCGGTCGGCACCGATGCGGGGGAAACCAAGGGTGTGGGCTACGGCCATGTCGAATTGCTCCTGGGTAAAAGATGGCGCTATTGTCGACAGCGAAGCCATCATGAGACAAACTCAACCTTTTCGTGTTGATCACAAGTTTTTCTCATGGAGCCCCACGGTGCTTGAAATCCGTCACCTGAAGACCCTGCACGCCTTGCGCGAAGCCGATAGCCTGGTGGATGCAGCCGACCGCCTGCACCTGACGCAGTCGGCGCTGTCCCATCAGTTCAAGGAGCTTGAAGAACGCATGGGCATGCCGTTGTTCGTGCGCAAGACCAAGCCGGTGCGTTTCACCAGTGCCGGCTTGCGCCTGCTGCAACTGGCCGACGCCACCTTGCCGCTGCTGCGCGCCGCCGAGCGCGACATCGCGCGGCTGGCCGGCGGCACCGCGGGGCGCCTGCACATGGCCATCGAGTGCCACAGTTGTTTCCAGTGGCTGATGCCGACCATCGACCAGTTCCGCGACGCCTGGCCGGAAGTCGAGCTGGACCTGGCCTCGGGCTTCTCCTTCGCCCCGCTGCCCGCCTTGGCCCGTGGCGACCTGGACCTGGTGGTGACGTCCGACCCGGTGGAGCTGGTAGGGATCACCTATGTGCCACTGTTTACCTATGAAGCGATGCTCGCGGTGGCGAACCAGCACCGCCTGGCCAGCAAGGCCTACATCGTCCCGCAAGACTTGCTCAGCGAAACCCTGATCACCTATCCGGTGGAACGTGACCGGCTGGATATCTTCACGCGCTTCCTGGAACCGGCCGACGTCGAACCGGCCCAGGTCCGCACCTCGGAACTGACGGTGATGATGATGCAACTGGTGGCCAGCGGGCGCGGTGTGTGCGGCATGCCCCATTGGGCGCTGCATGAATACAGCTCACGGGGCTACGTGAAGGCCAAGCGCCTGGGCGAGAAAGGCTTGTTTGCGACGCTGTATGCGGCGATCCGGGCCGACATGCTCGATGCGCCGTACATGCGGGACTTCTTGCTGACGGCCAAGGACACGTCGTTTTCGACGCTGGATGGGGTGAGCGCCGTCCGCTAGAACACCTCTGTGGCGAGGGGACTTGTCCCCGCTGGAGTGCAAAGCACTCCCCTGCAATTTTTCAGACAAACATTGCTCGTGGGTATCAGGGCCGCTTCGCAGCCCAACGGGGACAAGTCCCCTCGCCACAAAAGCTGTTCAGGCCATCCTTTTTTGCTCGAGCATCAAGCGCAGCGCCAGTGCCGACAACACAAAGCCCATGAAATAACGCTGCAATGCCAGCCAGGTCGGATTGCTGATAAACCATGACGCGATGCCCGACGCGAACAGGGCGATCATCAGGTTCACGCAGAAACTGACGCTGATCTGGGTCAGGCCCAGGACGATACTTTGAGTGAACACCGAACCGTGCTCAGGGGTGATGAATTGCGGAAACACCGACAGGTAGAACACCGCAATCTTCGGATTCAGGGCGCTGGTGAGAAAACCCATGGTGATCAACTTGCGCGACGAATCCGGTGGTAGTTGTTGCGCTTCGAACGGCGAACGCGCTCCCGGCTTGACCGCCTGCCAGGCGAGCCACAACAGATACAGTGCGCCGGCCCACTTCAACACTTCGTAGGCCATCGGCACCGCCAGGAACACGGCGGTCAACCCGGCCGCGGCGGCGAACAGATGCACAAAGAAACCCGCGACCACGCCGAGCAACGAAGTGACCCCAGCCTTGCGGCCCTGGCAGATCGAACGGGAGATCAGGTAGATCATGTTCGGCCCCGGTGTCAGCACCATCAACAACGCGGCAGCGGCGAAAATCAGCAGGTCTTGAAGCGGGATCATGGGCGAAGTCCTTTGCGTAAATGATCAGGCGGTCGCGGTCAGCGAAGCTCGATAAAACGGCAGGATCAGGTCCCGTGTCAATGGCGCCAGAACGACACCACCGTCGGTACCCGGATCAATCCAGAGCACCTCTTCGATCTCGGCGGCCGGGGACACATCGGTGTCGATGGTCAGCAGAAACAGTTCGGCCTGTACGACAAAACCCGGTTCATTGGCGGCAGGGGCCGAGAACTGCCCGAGGAAAGTGGCTTGCGTCGGATCGATGACCAGCCCCAACTCCTCTTCCAGCTCCCGGGCCAGTGCGCTGGCCGGTTGCTCACGGGCCTCGATCTTGCCGCCCGGTTGCATGAATGCCTGGGTGCCGCGCTTGCGCACCAGCAGCGTACGGCCGTCCGGGCCGATCAACAGGGCGGCGGCGATGTGGATAAGTCCGCAAGATTGGGCAGCAAACGTCGACATGAAAAAAGGCCTTTGACTCAAAAGCGCCAAGGATCACATGTCCGCCACCGATTGTGTAGGAGTCGAGTTGATCGTTCCCACGCTCCGCGTGGGAATGCAGCCCGGGACGCTCCGCGTCCCAAATCAAAAGCCGAACGCAGAGCGTCCGTTGATGCATTCCCACGCAGAGCGTGGGAACGATCAGTTAACGCGCAGGAATCATCAGCTCCCGCAATCCACAAGCATGTTCGACCAATTCCCCTGGCAACTTCAGCCGCTGATCCTCCAGGTATCGATAATCCCGACGCGCCGCCGTCAACCGCTCCAGGTCCAGGTCCAGTGCAAACTGCCCCTCGTCACGCCCGGCCTCGAACAACAGCGTGCCCAAGGGATCGACCAACGCACTGCCGCCTGCAAACAACACACCGCCATCGCCCTCTTCCACCCGGTTGACCATCAGTGCAAACGCCTGGTTTTCCTGGGCTCGGGCCATGATCGCCGTGCGGTGAGTGGGACCGTAGGGGTCCATGTTGCCATTGGTCACCAATAACAATTCGGCACCCAGTTGCGCCAGGGCGCGTGCGGTTTCCGGGAACTCGATGTCGTAGCAGATCAGCAAACCAACTCGCACCCCGTTCCACAGGCAGGTGGCGAAGCGATCACCGGCTTCATACACGCCACGCTCCGACGGCCACAGGTGCGTCTTGCGATACTTGAGGGCGATACCCTCGGGGGTAATCAGCAACGTAGTGTTGTAGAACCGGCCGTTGTCGCGCTCGCTGGTGCCGATGACCACGGCAATGTTGCGATCACGGGCGGCGGCGACAATCGCACTGACGGTCGGGCCCTCCAGCGGTTCGGCAACCTCGGCCACGGACTCCGTGCACGGGAAGCCCATCAGGTGGCTTTCCGGGAACATGATCAGTTGCGTATCGGCAGCGCAGGCGTTGATCGCCGCCAGGGCACGTTCGAGGTTGTAAGCCGTGTCATTGTCACGGCCCGCCAATTGGGCGAGTTCGACTTTCATGGGGAGTCCTTGTTCTGAACGCCGGAAAGATTGCCCGGTCGTTGTGTGTGCGCCAGTATGCGCAGCAAGCACGCGGTCGAAAATCACGCCGCCGGGGTAACACGATAGGGGTAGAGGCATGACACTCGCGTTGGACGACATCGCCTGGCACCGCTCGGTCGGGCAATTGATCGATGCCTTGGACAAGCCCAATTTCTGGACGCAGTTGGTGCGCTTGCTGGATCAATACGTGCCCTGCGACAGCTGGGTGGCCTTGCTGTTCAGCGCCGACCAGCACCCACAGGTGTTTGCTGAATGCCCAGGCATTGACGCCAGCCCCGACCCGCTGTTCCAGGATTACCTGCGCGGCCTGTACCTGCTCGACCCGTTCTATATCGCCTGCCGCGAGCAGTCGCGCAGCGGTTTGTATCGCCTGTCGGAAGTCGCGCCGGAGCAGTTCGAACTCACCGAGTACTATCAACGATACTTTCGTGTGAATGTCGTGGCCGACGAAATACAGTTTAATTGCCAACTGGAGGGCGATCGCACCTTGTGCCTGTCACTGGGCAGCCAGCAACGCTTCAGTGCGCAGCAGATTGCCCTGCTTTCGCTGATCCAGCCCTGGGTGCTCGGGTTGTTGCGCCAGCGCCTGCCCTACGAGACCAACGAAGTGCTGGCGGCCTCTGCCCCCGCGCCGGTACAAGGCGACTGGCGCGTGCAACTGGAAGCTTCGGTGCAGCAACTCATGGGCGCACAATTGACCGCCCGGGAGCTGGATGTCGGGCGCTTGATGCTCAGCGGCTGCTCCAGCAAGGAAATCGCCCGCAAACTGGAAATCTCGATCGAGACAGTGAAAGTCCATAAGAAACACATGTACAGCAAGCTGGGGATCAAGTCCCAGTCCGAGCTGTTTTCGATTTTTCTCCAGGCACAAAACGCCTGAAAAGATCGCAGCCTTCGGCAGCGCCTAAAAAGGCAAGCCATGCACCCACCTGTAGGAGCTGCCGAAGGCTGCGATCTTTAAAAACCGAGTCCGAACCCAAGGAAACCGTATGAGCCTGTCACTCCTGAGCCGCTACGCCTTCTTTGCCGTCTGCGTAATTTTCACCCTCGCCAGCCTGCCCTTCCTCGATCACGACTGGCTCTGGCCAATCACTGTCGTTACCGGCATCCTCAGCCTGATCGGCATTTTCGATCTACTGCAAAGCCCCCACGCGGTGCGCCGCAATTACCCGATCCTGGGCAACATCCGTTACCTGGTCGAAGCGATTCGCCCGGAAATCCGTCAATACCTGCTCGAATCCGACAGCGACGCCCTGCCCTTTTCCCGCGCCCAGCGTTCGCTGGTCTATTCCCGCGCCAAGAATGAGAGTGCCGACAAACCATTCGGTACCTTGATCGACGTGTACCAGTCCGGCTTTGAATTCATCGGCCACTCGATGCGTCCCGCCCCCTTGAGCGACCCCAGCGGTTTCCGCGTCACCGTCGGCGGCCCGCAGTGCACCCAGCCGTATTCGGCGTCGGTGTTCAACATCTCGGCCATGAGCTTCGGCTCGCTCAGCGCCAACGCCATCCGCGCGCTGAACCAGGGCGCCAAGCTCGGCAACTTCGCCCATGACACCGGTGAAGGCAGCATCAGCCCCTATCACCGCGAACACGGCGGCGATCTGACGTGGGAGCTGGGCAGCGGATATTTCGGTTGCCGCACGGCCGACGGGCGCTTCGACCCGGAACGCTTCGCCGCTCAAGCACGAACACCTCAAGTGCGGATGATCGAAATCAAGATGAGCCAGGGCGCCAAGCCGGGCCATGGCGGGATCCTGCCCAAGCACAAGGTCACTCGGGAGATCGCCGACACCCGCGGCATTCTGATGGGCGAAGACTGCATCTCGCCGTCACGCCACAGCGCGTTTTCCACGCCGATAGAGCTGATGCATTTCATCCAGCAATTGCGCGAGTTGTCCGGCGGTAAACCGGTGGGCTTCAAATTCTGCCTGGGGCATCCGTGGGAGTTCATGGGCATCACCAAGGCCATGTTGGAGACCGGCATTCTCCCGGACTTCATCGTCGTCGACGGCAAGGAAGGTGGCACCGGTGCCGCGCCCGTGGAATTCACCGACCACATCGGCGTGCCGATGCGCGAAGGTTTGTTGTTCGTGCACAACACCCTGGTGGGATTGAACCTGCGGGACAAAATCAAGCTCGGCGCCAGCGGCAAGATCGTCAGCGCGTTCGATATCGCCAGCGTGCTGGCCATCGGCGCCGACTGGGCCAACTCGGCGCGCGGGTTCATGTTCGCCATCGGCTGCATCCAGTCGCAAAGCTGCCACACCAACAAATGCCCGACCGGCGTCGCCACCCAGGATACGTTGCGACAGCGCGCGCTGGTGGTACCGGACAAGGCCCAACGCGTGTACAACTTCCATCGCAACACCCTCAAGGGCCTGGCCGAGATGCTCGCCGCCGCGGGCCTTGAACACCCATCGCAGCTGTCGGCCAAGCACTTGGTACGGCGCATGTCGGCGACCGAGATCAAACTGTTCTCGCAGCTGCATGTGTTCCTTAAACCAGGAGAGTTGCTGACCGGTGAAATCAATGGCGAGTTCTACTCGCGGATGTGGCAGATGGCACGGGCGGACAGTTTCGAGCCCAATGAGGTGGCGGCGGCCTGACCTTCGCGGCCCCGACATTGCGCGTCACCAACGCAGCGATTTGATCGGGGCCGGCTCCTTCATGACGATGAAGCCGTAATCGCCAATCAGGTAAATCCGGTAGAACTGGCTTTCCACCAGCGGCGAGTAGTCTAGATAACCCACCCGTGTCGCGTTGCGCCGCTCCTTCTCCGCCACCACGTTGGTGATGCCCACTTTCGGCAGGTTTTCAGCCAGCATGTAGAAGTCGACGTTCAGCAGATAATGCAACACCGGCAGTTGCTTGAACGAACCCGCGGCTCCCAGCAGCCAGTGATCGGAATAGGTCACCGACATGTAGATGCGTTTGGCCTCACGCAAGGGTTGATGGCTGACAATGTCGCGTTCAAGGCTATTCAGCGCACTGCTGGCGAAGGTTTTCTGCACCGTCAGGACCCGGCCATAGGCAAACGACAACGACAGCATGGCCAGCAGCGGTACCAGCAACAGCAGCGGCAGGCGGTCATGCAGCATTGCCAGCGCCAGATGACTCAAAAAGAACAGCAGCACCAGTAACACCGCAAACCCCATCAAGGTCCTGGCGCCTTCGTTGAAGTCGCGAAAGAACAGCGCGACACCGGACACCAATAACACCACAACCGGTACGGACAGAAGACACAGCAGGCCGATCAGGAGCTTCTTCGATCCGCTGTCCTTACGCTTGATAATCTCCAATGCCAGACAAACAGCACCGGCAACGGCGCACAGCAACAACCCGGCAGACAGCCAGGCAAATCCGCCATGGAACAGCAGCACGACTTTTTCCAGCACTCGCGCGATGTTCATGTGGATTTGCAGCAAAGGCTGCGTTGACCCGTTGAGCAGCAACGTACGGTCCTGTCCCATGAAGGGAAATGCACTGACGCCGTAAATCAGCCAGCCGAGAAGCAGCTGGGCGATCCTCCAGCCGATCAAGCCGCCCCACCGCTCCCAGGCCACTTGGTCATTGACTGCCCTGAGCACTTCCAGACAGCACAGGCCAAGAAACACATTGATGCTGACTTGATACAAGCCCAGCGCCAGCGCGATCAGGAAGGAAGGCACCAGCCATTGCAAAATACGTGAAGGGTGATGAAACGTGATGGCGTAGATCACCGCCACCACGCTCAGTGTCATGACCGGACCGTCGTATTGATAGGTCAGGTTTTGCAGGAAGAACGGGTTGTACCAGAGCGGCAACAGCACCAGGCAACAGGCAACGGTCGGTTGGCGGAAGTGATGAAAGGTCAGGCTGGTCAGTGCCCAGGACATGACCAGGGTGGCGATCAACAGCGGCAGGGGAAAGATGTTCGGCGCGCCGTTGCTGAAGGTCAGCGCTTTGTAGAACAACTCGGCGAACAATCGCCCTTCCTTTGCCCAGGCCATACCGGCCGAGAGCGAACGCCAGTTGTCATCGATGTAGGGAAAATCCGCGAGGATCAGCGGCAGGACATACACAAAGGTTGCGAACAGAAAAAACAGCCAGGCCTGGCGGCGAGTGAGTTCCTTGATGAAGAAATCGCTGAACCTGCCCATTTAGGGTTTGCGCCTGTCTTTGCCGCCAACGATGTCCTTGATCACATAGCGCGGCCGGTGCTTGGCTTCGATGTAGATCCGGCCGACGTATTCGCCGAGGATACCGATGCCGATCAGCTGCACACCGCCGAGAAACAGGATAGCAGTCATCAACGAGGGGTAACCGGGCACGCTGTTCCCAAAGAAAATCTTGTCCAGCACCATGTACACCGCGTAGAGCACCGCAAAAATCGAAATCCCGCCGCCGACGTAAGTCCACAGGCGCAGCGGCACGGTGCTGAACGACGTCACACCCTCCAGTGCCAGGTTCCACAATTTCCAGACGTTGAACTTGCTACTGCCTGCCACACGCTCGGCCCGCTCGTATTCCACCACCACCGTGTTGAACCCGGCCCAGGACAACACGCCTTTCATGAACAGTTGATGCTCGGGCAAGGTGCGGATCACGTCCACCACCTTGCGGTCCATGAGCCGGAAATCACCGACGTTCTCTTCGATCCGGGTGTAGGAAATTCGATTCAACAGGTGATAGAACAGCGCCGCGCTGTGGCGCTTCAAGTAACTGTCGGAGGTGCGGTCGCGGCGCTTGGCCAGAACCACGTCCGCGCCTTGTTGCCATTGTTCGATCAACAGCGGGATGACACTGATCGGGTCCTGCAGGTCGACGTCCATCGGGATGACCGCATCGCCGCTGGCATATTCCAGCCCGGCAAACAGCGCCGGTTCCTTGCCGAAATTGCGCGAGAAATTGATCAGCATCACCTGTTCGTCCACCTGCGCCAGGGCCGCGGCCTGTGCGGCGGTGCCATCGGTGCTGCCGTCATTGATAAACACGATCTCGACCTCGGCACCGTCGAGTTTCAACTCACGTCGTACCGCCTGGTAAAACAGGTTGATCGCCTGTTCTTCGTTGAACACCGGGACGATAAGCGAAACCTTCATGAATCACGCTCACGAAACACCACGTATTTGGAAAACAGGAAACCCAGCACCAGGCTCAGGCCGGAAAACAACGCCACGGTCAGCAGGCCATGCAAGCGCCAGACATCGCCGGCATGACCGACGCCGAAGCTGAGCGCACCCATCGCCAGCATGAACGACAGGTAGCCGCCTACCGACGCCTTGGCGTCAAAGGTATAGAGCGCGTTCATATAAAAGGAAAACGAGGCCGCCACGCAAAAGGCCGCCAGGTTACTGGCCGCTTGCGTGAAGCCGGCAGCCACGCTCAATAGAAAAAAGATCTGCCAGTGAATCAGCGTGTTCGCAACGCCAATCACCGTGTAGCTGGACAAGCCTTTGCATGAAAGCCTCATGTAACGCTCCTGCGACAGAACGCTGAATACACAGGTATTTGAGCTTGTCTACTGTCAGAAATCGCAGGTCGGCCAACCTTTCAGACCAGCGGTCAGGACTTGCAATCAGGGCAGGAGACATTCCGAAATACCCCGCCTTTGCAATTGCCGGCGAATCAGTCCACCCTGCGCGCCGCCAATATGTGGCGCGCAACTTTTTGCGCCTTTGGCTAATCCTTTGTTCAATACCTGTCTACGAGCCTGACGTCATGACGCTAGCGCGCGATCACCGGATCGATTTTTTTCGCGGCCTGGCACTGATCTTCATTTTCTGGGATCACGTGCCCCACAACCCTTTGGGTCAAATCACGCTGCGCAACTTCGGGTTCAGCGATGCCGCCGAAGTCTTCGTGTTCCTCGCCGGTTACGCGGCCGTACTGGCCTACGGCAAAGTCCTGGCGCGCGAAGGCTTTTTGATCGCCTGTGTGAAAATCCTGCGCCGCGCCTGGGTGCTCTATGTGGTGCACATCTTCCTGCTGGCAATGCTGATGGGCATTGTATTTTTCGCCAACAGCCACGTGGAAACCCGCGACCTTGTGGAAGAAATGGGCATGCATCATTTCATCAGCGACCCTCAGCAGGCCCTGATCGATGAGTTGTTGCTGCGTTTCAAACCGAACCTGATGGACCCGCTGCCGCTGTATATCGTGCTGCTGGCGGGCTTGCCGCTGGTGCTGCCGATATTGGTACGCAAGGCCTGGCCGGTGGTGGCGGTGTCCTTTGCGCTGTACATGACGGTGCCGTTGTTCGGCTGGAACCTGGCAGCGATCAAGGATGGCGTCTGGTACTTCAACCCCGTGGCCTGGCAACTGCTGTTTGTCCTTGGCGGTGCGGCGGCGATGCATGCTCAACGCCCTCGCGTGCCCGACACCCGGCCGCTGGTGCGCCAGCCGTTGTTCATGATGGCGGCGGTGTATTGCGTAATCGCCGCGGTGCTGACCATCGCCTGGCGCTGGCCGCAGGTCCACGACGCCCTGATGCCCGCCAGCCTGGGCAATCTGCTGTACCCGATCAGTAAGACCAACCTGTCGCCTGTGCGTCTGCTGCACTTCCTGGCGTTGGCCTACGTCACCGCGAAACTGTTGCCCAACACCGGCTGGACGCAAAACTGGCTGGCGCAGCAGAGCTGTCGCATGGGGCGTTTTTCGTTGGAGATTTTCTGCCTGGGCGTGTTGCTGGCGCCTCTGGCGGACATGCTCAATGCGCTGACCGACGATGCGTTCGCCATGCAGATTTTTACCGCGTTGGTGGGGGCCGGGTTGATGGCGTTGCTGGGGGCGTGGCTTGAGTTCAACAAGCGCTTGAATCGACCGGCTTCGGCGGTAGCCGCCTTGTAGGAGCTGGCTTGCCAGCGAAGGCACCCGAAAGTGCGGCGCAATGCCCAAGGACGCCTTCGCCGGCAAGCCGGCTCTTACAGGATGAAAAAAAGCCCCGATCAATTCGATCGGGGCTTTTGCATTTCAGGCGTTACGATTTACGAAGCCGAACGCACCGCACCCTGCGCGATATTGGTCGGTTGCAGCTTGAACACGTAGAACAATACTGTCAGCAGCACCAGGAACGCAGGCCCCACATACAGGGCCACGCGCGTGTCCGGGAAATACGCCATCAAGCCGACCACCAGCACAAGGAATGCCAGAGCCAGGTAAGAGCTGATCGGGTACAGCCACATGCGGTACTTGAGGCCGGCTCGCTCGCTGGCGCTCAGGCCTTGGCGGAACTTGAGCTGGGCCAGCAGGATCATCACCCAGGTCCAGATCGCGCCGAAGGTGGCAATCGCCGTCACCCAGACAAACACCTTCTCAGGCACCAGGTAGTTGAGCAACACGCCCAGCAGCAGGGCGCCAATCGACAGCAGCAAGGCGCGACGCGGCACACCATTGCTGGAAGTCTTGGCAAAGCCGGCCGGGGCCTGCCCGTTCTGCGCCAGGCTGTAGAGCATGCGCCCGGTGCTGAAGATACCGCCGTTACAGGACGACAGCGCAGCCGTGATCACCACGAAGTTGATGATGCCCGCCGCAGTCTTGATGCCCAGACGCTCGAAAGTCATCACGAACGGACTGCCCTGGGTACCGATTTCGTTCCACGGGTAGATCGACAGGATCACGAACAGCGCACCGACGTAGAACAGCAGGATCCGCCAGAACACCGAGCCGATGGCGCTGGGAATGGTCTTCTGCGGGTTCTTCGCTTCACCGGCGGTCAGGCCGATCATTTCCACGCCGAGGTAGGCGAACATGACCATTTGCAGGGACATCAACACGCCCTGCACACCGTTTGGCATGAAGCCGCCGTGGGTCCAGAGATTGGAAATCCCCAGGGCCACGCCATCGTTGCCGAAGCCGAATGCGATGATGCCGATGCCACCGAACACCATCGCAATGATGGTGACGATCTTGATCAAGGCGAACCAGAACTCGAACTCACCGAAAGCTTTCACCGCAATCAGGTTGATCGAACCCATGCTGACCAATGCCGCCAGTGCCCATATCCAGCGCGGCACATCAGGGAACCAGACGCCCATGTACACCGCCACGGCTGTGATTTCCGCGACACAGGTCACCAGCCACAGGAACCAGTAGTTCCAACCGGTCAGGAAGCCCGCCAGCGGGCCGAGGTAGTCTTGGGCGTAACGGCTGAACGAGCCGGCGACCGGGTTGTGCACGGCCATCTCGCCGAGCGCACGCATGATCACCAGGATGGCCAGGCCGCCGATGATGTAGGACAGCATGATGGCCGGGCCAGCCATTTCAATGGCCTTGGCCGAACCCAGAAACAGACCGACGCCGATACAGGCACCGAGTGCCATCAAGCGAATATGCCGTTCGCCGAGTTCACGTTTGAGCGGGCCGCCCTGAGCGGTCTCGCCGTGGGGCAGGTGATTGCCTACGGGCATGGGTACAACCTCGTATTGTTATTGGATATATCCACCGAGTGGCGAAGCGTTGACCGATAAGCCATCGCCTGCCTTGACCGACTCTGCTTCGTGGGCAGAACCGTCTTGCAGTCCGAAACCTGCGAGATCAGCGGGGGGTGCAGTATAAAAAGCTCGCGACAGAGATTTTCACTCTATAAACCACAAAAATCAGGTGTAAATCTCGGCGAAAGCGGTATCCACGGAGATGGATTATCTGGGTCTTGTAGGAATTTTCGCTTTTTGAAACGGCGGCGAGTATTGCACGGTATTGGTGCGTCGTCATGCCCCGCTAAACCTCTCGAGGGCTCTGGATCAACCCTGTAGGAGCTGCCGCAGGCTGCGATCTTTTGATTTGCTTTTAAAAGACAAGATCATAAGATCGCAGCCTGCGGCAGCGCCTACTAAGCTTCAGACAAGTCCGATCAATCTGCGTGAATGGATCAATCGACTATGGGCGCTTTACAGCAAACCGATTCGAGTACAACCGTGGTCCAGACTGAACCTGTGGATGAAGCGCCAATACCTGAAAAACCCCCTCGCAGTCGCGTCAAGCACGGCTGGAAAGCGTTTTGGCTTTTGTTGGTAATCATTGCGATTGTCGTGGGTCTGGCGGCGGCCAAGGAAATGCGTACCTCGAGGTTTCAAGCCAGGGAGGTCAGCAAGTTTGCCAAGACCCTGAGTTATGAACTCAAACCCGGTCCCAGCGACGCCATTCACTACCCTGGCGCGGGCCCATTCGACCTGCGCCTGGGTTACAGCTCGCTGGACGAATTTCTGCCACGCCTTATCAAGCGTGACTACGTCATTTCTGCCCAGACCCGGTTTTCCAAGGCTTTGATGGACTACACAGACAAGGGCCTGTTCGTGCCTTATGCGGAGAAAATCCAGGCTGGGCTGTCAATCACCGATTGCCGCGCCAACCCCTTGTACCAATACAAGTATCCGCAACAGCTCTATTCCAGCTTCGAGGCGATCCCGCCGGTGGTGGTCAACAGCTTGCTGTTCATCGAAAACCGCTTTTTGCTCGACCCTAGCCAGCCCCTCGCCAACCCGGCGGTGGACTGGCCACGGTTCGGCATGGCGGCGTATACCCAAGTCGCCAAGATGCTGCACCTGCCCGGTCAATCGGCGGGTGGCAGTACCCTGTCCACGCAACTTGAGAAGTATCGACATTCACCCGATGGGTTGACCGTCTCGGGTGGGGAAAAAATTCGCCAGATGATTTCCGCCACCGTGCGCGCCTACCAGGATGGCCCGCAAACGCTCAAGGCTCGGCAGAACGTGGTGCGCGACTACCTCAATAGCGTGCCGCTGTCGGCGGTGCCGGGCCACGGTGAAGTGCATGGCATGGCCGAAGGTTTGCGCGTGTGGTATGGCGCCGACTTCAACAAGGCCAACGAAACCCTGGCGAGCGACGCCACGGATCCAAAAAGCATGGCGGAAAAAGGCCTGGCCCTGCGCGAGATGCTGTCGTTGATGATTGCCCAGCGCCGCCCGTCCCATTACTTGACCAAAGGCCACGATGAACTGGCCGACCTCACCGACAGTCACATTCGTTTGCTGGCACAAAACGGCGTGATCGATGCGCCCTTTGCCGCCGCGGCCCTGGCCAGCAAAGTCACGTATCGCGACTGGGCGACCCAACCGACCATTCAACCAATCGAAACCAACAAGGGCATCAGCGTGGCCCGCAGCCGCCTGGCCGGGTTGCTCAATCGTCCATTGTACGATCTCGATCGGCTTGACCTCTCGGCCACCAGCACCCTGCAAGGCGAGCTGCAAACCCAGGCCACCGCCTACCTCAAACGCTTGGCCGACCCGGCCTATGCCGCTGAAATCGGCCTGATGGGCGAACGCTTGCTGACCCCCACCAGCACCACCCAGGTGCGCTACAGCTTCACACTGTTCGAGCTGACACCGGATGGCTCACGGGTGCGGGTCCAGACCGACAGCACCGATCAACCGTTCGACATCAATGAAGGCAGCAAGCTGGAACTGGGCTCCACGGCGAAAATGCGCGTGCTCACCACTTACCTGCAGATCATTGCCGAGTTGCATGACAAATACGGCGAGATGTCCGTCCCGGACCTGAAGAAAGTCGAGATACCGGAACAGGATCGCCTGAGCCGCTGGGTGGTCGATTACCTGATCCAGAACAAAGACCACAGCCTGCAACCCATGCTCGGCGCCGCACTGGATCGCAAGTACTCCGCCAGCCCCGGCGAAGCATTTTTCACCGGTGGCGGCTTGCACACCTTCAATAACTTCCGCAAGGAAGACAACGGTCGCAACCCGACCCTGCGCGACGCCCTGCGGGAGTCGATCAACCTGCCGTTCATTCGCCTGATGCGCGACCTGGTGCGCTACACCACGTATTCCGGCCCCAACAACCGGGCCGAATTGCTCAAGGACGACCGCGACCCTCGCCGCCAGGAATACCTGGCCT
>CXWK01002323.1_pt1 | contig 58259 bp, 71 predicted proteins | sample 590851 | NCBI WGS metagenome assembly CXWK01 (sample SAMEA3498364, study PRJEB10139) | wastewater metagenome | biome: wastewater treatment plant; material: activated sludge | place: Denmark | collected 2014-08-01 | reverse complement strand
GAGTAGTATAGTTGCAACCATTCTTCCTTTGTTTCAGCTCGGTGTTTTGAGCGCGTCTCGACTCGTAGCAAGAGTTCTTGAAATTCTTCGTCCACGCCGCTAGGTATCGCTTCAAGAAAATCTTCGAATCCTGCGGGATACGACCGGACAATTGGCAATGAGCCAGCCTCCGCATTTGCCAGAATGTTATTGAGAGGCACTTGATAAAAGGTCGCTAGTTTTTCCAATGTATCGAGTGATGGATTCGTCCTTCCCCTTTCCAAGTCTGACAAAAAAGAGACGGATATTCCTGTTTCCTCACTCACCTTAGATAGCGTATATCGTTGGCTTTTTCGTATGGCCCTGAGTTCCAGCCCAATCTCCATAGGACCTCCCAGTATGATTATCTATTCTGTATGTGCGTACATCTTATCATAGTTACGCCTTGACAGGAAATAGCAGCAGGTGTATATTTACGCCACGAGCGTAATAAACAAGAATATTACGCCAGAAACTTGATGAATAAGGAGTTCAAGAGCATGGCAAGACGACGAGTAACCCATACGGGCAAGGATAGAAATGGCGACATTACGAGCTTATGCGCCCACGGTGAGTGGTGGTCTCCACGCAAGAAGGGGGATGCCATCCAAGATATTGAAAGCGGCGCCAATTCGTATTACGTTCGCTGGCAGGACGGCAAAGAAACCGAAATCAGGGTGGTTAACGGCAGCACCGGTAAATACCTTCGGACAGATAGGGACAATACGGCGAGAAATAATCTGGACGATCTGCCGGATTGCTAAACGGCTCATCTACACTCGGTAGTTTTTGCAGGATGCCAATAGAGGAGGGGTAAATCACGCCTATCAGTCTTCCCGCGGATGGGAAGGCTTATTGGGTAGCTGTAAAGTTCCAGTTAGCGGAGTAGAAGATGCCAGATTTCCGTTTCACTCGTCTCGAGAAATACAAAGTCGGCGGCACAAAAGGCAATATGGAACTCAACATCCCCTTGCCTAAAACCCCAAGTGGAAAGGTCTATCGCTGGTGCCCCAATGATGAGTGCACGCCGCGATTGTTTCTTCTTGGCAACGCTCAAACACCAGAAATCTTGGAGGGTTCGCGAATCAGGAGATATCCAGGATCACGGGGAACGACATGTCCGTACTGTGGCATCGACGCTGACGATGATGAATTTAACTATGCTGGCGATATCAGAGCCATACAGAAATACATCGAATGGGCCGCTTCAAGGGATATTAACGATCACCTCCAGAAGATGGCCAGAGACATCAACCGCTCACAACCCAGAGGTGGTCTTGTTTCCATCAAGATGGACTTCAAACCAGATCGTACCCCTGAGCCTCGAGCATGGCGGGAGGATCTGATTCGGAATCTGGCCTGCGATACTTGTGGTCGAGAGTATGGCGTTTATGCGATTGCATTATTTTGTCCTGATTGTGGATGCAATAATCTCCATGTTCACTTTGAACGCGAAATCGAGCTCATCCTTCAGCAAATTGACCTGGCTGAATCTGTTGCGGGAATTGGTAATAGAGAACTGTCTTACCGGATATTAGGCAACGCGCACGAAGATGTGCTAACCGCCTTCGAGACGTACCAGAAGACCGCCTACAAACACCTTGTCAGGCAGATGTTTTCCGCTGAGGAAGCGCAGAGAATGATCGCCAAAAGAGCCATTGGCAATCGATTCCAAAATGTAGACAGGGCAACGGATCTATATGAAAAACTTTCTATTAATCCCTTCTCCGTCCTAACAGCAGACGAGTTGGAATTAATGAAGTTGAACATAGAGAAACGTCACGTGATAGGACATAACTTATCAATGACCGACGAAGCATATTCATACGCAAACGCGCACGATATGCCAGGAACTACGGTTGACATACTTGCCGATCAAGTATCCGAATTTGCCCAAACAGCCAAAAAGGTGGTTCTTGAATTGGAGCCGTTGTTATAGCAAGTCCCTCTAATCATCAACACCCGCTGGCGTCCCTTGTCTATAGTCACACGGTTCCATCTAACAGTAACCTGCGATTGGAATTGAGATGACGAGGCCCGGCCAAAAAAAACGGTCAATTCTTTGAGCCACTCCAGTCCGGCAAACGCCCATTTGCCGAACCCATAGTCTTCTCCGTAAGTATCGCGCAAAAAGCCGGTGAAAATCCGACAGATAACTCGGTTCAGGAAATAAAGTCCGGTTACCAGTCACCGGGTCCCGCCGCCTAAACAATTTGGGGCAAGTTCGATTAGCCAAAAAGAGAACATGCGTGCTAATACGTGGCGGGCACAACGCGAACCGCCATCGCATCGGCGTGTCCGTTATAAGCACGCGTATTGGATACTATGATGGCGGAAACCGAGATCTGGCTATTGGAACAATTCAGGGCATTGGCCGTCAAAGTCGGCGAGCCCGTATCAATAACTCTCCGCATCCTTCCCGATGATGATCTTCAACTTGACCTGGAAACCCGCTCCGGCCGGCACGGGATCGCCTTTGGAACTTCGTTGTCACAAATGCTGACGGAAGCTGAAGAGGCGTTGTTTCAGATCGATGAAGTACTGCAGGAGTTGGGTGTCGTCATCTAACAGGCTCCATCCGCAGAAATGGCTCCGTGCCCAGGCTAATCATCCACTCTTTCTTGAAGTGGACGACGGCGGGATGGCTACCCCCCTGAATCGCAGATAGTTATATAACGTCCCGCGCGATATCGACAGCTGCTCGCAAATCTCCTTCACCGTCAATTCTCGCTCCTGGTACAGCTTCTCGGCGATGATGGCCGTGTGCTGGGCCTTCTTGGACAGCCCCTTCGGCCTGCCGCCCACCCTGCCCCGCGCCCGGGCCGCCGTCAATCCTGCTTTCGTCCGCTCGCGAATGATATCCCGCTCGAACTCGGCCAGGGCAGCAAAGACGTGGAAGGTGAATTTGCCATGCGGTGTGGTGGTATCTATCTGGTCATTCAAGCTGTGGAGCGCCCCGCCCTTCTCCTGGATCTCGTTCACCAGATTGACCAGGTCCTTGAGCGAGCGGGCCAGTCGGTCGAGTTTCCAGATGACGACGATATCGCCCTCGCGCAGCTGGTCGAGCAGCTTCTGAAGTTCCGGCCGCTCGCGGGTCGAGCCGGTCATCTTTTCTTTATAGATCTTGCCACAGCCGGCGACCTTGAGGGCATCGAGCTGGAGGGCGAGTTCCTGGTCTTGCGTACTGACACGAGCGTAGCCAATTTTCATCGTGATACTCCAATTAAACGGTATCAACGAACGTTATCTGAATCTTGTTTTATTATATAGTTTTTTGGACGCCGTGGAAGAGGCACGAGAAGAGGGGCGAGAATTTGCGACTGGAGAGCAGCCAGCCATCCAAATAAACGAGGGTTTTGTTGGATCAAATCTACAGAGAGATTTAGAGCAAATCAGACAGGAGAATCAGAGTCTGCTTAAGCTTAAAGACATCAGCTTCCGACGTGCACCTCAGCACGCCGCATCGTTAATTCTCAAGAGGCTGTTGGCTCCGCGAACAGGCGTCAGCTACGATCATGCCGGCTGGATGAATAGACGAGCTAGACGGCATGTTTTCAGACACGAGTTAGCTGGCACGCCACTACGAATTATAGTGCTCTTGACCTTCAACCGGTTTCTCGTTACTTTTCCACATCATATGACCACTTCTATTACTATCCTCCTGGCTGATGATCATGCCGTGGTGCGGGCCGGCATTCGCCAATTTCTCGAGAGCGCGGTCGACCTAAGCGTCATAGCCGAAGCCGATGACGGCGATTCCGCCCGCCGTCTTATTGCCAAGCATCGTCCCGACGTGGCCGTTCTCGACGTCCAAATGCCTAAATCGACCGGAATTGAGGTCGCCCGCTGGTGCCGCGCGGAACACCCAACTACGGGAGTCCTCATCCTGACCGCCTACGATGACACTCCCTATGTCCAGGCCGCACTGGCCGCCGGCGCGAACGGCTACGTTCTCAAGACGGCGCCGCCGTCCGCTATGATTCAGGCTGTCCGTGATGTCTATGAGGGTAAACAGGTTCTTGATCCGGCCATCCGGGCCAGGGCAGTTACCTCGGACTTTATATATGAGCCACTATCTGAGCGAGAGGTCGAAGTGCTCTCCTTGGCCGCTCGCGGCTACACCAACAAGGCCATCAGCGCCCAGCTTTTCATTAGTGACCGCACCGTCCAGGGACACCTGGCCCACATTTACGCCAAACTCCAAACCAACACCCGTACTGAGGCCGTCATGCGCGCGGTTTCGCTGGGTCTCATCGCCCCATGATTCGCCTACGTAGCCTTTCAGTTCAGCTCTTTCTCTTTATCGTCCTGCCGCTGACCTTGCTCCTGGCGGCAATTGCCATTGGCGGGCTATCCCTTCACCAGCGAGCGATGAGGCAGATGGTCGGCGAGCGGGACGAACGGGCTACCCGCGCCGCTGGGGCAGCAATAGAGGAACAATTGCAACGACGCGCGGCAGCCGTTGCCAATCTGGCTCTCCATGCCGCGCATGTTCCCCCAGCGACTGCCCTGGCCGACAGCACCGCCTTCCGCGATGACTTCACGGCCTTGGCTATTCTTGACACCGAAGGAAACATACTGGCCGCCGATGACCCGGAGTGGTGGGGACCGGTGGTGGAGAGTCAATGGCAGTCGATAGCTGATAACACCTTCGTGCCGGCCTTCCCAGACCCGCGTACCGGCGCGCCGGTCGTACTCGTAGCGTCTGCGACCGAGGGCATTGTAACCGTCGGCGCGTTTGATCCAGCAGTCATCGCCCGCGACGCCCTAAGTCGGGTCGTGCGTCCTGGAGACCACACCGTTGCCTACCTCATCGCCCCCGATGGAACCCTTTTGTATCAGACCGGCCACACCGATTCAGCTGGACACGACACCCCGATCGTTGAGCATCCCGGAGTGGTCGAGGCGCTGCGGGGCGAGATCGGCACGACATTCCTCGACACCGGTAGCGATGAACACGTCGTGAGCTTTACTCCCGTCGCCCCCGTCGGCTGGGCGTTGGTCATGGAAGAGGCATGGCGAGAGATGACCGACCCCCTACTGCGCCAAACAGAATTGGCTCCACTTATTCTACTGCCGGCGCTGGCTGTCGCTCTGGCCGGACTGTGGTTCGCCGCGCGCCAGATCGTGCAACCACTTCAACACTTGGCGGCCCGCACCACCGCTCTGGGTCGTGGTGACTTCGACGCCGTGCGCGAGACGGTTGGTGGCATTGGCGAGATTCGCCAGTTACAGAGCGAGCTGATCGGTATGGCACGCCGCCTGCAAATGGCACAGCAGGGCCTGCGAGATTACCTCGGCGCGCTGACGACCGGGCAAGAAGAAGAGCGTCACCGCCTGGCACGCGAACTTCATGACGATACCATTCAGTCACTTATTGCTCTCAATCAGCGCATCCAGCTGGCCCGAACGAAAGCAAACGGCCCGGCAGAAGATCAACTGGCGGAAATGGAAGTGCTAGCAACAGCGACTATCGTCGACTTGCGCCGGATGACGCGCGATCTGCGACCGAGCTATCTGGATGATCTGGGCTTGGCTCCTGCGCTGGACCTACTGGCTCGTGACCAGTCGACCGCATTGGGCATTCCTGTGGACTTCATATTGAAGGGAGAAGCGCGCCGGCTCCACCACAAGACAGAACTGGCATTTTATCGCATCACGCAAGAGGCATTGCGGAATGTTGGGCGCCATGCCGAAGCAAGCCGGGCTGCCGTGTCGCTCGAGTTCGCCCACGACAGGACAACACTAACCGTAAGCGATGACGGCATTGGCTTCGACGCAACCGAACGTGCCGTCGAGCTCGCGCGGGGTAGTCACTTCGGGCTTTTGGGTGCGAGCGAGCGGGCCGAAGCCGTGGGAGCGCGTTTCGAGGTAGCGTCCGAGCCGGGGAAGGGAGCAAAGGTTGTGGTGACAAGTATCGAATAGGGCGAACGGCGATCATGGCTCACAAGATTCTGCTCGTTGACGACGAACAAACACTACTACAAACCGTGCGGGCCTATCTGGAGCAAGAAGGTTACGAAGTGCGGACGGCGCTAAATGGGCAAGCGGCGCTACGGGAAGCGCGCACCTTCGAGCCGGATCTGATAGTGCTGGATATCATGCTGCCCGAACTGGATGGTTTGGAAGTGTTACGCCGCTTGCGGAGTGGCGACATTGGCCCTGCCCTTCGTGATGTCTATGTGATCATGTTAACCGCGCGAGCGGATGAAATTGACCGGGTCGTGGGCCTGGAGTTGGGAGCCGATGACTACGTTACGAAACCGTTCAGCCCGCGGGAGTTGGTGGCGCGTGTCAAGGCGTCGCTACGTCGCGCGAGCGGCGCAGAAAGCATTAGCGCACAGTTTATCTTCCGCCACCTACGTCTGGACCCGGCAGGCCGCGTGGTATGGCGTGGCGATCAGGAGCTCGAGCTAACGCCTATCGAATTCGATCTGTTGCACGCGCTCATGCGCCACAGTGGGCGAGCCCTCAGTCGCGAGCAACTGATGGAGCAGGTGTGGGGCACGGATTATTACGGGGATGAACGAGTGGTCGATGTACATGTGGGCCGGCTGCGGAAGAAAGTAGAGGATGATCCGGCCGATCCAAAGCTGATTCACACTGTTTGGGGCCTGGGCTACCGTTTCGAGGATGAACCCTCATGAAACTCATGGAGCGAATTCGGCAACAATTGGGGGTAAAACTTTTCTTCTCCTATGTGATCATCATTATCGCCGGGGTTGTTTCTCTCATCCTTGCCGCGCAACTATCAGCGCCGGCCGCGCTGGCCCGTCACACCGAGCGCATGGAAGAGATGCTATACATGGTGGGCAATAGTCAGGAGCTTGTAGATAGCCTGAACGAAAGCTTTGTCGTGGCCGTCAGGCAGATTCTATTGTTTGCCACTGGGGCAGCGCTATTGACAGCCCTGATCGTCAGCACCGTCGTCACTCGCCGGTTAGTAGGCCCGATTCAGCGAATGAAAACAGCCAGTCAACGCATCGCTGCCGGAGAGTATGATCAGCGCGTGGAAGCGCCGGGCGAGGATGAACTAAGCGCGCTGGCGCACGCCTTCAACCAGATGGCCGGGCGACTGTCGGAGACTGAGCAACGCCGGCGACAACTTGTGGGAGACGTAGCACACGAGTTGCGCACCCCTCTGGCCAATATCAAGGGGGTGATGGAAGGCTTGGTGGACGGAGTGCTGCCACCAGAGCCGGTAACATTCCAACAGGTTGAACGAGAGGTGACACGCCTGCAACGTTTGGTCCAAGACCTGGAACAGCTCTCGCGAGCCGAAGCCGGTCAGATGCTTCTGGAACGAGAGCGCATAGATCCGGCGCGCTTCATCGAAGATGCCGTTACGCGGTTATATCCCCAGTATCAGGAAAAGGACATTCAGTTGGAGGTTCGGTTATCGCCACAGCTACCGGTCGTGTCGGCCGACAAGTGGCGCATGACTCAAGTGATGATGAACCTACTTGGCAACGCCCTTCAGTATACGCCGAGCGGCGGCCGGGTGGAGGTGATAGCCCAATCGACCGAGGAGGGGCTCGTCATCCGCGTTTCAGACTCCGGCATCGGCATTGCCCCGGAGCATCTCACACACATTTTTGAGCGCTTCTACCGAGTAGACAAATCCCGCTCGCGCGCCGGTGGGGGGAGTGGCATCGGCCTGACCATTGCCCGCCATCTTATCGAAGCCCATGGGGGTAGCCTATGGGCCGAGAGCGCAGGACCAGAGAAGGGAAGTGTCTTCACCTTTGTGATGCCACTGTTGCCATAGCCTCGTTCCAGGTTTATTTTCCTCTTTTTACTTGCGCGACCGCGTCCGCGCACGATCTTCGGCGAGTACGCTCCCCTAAATCTACTGCCCAAAACTGTTACAAAATTGTCATACTTTCGCGAATTGCCCGTTACACCTGGCTGCTATGATTGTAAATATAAGCGAATTAAGTCGGCAACACGATAGTAAGGGTTGCTACGGAGGTTATAAAGATGATGTTTTGGGGAAACCATATGGGCGGAGGGTGGAACCTCTTGCTCACCGGTGTTCTTTGGATAGGTATTGTCGTCCTCGGCATTTGGTTGCTGACCAAATTATTTCCCGCAAGTGGCGGAAGTAATTTCAGCCGCCATGCGGGCGAGGAACAGCAACCGGAAAAGGCAAGCCACCAAGGGAGCGCGCTGGAAATCTTGCAAAGGCGATACGCTCGCGGCGAGATTACCAAAGAAGAGTACGAAACGATACGTCACGATCTGGCCTCCTAATAAGGGCCGGCGTGCAACACAAGTAACGACAAGGAGTAAAAAACCATGATGGGCTTTGGATTGATTTTCGTGATTCTGATTGTGGGGGCCATCGCCTACGGGCTGGGCTGGCGGCCTGGAAACCTGAATATCGGCGGGCAACGCGTAGTCCGTGAAGGAAAAACGCCGCTGGAGATTTTGAAAGAGCGCTACGCCAATGGCGAAATCACAAAAGATGAGTATGAGAGCGTGCGCGCCGGCCTAGAACGATAGCACCTAAGAACCGAAACAGCGGAGAGAGCTGCGCAGGCAGTTGAGTTAGCGCAGTAGTACCCAGATACCGCGCTGCCTGGCATGCCCGTCGAGGAAACGGCCGATCCATTCCCTGGCTATTACATGATTGACGTATTGCGCGATGGGAAATCGCCGGCATGTTGAGAGTCAACGCCTACACCGGCCAGGTCATTCTCCACCAATGGCACGGCAACTTTGTCGAAATGATGGATGCCGGATCTGGATGAACCGGCGGTGATAATCTTGCCCGGAGTTAGACGGGCAACAGGCCAAACGACGCTTGGCAGACACAGCCGATAGAGATAAAAATGGTTGGAGATTGGTCAGCAACGACTAATCTCCTTTTTTATTTTGATGAGTGGAGAAGTGTTCGATGAATCAAGAAAAGCCTCTCTTTCAGTTTCTTGCTCTTGTTTTGGCTTTCCTGGTTTTACTCCTGGCTGCTTGTGGTGGACAAAATACGGCCGCGCCTTTGCCGGCAGAACGTGACTCAACAACGCAAACCGAGACGGTGCCGGTCGCCGGTGGCGGTTCGTATACTGACATCACTCCCGATGGCTTGGCCGTGATGCTAGAAAACAAGGACTTCCCCCTGATCAACGTTCACGTCCCCTACGAAGAGGAGCTTGCAGCCACCGATGCATTTATCCCCTTCGACCAGATCGCGCAGAACCTGTCCCAGCTCCCGGCCGATAAGGATGCCCAAATTGTCCTTTACTGCCGCAGCGGTAATATGAGCACCGAGGCAGCCCAAACGCTGGTGCAACTTGGTTACACCAACGTATGGAACCTGGACGGAGGGATGATCGCCTGGGAGAATGCAGGGTACCCTCTGCAGAGTAATTAACTCCCTTTTTCAGTGTCCATTTTATAGAAGCGTGATCAGCGCGCGCGTCAGAATAGATAGACCGAAAAGCATGACCAAGAGGGCAGCTACAGCCGGTAGCCAACGTGTCGCCTTTTCGAACCGCTCGCCGAAAAATAAAAGTGACTTTAAAAAGAGAATTCCGATACTACTCATGACCACTGCAATTCCCAGGCTATAAGCCAGAATTAGCCCGATGCCCAGTGCAACCTGTTTGACAGTCAGTGCGACCAACAAGACTGCCAGAGCATCAGTGGTCGGAACCAATCCATGAACAAGGCCCAACGCAATCAATCCGCCGAGGGTCAATTTCGTAGGGATCGCATGATGGTGATGAGAATGATCGTGCGCAGGCCCATGGACGTGGGTATGGTCCTCGGTGTGAGAGTGGCCGTCATCATGTGAATGGTCGCCAATTTTATCGTGAGCGTGTCCATCGTTGTTGAGATGCCGTGTCAGCAGGTAAGTTCCCAGTCCGAGAACAACCAATCCGGACGGCAACCCTAACCACTGTAGGTATAGAGTGGCAATATTTTGCCCGCGAACCATTAGGGCGAGCGCCCCGATTACAATCACACTTAGAGTGTGCGACAGGGCGGTAGCAACGCCGATAAGGATAGCGTCGCGGGGTCTGGCTTTGACGCCGACGAGATACGCGCCAACCAGGACTTTGTTATGTCCCGGCGTCATAACATGTAACCCACCCAACAAGAGCGCCACGACGATAGCCAGAACCGGAAAGGCTGGGTTGTTCGAGGCCGCGCGCAGCGAGTCCTGGACATAGGCAATGCCTGTTTCGGACAGAGGCGTTCGGCCAGCCTCCCCCCGTCCACCAGTCTGCCCTGCTGCTATTACATAGACTTGAGCTGCCATAATCGCAACAACAACTAGCCCAAAGAGCCCCCATAAGGCCAGGCTTGTGTAAGAGTTAGGCGATTTTCTAGCCCGAACAGGCGCGCCCACCATTTCAATCTCAGCCATCGTTCTATTTCCTTGGGTAGAGATAACCCTGTAGTCGTCGCATCCTATGCTCTGTAATTAGTACGGGCAATCATCCATTTTGCATTTATGGGGTTTCCCCCGAAAAGTAGCGTCGGGAGGAAGACTGTATACTTGAAAAGGTTGAACGATCATGAGCAAGATAAGGTGTCATGACCGGAGCACTTGAGTACAGGCGATTGTCCTGTCACAAGCCTTCCTCTTATGTCCGGCGCCACCCGGCTTGGCCCGTCAGCACATCGCCCGTTTTCTCCAGACAAATATTTGATTTCTACAGCATCGGTCACAAGCAATAATCTGGCTTCGTAAGATGCCACCCGTCAGGCAGTTCTACCAAGATAAATCTTCATCATTCTGTCCAGCAAACGGAGCGCGTCTTCCTTTGGGCGTTGGAAGATGTTGCGGCCGATAATGGAACCGAAGCCACCCCCGTCGCGAATGGCGCGCGCCTCATCTAACACGGCTGAATCGTTTTCCTTTGTAGCCCCGCCGGAGAAGATAACCACACGACGGCCGTTAAACGTACTCTGCACCACATGCCGCACTCGCTCTGTTAGCGTCTCGCGCGGAACCTGTTGCGCCTCGTACATCTTTCGCGCCGCCTCCTGCTCCAGGTGCGCGGTAGGCAGCTTAACTTTGACGATGTGCGCCCCCAGTTCGGCGGCAATATGGGCCGCATAGGCCGTTACGTCCAGGCTCGTCTCCCCTGCCAGGCTCAGGCCACCACCGCGCGGGTACGACCAGACGACGATCACCAGCCCCACCGACTTTGCGTCGCTGATCAGCTCACGCAATTGTTCATACTGCAACCGTCGTTCGGCTGTTCCTGGGTAAATGGTGTAACCAATGCCCGTACAGCCCAGCCGCAGCGCATCGGCCACCGTAGCCGTTTGCGCCCCCAGTGGATCCACTTCGTCTTGCAACACGTCGTGGCTGTTCAGCTTGAGAATGAGCGGGATTTGCCCGGCAAACTCAACCGCGCCCGCTTCCAGAAAGCCCAGCGGCGCCGCGTAGGCATTGCAACCTGCTTCAATCGCCAGTTGAAAGTGGTAGTGCGGGTCGTAACCGGCCGGGTTGGGGGCAAAGCTGCGCCCCGGCCCATGCTCGAAGCCCTGGTCTACCGGGTAGATAATCAGCTTGCCCGTCCCGGCTAAACGGCCGTGATTGAACAGTCGCGCAAGGTTTGTCAACACGCCGGGGTTCTCGCTACGATACCAGCCAAGAATTTCCTTTATCTGTTCTGACATAATAATTCTCCTCAAAGGACTTCAGATTGTTTGACGATGTCTAACTGGGCCTCGGGCGTCGCGCCCCGGCTTACCCAGAACACACCAACCAGAATGAGGCCTATACCGGACACTTCCGGCCACTGCAATCGCTCGTTAAAGAAGAGCGCGCCGATGAACAGGGCAAAGGCCGGCGTCAGGAACGTGAAGGCGTTCAGGCGGTTCAGTTCATTTCGATGCAGGAGAGAAAACCAGAGGGCAAAACTAGCGGCCGTTCCTAGCAGGCTCAGTGCCAGCAAGACAGTGACGAACGAGGCCGACCACGTCACCTGTTCCGACGCTTCAAACCACGCCGCCAGAGCCAATAGTGGAATACTGCCCAGGATAAACTGCCAGCCGGCAGCCATCAACGAGTCTACCCGTCCGGCCAGCCGCTTCAACAGGACGTTGCTCACAGCTACACCTACAGCGCCCATGAAAATGTAGCCGATGCCTGACAGCGGGGTGCTGTCCGCATCTGTTGCAAAACCGGGCAGCGCCACCAGTAGAATGCCGGTAAATCCCAGGAAAAGCCCTACCCGGTGGCGTGGGCCTAGGCGCTCGCCTAAGATGAAGAAGGCCAGGACAGCGGCAACAAGTGGCTGGATATTGGCCAGGACAGTTGCCAACCCTGGGCTGACCAGTCCCCCGGCGAGGAACATCCCACCGAGACCCAGACTGGTGGCCGTAAGACCTACACCTGCCAGCATCAACCAGCTATGCCATCCTTGTGGTTGAGGACGGCGCAATGCAAAAGCAGGCAACAGCAAAGCTACCCCAGCGACAAAGGAACGCAATGCAGAAAAGGTTAGCGGTGGGGCCATAGCTTGCCCGACGGCGATCAGTGGGAAACAGACGGCCCACAGGAACATCACCAGTACCAAGCAAGCCACGTCACGCGCCGCTATTCCGTCTTGTCCGTCCAGCTCTCGTTTTTGCATTACCTACAATTTAGATCTAGCTTGCGTGGCGGTCACTTTGTAATTACAACGCACCGATCGATCGGTTTATCACCCCATCTTATATCGCTTCAGCAGCAAGGCATTGATCGCCACCAACAGCGACGAACCGGACATGGACAGCGCGGCGATCTCTGGGCGCAGCACCAGGCCAAAGGCCGGGTACAAGAGGCCGGCGGCGATGGGAAAGGCAATAAGATTGTAACCCGCGGCCCACCACAGGTTCTGGTGCATCTTACGCAGAGTGGCCCGGCTCAGCCCAATGGCCCCGATCACGTCGAATGGGTCGGACTTCATCAACACCACGTCCGCGGTCTCCATGGCTACGTCGGTGCCCGCGCCGATAGCAATGCCCACGTCGGCCTGGGCGAGCGCCGGAGCATCGTTGATGCCGTCCCCCACCATGGCTACGAGCTTGCCCTCGTCCTGTAACTCCTTCACCTTGTCGACCTTCTGCCCCGGCAGCACTTCGGCGAAGACCGTTGTAATGCCCAGCTCGCCAGCGATGCGTTCGGCCGTGGCCCGGTTATCGCCGGTCAGCATAGCTACCTGCACGCCCATTTCAGTCAGCTTTTCGACGGCCAGGCGGGCGTTGGGGCGCACAGCGTCGGCGATAGCGATCATGCCCGCGAATTCGCCATCCAGGGCGGCGTAAACGACTGTGCGTCCGGCCCCTTCCAGCGAAGACGCCTGCTCGCCGTAGCCGTCCAACGAGACATTGTTGTCGCGCATCAGCTTGCGATTGCCCACGAGCAGCGTTTTGCCGGTGACGGTTGCCTTCATGCCATGTCCAGGGATAGCCTCGAACCCGCTGGTACTCTCCAGATCGAGCTGGGCAGCTGTGGCCTTGTCCACAATAGCCTGAGCCAGTGGATGTTCGGAGGATTGCTCGGCCGAAGCGACCAGACGAAGCAATTCGTCCGGCGCGAGCGGGTTGCCGGCGGCTACGATTTCCACTACCTGCGGCTTACCTTCAGTAAGCGTACCAGTCTTGTCGAAGATAATGGCCTGTAACTTGGCCGCCTGTTCCAGCGCCGTGGCGTTCTTGTAGAGGATGCCGTTCTGCGCGCCCAGACCGGTACCCACCATGACGGCCGTGGGCGTGGCCAGACCCAGCGCGTCGGGGCAGGCGATGACGACCACGGTGATGGCCAGAGTCAGCGCCCAGATGAACGGGCTGACATCGGCTGGGATGGCCGCGCGGCCTAGGAAATACCAGCCGAAGAAGGTGGCCAGGCCGAAGATCACGGCCGCGGCGACCAGCCACTGCGCCGCCCGGTCGGCCAGGCGCTGCGAGGGCGCCTTAGAATTCTGGGCCATTTGCACCAGCTTGACGATCTGGGCCAGGGCCGTCTCCGCGCCGATTTTCGTCGCCCGGAACTTAAACGTACCGGTCTTATTGATAGTAGCACCCACGACCGTCGAACCGATCTCCTTTTTTACAGGCAGGCTTTCTCCGGTGAGCATGCTCTCGTCAACGCTGGACTCTCCTTCAACCACCACTCCGTCTACGGGAATCTTGTCGCCGGGACGAATCATCACGATGTCATCGCGTAGTACGTCGGAGGTTGGCACCTCAACCGGCTGCCCGTCGCGGATGACGGTCGCTTGGGGCGGGGCCAGATTCATCAGAGCCTGGATAGCCTGGGAAGCGCCAGCGCGGGCACGCATCTCCATCCAGTGGCCAAAGAGCACAAAGACGAGTAGCAGGACGGCCGCCTCGTAGAAGACCTCGCCTTCAAAGAAGAAGGTGGCGGCAACACTAAACAGATATCCGGCCAGCACTGATAACGAAACCAGTACGGCCATGTTCAAGACACGGTTCTTCAGTCCACGCCAGGCACCGACATAGAAAATCCAACCGCCATAAAGTACGGCCGGCGTGGCCAGCAGGAAGGAGAAGACGTTGGTCGACAGACCAAAGGGCACGGGCAACCGGATACCGAAGTAATCGGTAAACAGGGGCGAATAGAGAAAAACGGGAATGGCCAAAATGAATGAGACCAGGAAGCGGTTGCGCATATCGCGTACCATCGCGTCCATGTCCATGCCGCCGCCGTGGCCCATCTCGTGGGCCATAGCGGCCATCTCTCCGGTCTCGGCCATTTCATCGGTTGCACCGCTCATAGCGGTCATGTCATGGCCAGCATGAGCATCAGCGCTGACAGTAGGGGTGTGCCCGGGGTGTTCAACGGGTCTCGCCATCGGCATATCGTGCCCAGCGGGGGCATCCACATCGCGCCCGATTTGGAGTGCGGCAACTGGAGGTGGATCGCCCGGTGCGCTCACGTGCGCCGGCAGACACTCACCCGAACAGGCGTAGCCACACTCGGCCACGAAGCGTTTGAGATCGGCCAGTGTCACCGCCTCGTCGTGGTAAACTGTGGCCGTGCTGGTCATAAAATTGGATTCGACCTTGTGGATGCCGGGATGCGTGCATAACTTCTTCTCAACTCCAGCCGGCGAGAGTACTGATTCAACGCCTTCCAGGTTAATTACTGTCGTCTTCATCGCTTTTTCGATTTCTCCTTTTCTGAAAGACTGACAAAGGTGGGGAAGCAATGCCTCCCCACCTTTGCTATCGCCGGGCCAGGAAGTCGCGCCTCATGCCCATTGCTTCATCGGTCATACAAATCGACTCCGAGCCGTCTTGTACTGTTCCGGCCAGCGCGCGAACAGCATCTACACTTTCGGGAACGACGATCGCCTCGTTATAGACCTGGTATGTAAAGTACAGCTCATTACCGTTCACGGTGAGCACATCCTCCCATAGGGCCACTTCCCACATGTCGCCGCGCGGTCGGCCGAGGTCCTTCATCAGTTCAATCGTGCTGTTGAGGGCCACAATGCCGTCCGCCATGCGGATGAAGGCGATGCGTGGCGCGGCGCGGAAAGCGGCCAGCACCTCATCGCGGCCGGCGTCCCGCGTCATTTCCACTACCCAGTAATGGTTGTGTGTTTGGGTGTGGGCCGCCTTGGCGGCAATGGTAACCACATCCAGATCCGGCACCACCGTTTGCGCATCCGGCCCCTGGTGGCTGGGAATATCTTTCTCCGGCACCATGGTGTTCATGATGCCGCCGCGGTCCGATTCCCAGGGATCGGTAGCCCGGCGTATTAGCACTCCACGCGCTTTCTTCAGTAGGCCGGCGTCGCGCAACGCCAGCAGGGTGCGTACGGTGCTGGTGGTATTGCAGGAGACAACGCGGGTAGCGTCCCGACCGATGGCCGTCTCGTAGTTGGCCTGGGCGACAAAGGAATGGCCGGTCAGGCTGTGCTTTTCGCCGCCCTGATAGATGGCTTTGACGCCCACAGCGCGGTAACGTTCGAGGTTTTTCGCGCCGATGCCCTTGGGTGTACAATCAACGACCACGTCGACCTGGGGCAGCAGATCATCCAATGTCCCGTTCACCAGAATGCCGGCCGCTTTCATCTCCCCAACCTTTTCCGGAAGCGAAGCGTAAATGGGTAGCCCCAACACCGCGCCTGCCTGAACCCGATAGTCGCTGACCACATCGGCCACGCCGATTAATTCCATGTCGGGTTGCAGACGTATGGCATCGGCTACCCGTTTTCCGATGACGCCATAACCGTTAACTGCCACACGCGTTCTTTTATCTGCCATTGTTTTCTCCTTCTTGCCCGTCATATTCGAAGGGCATAGCATGATAGATGTGGCCTGTTCCGTTTCCAGCCTGGGCCACTGCCTCGATCAATGCCGGAATGCTGGCCATCAGGTCGGGGTTGTATACGACTCGGGCCGAACCCGTGATGTGATTCACGGTCACATCGGTAACGCCGTAGAGCGAGATCAAGCCGTTACGGATTCGAGCGGCGCACGTAGGGCACCCCATGCCAGAAATAGCCAATAGGGCCACATCCGTCTTCTGATATTCCGCCGTCACAAACTTTCTTTCCAGTGGTTCAACGTGACAATTATGCTCCATTTGATATCTCCAAATTCAACCATTCTGCTTCGCCGGGTCAAACTCAGTATTGAAATTGCCGGTGAGGACGTTTCTTGCGCTTTTTGGTCTTGATGCCCAATTCGGGCCGCGCGTATTCTTTGGGCATTCGCTCAAATTCTGCCTGGCACTTAGGGCAGCACAGGAAGTAGTCCGTCCCTTCATACCCAATGATGATATGCGCACTGTTGTGGTTCATATGCTTGCCACATACCGGATCCGTTAACATTGTTGGTTCTCCTATTTCACACTTGTGTAGCTCTAACGAACTACGATTAGCTTAAAGAGATGCGATGGTGGCCCCGTCAAGGCCCTGCTGCGACGAGGTCAGTTAACAACACCAGAAGGCCATTGCTTGTTCTTTTCATGATCGTGCCTCTTTATCGCGGCGGCCACGTACCGACAACTTCCTCTAGCTTGGTGATATCACCGCGAGAGATACGCCAACCGCGCGGCGTTCTGAGCAGGGCCAGGTTCTGGGTTACCTTGGCACTAAAGATGGCTGTATTGCCGCGGACAACACTGAAATGGAGTCTATAGGTCACCCTGGCCAGGCCATCGTCCTTGTGAATTTCTACCTCGTCGATATCGAACGAATGAAATTGCACAATACTACCGCTGGGTAGCTGCTGGGAAACAAACGTTTTGTAAGCCTGCTGAACTGCATCCAGGCCAACCGCCTGCGCTCCCTCAGCTGCAGTGGCAAAGTACCCATCCAACGCGTCTGGGCCGCGCCGGTTCATGGCTGCGAGCGCGGCCACCTGTACCTCGTCCATCAGGCGGCGCAGAACACGCTCATCCGATGAACGTCCCCTGACAAGCCAAACAGCGCCAACAACGGCCAACAGAACGAGAAGGAGCGAGAGTTTTCTCATGGACGCTCGTTCTTATCCTCGCCTAAGTGCTGATGGTCATCTCCATGCCCCTCGGCGTGACCTCGATGCATGAAAAGATGAATTAATGGACAGAGAAGCAGCAGCGCATACGGCAGCCCAAGCGCAGCATGGGCTGCGTGTTCCACGATCAGGAATATGCCGCCCAAGGCCAGGAGGCCCAGCATCAACAGACCGGTACGCGAGCGCAAAAAGACTCCGATTGAAAACGATGTTTGTGGCATGATGAATCATTTCCTCACTATATGCTTGCCCTTATCAAAGGCGCTTTGCCCGCCGTTGTCTTGGGAATGGCCTGCACCCGTTGCACCGTAATGGGCGGCGCGACAGCGCCTTGCTCGGCCAACGACCGGTCTAGTGCGTCTACAAACAGATGGTCATTCAATCCATTCTGGACGCCAGCAAGCAAAACGCTCAGACCATCGGGTTTATGGATTACCTGCCACCCACTAACGGGCAACGGATCCAGTATCTGGTGGAAGGTGAGCGGGTGAATCATCACTTCTCTCTTACCGCCTATCCCTGGTAGATAAAACACGTCTTCCATACGCCCCTGGATTGCGTCGATGACCGCGAAGGGTAGATCAGGGGTATCAGACCGGGCCGCCAGCCGGATGCTGTCGTTTAACTGATAACGGATCAACGGTTGAGTACGACTGAAAAGGGTCGTGATCAGTAGCTTGTCGCCGAATCTACCTGGGGCCACAAGGCGATTGTGCTCGTCGACCACTTCGACGATCGTAAGGTCTTCGAAGAGATACATCAGTTGGTCGGCCTTGCATTCAGCCGCCAGGCCGCCTGTCTCTGTCGCGGCATACTCATTAAAGGGTGGGTGATACCATACCTTTTCCACAAGCGAGCTTGTTTCTGGCGTCAGCACCTCTGAACTCGCAAAAACCAGGTGGGGATGAATGCGCAGCCGGCCGGCTAATTGCTCATTGGCCAGGACGCGCAACATGGAAGCATAGGCCACCAGCATGGCGGGCTGCCATTCGTTGAGCTGACTGACAATGACCGGTAACGTTTCCGTTGCCGCCAGACGCAGCGCCGGCAGCCACCAGCTATCGAGCGTCTTGCCAACTTGAGCCGACATGTGCCAGGGGCTGACAGAGGCGACGGAAGCCATCTTCATGCGATGCCTCAGGTTAACGTTCGCGCCGGCCCATTCGTGGGCGCGGGCAAAGGAAGCCAGGATCGCCAGCCACTCAGACGTGTCGAACAGAAAGATGCCGGGGCTGCCGCTACTGCCTGAGGTCGCGTTTACGCAATAGCGCCCCAGATACGGACTACCATCGGTGTCCTGCTGGATGTACGCCCGCACATCCTCCAGGGAGACCGACCGATCCGTCACGAACTCGTCAAAATGCTCCATCATGATGGACTTTGTAAGCACAGGCAGTTCGTGAAGCGGCCGGTCAGTCAGACCCTTATGGAACTGCTGGTAAAAGGGCGAGCGTGCGTAGGCATACTCGCGGAGACGGCGTAGTGCTTCAGCCTGGTATGCCTCCAGCTGCGGCCGTGTCCAGAGCTCGTGACGGCGCATTTGCTCAAGCTGATGTAGAAGCTTCAAAACGAGTTGAATATTCATCATGGGCTCCGTTTTGCCTTTTTCGGACCGGCGCCCGTCCTTGCTCGGTCGATTCGAGTTGCCTTTCGACTTTGCGAAAATTGAGTGTATAGCACCACAGATTGCCGAAGCGCTCCACTAGAGCAAAATCGGTCGCCTGCAACTGCCGGATCGTTTCGACTTGGAACCAATAATCGGGGTCCATAAACTCGGCTGTGATGGACAGAATCCCCTCCGGTTTCAGCACCCAACGCAATTCCGCCAGAGCGCGAATTGGATCGGGGACCTCCTCAAGCATTGATATCAAGAAGGCCCGATCAACACTTTCGTCAGGCACCGGCAAGTGGTATGCATCGGCCACGTGGGTTTCTACGTTCGCCAGTCCGGCCCCCTGTACGCGCTCTTCCACACGCGAGATCATCTCCCGTTGGATGTCCACGGCCACGATCCTTCCTCGCGGCCCAACGCGTTGCGCGGCGGCCACGGTGAAGACGCCCGTCCCGGCTCCCAGTTCGAGCACTATGTCGCCCGATTGAATGCCAATCCGATCTAGCACAGGTCGCGTGTAGCGCTGCCGGATGGGGTTATCAAGCATCCAGGACAGTAATGAAGCCGGACAGGGCACCGCATACCCAAAGTGATCGGCAATCCGGGCGATAATTTTGAGCACTATCGTCCACCAAAACAACAGACTCACCACTAATCCCAGTGATGTCCATAACCATAGTCGCCCTTTCATATGAATCAATCCTTGTGAAGTAGAGTCATCTAAGAGTGGCTCAGGCTAGCAGCAAATGGAGCCTCAAGTCTTTGTGGCTGCGAACCAACGGAAATTGCATTGGTCATCGCCCGCAGCCAGTGTCTGAGTTCGCACAAGGTTAAGGTTTACCATCTCCGCGAGGGGGTAATCCAGCATGCACCAGGTACCCACGGCCAGATCTGCCGCACCATTCGTGCGAAAGTATTCCGCTACCGGACAGCGTATAACATTGAAACCAATGCCATTCTTGGTAGGCACATACCACGCGCGATAGCCTGGCGGGTTGAAGGGAAAAGAAATGGGCCAACTGCCATCCTTACCGACGCGCTTGACGTGGTCTTTGATGGGATCGTGTGAAGACAGGCGAAAAAACGAGCGTCCTATACGACCCCAGTACTGGTAAATTTCCCAGCAAATGTCTCCAATTAGCTCAATGGCGTAGCCTTGCTCAATACCAGCGTCAACCAGACTGCGTTGAAAAGCCAGAGTCAGAGCGGCCAGACGGACATTCAGCCGGCTACCCAGCGTCGGTTCTTTCGAGACATCAGGCGTCAGGTCACCAAAAGTACGCCAGGCCTGGTTCCAGAAACGGATCACTTCAGAACGGGTGAACCGGCCGTTTTCCAGCTCACATCGGGAACGATTGCGGCCGACGAGCGCTCGGGTAGCTGCCCATTTCGTGATTGGCTTGACAGTCCACTTGAAAATAACCAGGCTCGTGTTCATCCAAGTATCCCCCTTGCAAATCTCTGAGGTTCAGATACCTCAGAGATTTGGCTGGCCTTCACTCTACAATCACCTTACCGCGTAGCATACCCATCTGGCACTGGAAGGGAATTTCGCCTCGCTCATGCGGGGTAAAATCAATGGTCACCGTCTCGCCTTCCGGCAGTTTTGCCGATTGGCTGATCTTGTCGAAGATGACCATCTCGCTGCATAGAGAAGATTCTTGCCGGTTGAACTGCAAACGGACGGGTTTATCTTTTTTCACCACGATCACGTCGGGATCGTAGCCACCTTTCACTTTGATCTGGACCTCTTGGACGCCGCCGACCTCAGCGATCTGGAGTCCTTCGCGGCGATAGAGCCAGAAGTACCATGCGATGAAGGCGATCACCGCCAAGCCCAACACGTTAACGATCAATTGCGTAGTAGTCATGTTTTCACCTTTTGGGTGCCTCCGAGGTCTCGCTGGGAGCCTCGGAGGTCATTTGTTAAGTCCTTCTTTACGCGGTCACAAAGCTTTTGGCCTTGAAAAATCGCAGCCGGTTGGCGTTTGAAACCACTGTCACACTGGACGCGGCCATAGCCGCGCCGGCGATAATGGGCGAGAGCAATATGCCGAAGAACGGGAAGAGCAAGCCGGCGGCCACGGGAATGCCCAGGCCGTTGTAGATGAAGGCCCCAAACAGGCTTTCCTTGGCGTTGCGCATGGTCGCGCGCGAAACCTCAATGGCATAGGCCACACCCTTCAGGCTACCGCTCATTAGAGTAATGTCGGCCGCTTCGATTGCTACATCCGTGCCGGTGCCGATGGCAAAGCCCACACTCGCTTCGACCAGCGCCGGGGCGTCATTGATGCCGTCGCCGACCATGCCGACTTTGTGGCCGGCCTGTTTAAGCGCGTGAACCTGGTTGGCCTTGTCTTCCGGCAATACCTCGGCCAAAACGCGCGTGATACCAACCTGGCGGGCAATGGCCTGAGCGGTACGCTCGTTATCGCCGGTGAGCATGATCACCTCCAAACCCATTGCCTGCATCACCTGGATTGCCTCAATGGAATCTTGTTTGATCGTATCCGCCACGGCGACGACCCCGGCCGCCTGCCGATCGATAGCCACGTACATGGCCGTCTTGCCCTCGCCCTGCAGTCGCTCCACGGTCGATTCAACCTCGCTCGTGTCAACAGCATGGCGGCGCATCAGTTTGAGGTTACCCACCAGTACCCGGCGACCTTCGATCACGGTCTCTACGCCGTGGCCGGGCACAGCATCGAACTCGCTCGGCTCGGCGAGCGCCAGCCCACGCGCCTGGGCGCCGGCCACAATTGCCTGAGCCAGCGGATGTTCGCTGAGGCGGTCGGCGGCCGCGGCGAAGCGCAACAGAGTGCCCTCATCGAAGCCGGGTGCGGGCACGGTATCGGTCAGTTCGGGTTTGCCCTTGGTGATGGTGCCGGTCTTATCAAGCACCACCGTTTTGAGCTGGGACGCTATCTGCAGGGCTTCGCCGTTGCGGATGAGCACGCCATGCTCGGCTGCCTTGCCGACACCGGCCACCAGACTCATGGGCACGGCCATGCCTACGGCGCAGGGGCAAGCGATGATCAGAACCGTCACGGCTGTGACGATGCCGAACGCCAGCGCCGGACTGGGACCGAAGTTGAACCAGATAAGAAAAGTCAGCACGGAGAGAATCATCACCGCCGGCACAAAGTAGCTGGAGACAACGTCTACCATCCGGGCGATAGGCGCTTTGCTGCCCATCGCATTCTGAACCATCTTGACGATCTGAGCCAGGGCTGTGTCCTTGCCAACCTTGGTGGCGCGGAATTTGAAGCTGCCCGTCGTGTTAACGGTGGCGCCAATGACTTCATCTCCAATCTTTTTGTCAATCGGCAGGCTTTCGCCGGTAATCATGGACTCGTCCACAGCCGAATGGCCGTTCTCGATGACCCCATCCACAGGGATCTTCTCGCCCGGGCGAACAACAACCAGGTCGCCAACGAGAACGTCATCGACAGATATCTCAACCTCCGCCCCCTCGCGCACGATACGGGCCGTTCTGGCCTGTAGGCCAATGAGTTTGCGGATAGCCTGGCTGGTCTGGCCCTTGGCTCGGACTTCCAGCGCTTGACCCAGGACTACAAGAGCCGTTACGACGGCGGTCACATCGTAGAACGGTTCGGCCGTGCCTTCCGGGAAGATCTGGGGAAATAACAGAGCGACGGTGGAAAAAATCCAGGCCGCGCTCGTTCCCAAGGCAATCAGCGTGTTCATATCGGCCGAGTGACGTTTCAGAGCCGCCCAGGCCCCAGTGAAGAACTGCCCGCCGGAGTAAAACATCACCGGCAAGGTCACGATCCCTGACAAAACGAACAGCAGCCGGACGGTTTCTTCTGATACATCGGTCGTGAAGAGGTATGGAGCGTAAAGCCATCGAATTTCGGGATAGGCGACGAGTATCACGGGGATGGAAATAATGGCCGCAAACCAGAACTTTCGCAGAAGGCTTTTATACTCACGCTGGTGCGCGGCAGTTTCCTCGTCTGCGACATCGCTTCGTTTGTTCGACTGTTCAGCCTGTATGCTGCCAGGCCCAGCCGCCGTCTTGGTGGTTTCCAAGCCGGTTTTCTCGACCAAGAGCTGAGCGTAGGCCGCATCACCGTTTAGCGCGCCCAAGCTTGATCGATCAATGTGATATAGATCTTTCGACATGATTTTTCTCCCAGGCATTTAATGCCTCATCCTTTAGTGGACTATCTAGAGGGTACTCCTCCCGGCGATATGGCAAAAGCGCCGCTTGGCCGTCTGGCGACAGGCGAAACGGCCTGGGGATACAGCCGCCGATTGGCGCGAGCATCAACCCTAGCGCTCCTTAATGACCTGCCAGCCGCATATCCCCCAGCAGAGGAAAAGAAACAGCGCGAGGAAGCCAACGGCCGTGTAAACAGCCACAGCCCAGCCGAACAAAGGAAGGATTACCAGGCCAACGAGCAGCAAGGAACACAACCATAGGACAATAGCCAAGGCTAAAGTGTCGACGTAGCGATCATATTTTTGGTTCATCTCGACCTCCTTCTTCACAATAAAGGAAGGTGAGCCAGCGGGGGAAGCGCCAAGCAGCGCATGGCCAAGCAGGCTCTATAGCCTGATGACCATGCGCTGCTTAACCGTTGCGTATTGTCAGAAGTGGCAGCACCCGGCGTTAGATACTACCGGGAGCCGCAGGGGGCTACGAAATGGGGTTTACATGGGATATCAGGGCGCTTGCACGACCAGCGTTCCAACCATTCCGGCTTCTTTATGTCCGGCAACTGTGCAAAAATATTCGTACTCACCGGGAGTAGTTGGGGTGAACTCTATCGTATTGCTTTGGTCTGTAGGCGCGGCGACGTGGATATCCATCTCCTCGGTAACGTTGCTCATGTCATGACCCCCCATCTCATCCTCCATCTCAGCCGTCGAGACTTCACCATCGTGGGGCATCTCGATGATAGTGAAATCATGCTCCAACACCCCCGCGTTGTGCAGTGTGAGGCTTACGGGGCGGCCGGCGGCTACCTCTATCCGGTTCTGGTCGAAGGCAATGTCCGTAGCGTTCAGTGTGACTTCCGCCGGTTCGATGGGGGTTGTGGCCGATTCCTGAGATGAACAAGCGGCGAGCACAAGAGTGCCCAGAGCTAACAACAGAATAACGATAGATCTTATCTTCATATAGGTCTCCTCAAAAAATAGGCGGCTGGTAATTAGCAACCACCGCTTCTTCTCCACGCCCAACCAGCAAGTTATCCAACCCACTTAGGCCAGTACGCGGCAATAAGGAGGATTCTAATCGAGATGACCTCAGTTGTTCATGCGCCATTTGGCGTATAAGTACCTTTGGTGACTCTGGTGGAAGGATATTCGCCTCGAATTCAAGGACCGCCTCGGGCTGCCCGCGCCGTTGGAGGCGATAAAGACCTGCCGCATGAGCGCTCCGGTCAATTCCTCGCCATGAGCCTCAGAGTCAAAGACGATGCGCAGCGTTCCGTTTTCATCTGGCGGTATGGCCATCGGTTCCAACGTGGGCTGGGTACAACCGCAAGATGTGGATACCGCTTCTATGACTAGCTCCTCGTTCCCTGAGTTCCGAACCGTCACCTTCCTGGTGACTACCTCGCCATTCACCACGTCACCCAACCCAGATCGAGGGCAGCTGTCTCTAGACCAATTTTCGGCTGACCGGGGCCGCTACAGGTCAACAGCAAGGAACCGGTCAATATCAAAAACAACAATGTAACTTTACGTATATCGCTATTCAAATCCTTACTTGCGCTATGACACCTCACAGCTTCCGTCGCCGCCGGGCGACTGTTGCAGCAGGCCGTTGTTCGCCAGCCATTGTTGAACCTGCGCAAACCCACTACCAGAGAATGTATCGCGACTCACGGCCACGCGCGGATCTACATCGGTATAATCCAGATTCATGGCGGTCTTGAAAAATACGGCTGTTTGAAGCGCTTGCTGTGGAAACCAGAAACCATTCACCGCTTTGGCCGCCGCAAACAACTCCTCGATGCTGGCATCCTGGCTAGCGAGTAGCTCCAGCAGGCCCAGCATAGCCATGCCGTGATTGCAGTCGGCAAAGGCGGTGTGGTTGTTGCAGCACGGCCGGTAGATGTTATTAGCTGCCTCCTCTAATCGCGACTGTTGATCAGGCGTTAGGGAGATGATCAGCGTGCTGGCGTATAGTTGCGTGGCCGGGTGGTGGCCCAACGTCCAGCCTCCGGTGGAGGCAAAACCGCCGATATCACCCTCACTGTGTTGCATCATTGGCCCTTCAGTCAGGATAACGTTCCGATTGGTGAGCCCCAACGCCCAGAAAAAATTAAGCAGGAAGTGCGCATTTTGGTAGTCAAAAATGATGGGAGCGTCGCTCCCTTGGGTCAAAATGGCCTTTTGCGACTCGGTAAGAGGCTGCCCCATCTGCTGGTAGAGTTGCGTAAAACGATCGTAATCGATCGCTCCGGCCGCCTGGAGTTGTGGCCCCAGATCGCCGAAGCTGATGTTCAATCGGTAACTCTCCGGTAGGCTCACCTGCACGGGTGTTTCGGCCCCATTGTGAGGACCATCTGGGCGCGCGGGATCGTTGAAAGGCTGTGCTGCCGCGGCCGGAATGATTGCCGGTACCTCAGGCGGCCGTCCCCACGCCATTGCCAACACCGTGCCTACGATAATCAACCCAAGCCCAACGATCAGAGCTATCACCCGGCCCTGTGTCGGACGGGTCGCCCCCGTAGTCTGTTGATCTTCCATTTCCTCTCCTGGGCCGACGTACGACCCCATCAGTTATTGCCGTCATGTTCAACGTGGGTTCCTTGATGAACCCCATGCCCCATATGCCCACGCATCATTAAAAGGTGTGCAGCTGGACATAGAAGAAACAAACCAAACCATACTATGGTGCTAACCTGAACATCAAATATGAAAAAGGCCCCTAATGCCGCCAGCGGCAACAGGCAGCCGATCGCCATGAGAAAAAGGTGTTTGCGTGTCATACCGTTCTCCAGTTCATCTAATTCGACTGCACAGCCACCTGCACCCAGATTTCGGCCTGCGGGAAATCAGGATCGTTGTTTTCAATGATGACCCCGCGGCGAATCGTTTGGCCAGCGGTGTCGTGAAAGCCGGCGTCAAAGACGAGCTCGACCGTTGCCACCTTGCCCGGGGGAATAACACTGGCGGAAATCTCGGCCGTCGTGCACCCACAGGTCGTGTATGCCCGGCTAATGGTCAAGGGCGCTTCGCCATCGTTGCGGATCACAAAGGTTCTCTGCACGACATCAGTTGGCCCGATTTTCCCAAAATCGTAGGACCACTCGGACAAGGAGATGCTCGGTTGCGGCCCATCTTTGGGTAGGAACGGGATTGGCGGGCCTTCGCCCATATCGTGTCCGGCCCTGATCGGTTTCTCGGTGGCGATGTCACTTTCTTCATAGGCCAGCGCCGTTCGGGTTTTCTGTATTGCGCTCCACTTGTTAACGGCGAATAGCGCTCCCAGCAGTAGAAACACCATCCCCAACAGGATCAGCGCGATTTGGGTCTCCCGTCCAAATCCGGCCCGGGCGTATTTTTTCTGTTTGGCTATATGGCTCATATCTCTCCTCTACTGCTGCATTCGTAGAGCTACTTGCGGATAACCTCCAGTAACATGCGCAAAAAGCGAATCGACAATCGAGCGTGGCAGTTCTATGGAGTCAGCACCTTCTAGGAGCAGAGTGCGGCCGCCGGGCGCAGTGTAGTCTTGGATCTCTCAGGCACGGCGGTAAGCCCCTTAGCCTGCAATGTCGGCAGCAGCACTTCTTCAGTATAAGGCCAGCAATCGGCATAGCCGGCGCTGAAGAAGATAGGGGTTGAATCCGCTACGTCCTTTTCCTGGGCCGCCGCGCTAGACATGACAAGCAACAAAAGGCCTGTCACCAGAATAAAGATCGATGCAAGTCGCTTGGCTCCCATAAGAATAGACCTCAGAGAGCTACCCTCTTTTTTGACTAGGGTAGTTCCCAAGAGAAAATGCGCTCCGGGGCATCAACGTTATTAATGGTGAGGGTCAGACTCGAGGCGTCGGTCAACAACAACTCACCGTTAGCCTCAGCAGGAAATGACAACGTGCCGACGACATGATGCCCTCCCTGAGGACCGTCCCAGCTGCTGGATACCACGGTGAGCCCGTTATCGGCGGTCAAGGATGCCAGTTCCGCCAGGTTCATGCTGAGGTCAACAGAATGGGTTTCCAAGGTCACTTCAAAATCCAGCGTAGCACCCGGTGAACCCAAGTTGAGCGGCGTAACCGATACGACAACCGCGCCCTGTTCGTCGATACGCGTTTCAGCGCTCTCGGACTCTGCCGGAAGGTCCGCGGGGGCGGCCTCGTTAGCAGGGAGGGTCGCCTCACCGGGAACCGCCTCTTCGATGATTGCCTCCGTCGCTACTTCAGGCGCACTCTCTTCAGTAGCCACCGCAGAAGGGGAACTTGAACAGGCAGCCAAAAGTAAACCCAACAAAAGCAGTGCTAGCATTACAGATAGTCGTTTCATAGTGTCTCCGTCGCCGGGATCATTCCGAATGCTTTGCGCCTCTCTCGCAGAAGAATGCCAAGCATAACAACAATGCCCAACAGCGTTGTGCTCAGACCAACCAGCATAAATACGGTCCGGTATTCGGACAGGAAAGCCGCTGCGGCCGTCAACCCCAAAATAGGCAGCACATCGGTTACGTGGTGGGCGCAACAGGCGACCATGGCAACCGTGGACATCCCTCCGCCGGCGCCTGTCAACGCGCCGCTCGGGCCGGTAGATTGAACGGGCAAAAACAACCGCTTCTTGAGAACGATGTACAGCCCCGATTGGACGCCAAAACCGAGGATGATCGGCAATACGATCCAGCGGTCTTGCCAGAAGAGTTCGACCGCGTGTTGCCAGCCCTCGGCCCAGGAAACGATGCCGAAGTAAAGCAGGGTTAGCAATCCGGCCCCGACCAAACCGGCCCCCACAGGCCACGCAATTCGTCTACGCTTGCTCATCTATAGGCTCTCTCATCTGGCCGGGCGATTTTACAACCACGGCCAAAAATCCATTGCTCCGAATCTAGAGACCAGCATAACAGGAACCCCCCACTCATTTGGAGCGCTAAATGGCGTGTTATAGAAAAAAGGTAACATTTGTCACACGGTCGCGGCGGTAATCCGGCAATCGTTAAGGAGATTTACGCGGGCCTATCACCCAGAGCCCGCCAAATGGCCTAGATCGCCATGCGAGGTTTGGCGCTATATTTCTTTCTCTGCCTGCCGTATAGTTGCCGGAGAGGTACACAGATAATGACGCAACCATTCGTTTTAAAGCGCCCGTGCGGCGACGCGGTTCCCCAGGTCGTGGAGGCACTAGCAGACAACGGTCTGGTTGTAACGCAATCTTTTGATCTGCGTGTCGCCACCAGCCCGTTTGTCCGCGTAGCGGAGCTTGTCGGACAAGAGCATTTCAGGACTTTGTTGACGATTCCTGACGATTGTGTCTGCCCAAAACACGGCACGGCCGGCTGCGACTGCCAGATGGTTGTAATGCTGGTATATGGAAAAGCGACCGCCCCGGCGACATTAGTGGCGCATGGACATGACGGCCACACCTGGCTGTCGTTGGCTAACGCGCCGGAACAGAGAACCGACCCCGCGCTGGCCGCGATGATTACCCAGGTACTGCATGGGCTATGCTGGGCGACGCCAAGCAAGGATACCGGCTTGAGCCAGGAAGTTCGTCTATAGAAGCCTTCATCGGCACAACCACGAACACATGGATTGGAACGCCTCACTTCTACCTAAGCGGCGATACTATCGCTACTTACGTGAGTAACAATGTGGACGTGATCCAGTCATTGGAATCGGCGTTCGGGCCACAGTTTGAAGGCGGGTCGGTCGGTTAGACGCCCGATTGAGCTGGGTTGGCTGGCTAAACCCACCCCATTTCTAAAAGGCACGGCTGGGCTTCCCACACCGAAGCCGGCGGTATTCCCGCCACCGGCAAGCCCGGCCAAGCCCACACTATTTATCACTACGGCGTGACATTGATCAGCATGGTCAGACCGCCCGCCCCCTGTTCCTCCACATTGTCGTTCGTTGTGTGGTGAGGGATATGGCAATGGATCAGCCACTTGCCTGGCTCACGCGCCTCCCAGATGACGTCATACCGCTCGCCCGGGCCTACATTCACCGTATCCTTTTCGAATTGAGCGCCCTCCGGTACAGGATAGCCATCGGTTGCCACAATCGTGAAAGGTCCGCCGTGAATGTGCATGGGGTGAATGAAATTATTGTTGCTTCCAATGAAGCGGATCAGGATTCGCTGACCGACTTTCATGTTAATGGTGTCAGTCTCAGGGTATGCCTTGCCATTAATTGTGAAGAAGTTGGGCAGCGCTCCCTCCATCAGCATGGCGGGATAGGTATAGCCTTCCTTCTCAAGCCACTCCTGTAGTTGAATCGTGTATTCGAGATCATAGTCAAGCTGGCTGGGTGTCTTGGGGTCGATAATCAAAGCCCCATACATGCCCAGCGCTTGCTGACGATCAGGTTCCTTGTGCGTGTGGTAGAAGAAGGTCCCGCTCTGCTGCGTTGTAAATTCATATACATATGTCTGCCCCGGCTTTATCGGCTCCTGGGTAATATCGGCCGGGCCGTCCATTTCGTTAGGCAAGATCAGTCCGTGCCAATGAACACTCGTGGGTTCCGACAGGTTGTTGGTGACATTGATCCGTATGCGGTCGCCCTCCGTGATGCGAATGCGCGGGCCTGGCACTTGCCGGTTGAAAGCGTAGGCCATTACCTGCTCGTACGGCAGAATGTTCCAGCGTATAACGGACACATCGAGGTCAAATATTTTCACATTCCCCTCCATGCGCGGAACCAGAAGCTGGTCGCCCTGTGCATCGGCTGAGGCCGTGAAAGTTACCTCACGAGGGTTGACGGCCGACATATCCACCATAGACTGGCCGGGGGTGTCATAGGTCATGATCATGCCGGGCGGCATGATCGCCCCACCGACATCGTGCGCACTGAGGCGCAGGTTGGTAAAGAACGCCGAGAAGACCAGCCCCGCGGCAAGAGCCAAAACTGAGGCGAAGGCCACGGCCGCCAATTGCGGGCGAGTGTAGCGCGGCAGCGGGTTTGTTCTCACCTCATCGCTTAGACCGGGAGATCCCATTCCACTATGGCCGCTGTGGTCAACCATGGCTGGTGCATTCTGGGCTTTCATTGCGACGCACCCCTTCCGATCGAACCGCCGCTCTCAGATACCGGCATAGCAATTGTATGGGCATACCCGCCGTGTGTACCGGCGGGCATCAGCGGTGCGGCCAGGCGTTTCTTTTCAGCTTCCAGGCTGTGCCCGCCTTGGCCGAGTGCACGTACAGTGCCCATTCCATGCTTAAGACCCACGTGGACGAGCCACATATTGATAGGATAAGCGGTAATAAAGCCAACCCCCACCGCAGCCGACATTGCCCCCCAAAAGACAAGCTCGGTCGGCACCATTGCGCGCATGTCGCGCCCCATCATCAGCACGACCATTGTCGGGAACATCCCGGCCATCATCATATTCATTGACAGCCATTCGGGCAGCAAGGAGTGGCGCACCGCTTTGAGGTACGAGCCGCCCATCATATCTTTCATAAACAGCGACTGGAAGACGAGCAAGCCAAAGGCAAAACCGGCGACGTATTCCACAACCATATCGACCCACATCGGCAGACCGAGCGCCGATGTGACAACGGCGGCGACAATGATGCCGGTTGCATCGCCCGCCACACAGTGAATTGTTGAACCAACACTCTGTTTCCAAAGTGGTTTGATGAACTCCTCGTGGGTGCCGGGCGCCGGCTCCTGGCAGGATAAGACATATAGTATGGCACTGAGGGGGCCTAAATAAAGCGTCACCAGGATCCATCCCCACTTCATCACCCCCAGTTCCGGGTTATTGGTAAAGCAATCCCACGCAACATAGACTACCGACACCGCAGTGAGAGTCAGCCAGACGAGCATGATGACGTCGTTCCAGGGGAGCGGCCCCCAGCCAAGAATTGTGATGTTCGACAAGTCACACCTCCTGTATTTATGGGTTACTCTCCAAAATGAGTAGTTCTAACCCTTGAGAGACCGAAATGGTCTGGAACTCTCCCTGCCTGGCCCTTCTACATTGGGCGGCAAAGGCGGGGCCAAAAGTCTAACATGAGAAGATTCGCGGACAAACCGCTAGATAGCGGGGTCTGCCTGTGCATAATGACAGTTACATCCCCTGTCATAATTACGCAGTCAGTTTCGTTGTACCTGCCGCACTTACAAAGCCGCCAAACCCAAAAAGGTTCTGCTCGCGAGGATATAGGCCAAATGGCGGATTGTCTTCTATCCACAAAGACCTATAATACCTACATACCCCACCCCCTGGGGGAGGGGGTTATCGAGCGAACCGATGAACGAGTCCACACGCGAAGAAGTCGCGCAAAGGCTAGCCAGTGCGGCGGGCCACTTGAAAGGTATTGAGCGCATGACGCGCGAGGATGCCCATTGTATTGACCTAATCCGCCAAATCCAGGCCGTGCAGGCTGCGCTGAACAAGGCCAGCACCATGCTCCTGGATGGCCATCTCCACACCTGCCTGGCACAAACCGTGCGCGGGGCAGATGCCGCGGAGCGCGAGCGGGTGTTGTATGAAGTAACCGCCATTTTTGAGATGTCCGGTAAGCTCAATTTATCACCTTTCCAAGGAGTAAAGTCTCTAATGAACAGCAAGACCTTTATCGTCCCCAATATTAGTTGCGGGCATTGCACCCACACGGTGGAAACAGAAGTGGCCGGCGTAGCCGGTGTAACAAGCGTTAAGGCAGATGTAAACACGAAGCAGGTCACAGTAGCCTGGGAGCCTCCGGCTACCTGGGACCAAATCGCGGCCGTGCTACTAGAGGTCAACTACCCGCCAGAAGGTTTGATCCAAATCAACTAGAGGATTTCAGATGACGGAACAGAAGCAGATTACCTTTCCCGTTATTGGCATGACCTGTGCCAACTGCGTGGCATCGGTCGAACGCACTTCTAAAAAGGCGCAAGGCGTTACTGATGCCGTGGTTAATTTCGCCAGCGAGAAAGTCACAATCACCTATGACCCGAACGTTACGTCCGTGTCCGAGGTGACGGCCGACGTGGTGAGCCGGGTAAAGAAGGCCGGCTATGAGATTCCGACGGCTACGCTGGAACTGCCGCTGTTGGGTATGACCTGCGCCAACTGCGTCACCACTATTGAGCGAAGTCTGAAAAAGGTGGATGGCGTGATCGATGCGTCGGTCAATCTGGCCAACGAGCGGGCCACAGTCTCTTATACACCCGGCGAGGCCAGCCGCGAGACATTGGTTGCCGCGGTGCGGCGCGCTGGTTATGACGTGATCGAAAGCGAATCGGACGAGGAGCTGGAGGATGCGGAAGCGATCGCGCGGCAATCGGAACTGCGCCATCAGTGGCAGCGGTTCATCGTCGGCACGATCTTTACTGTTCCCCTGGTCGTGCTGACCATGGCGCGTGACTTCGGCCTGCTTGGCATGTGGGCCCATGACGCCGCCTGGCTAAACTGGCTGTTTCTGGTTCTGGCGACACCGGTCCAATTCTGGGTCGGTTGGGATTACTACACCGGCGCCTACAAAGCTCTCCGTAACGGCAGCGCCAACATGGACGTGCTGGTAGTCATGGGCACAAGCGTGGCCTACTTTTATAGCCTAGTCGTGCTAGTGGCGAACACATTTGGCGTGACTCGTTTTGGCGTTCACGTTTACTTCGAAACAGCCGCAGCCATTATCACGCTCATCGTCCTGGGTAAGCTCTTGGAAGTGCGGGCCAAAGGCCAGACCAGCGAAGCGATCAAGAAGCTAATGGGCCTGCAAGCCAAGACGGCCCGCGTCGTTCGCAACGACCTGGAAATAGACATTCCCATCGCGGAAGTAGTGAAAGGCGACGTTGTCATCGTCCGCCCCGGCGAGAAAATCCCCGTGGATGGGGTCATTGTCTACGGGCACTCAGCTATCGACGAGAGCATGATCACTGGCGAAAGCCTGCCGGTGGATAAGGGTGTTGGTGACGAGGTAATCGGGGCGACGATCAACAAGCAGGGACGGCTCAAGTTTGAAGCCACAAAGGTCGGCAAAGAGACAGCCCTGGCGCAGATTATCAAGCTTGTAGAACAGGCCCAGGGCAGCAAGGCGCCCATTCAGCGGTTAGTAGATCGGATTTCTGCCTACTTCGTCCCAGCTGTAATAGGTATCGCCCTTTTCACATTTGTGCTGTGGTGGGTGGTTGGTGGCGAGTTTGTGCCTGCACTCACCAGGCTGGTGGCCGTGCTCGTCATCGCCTGCCCTTGCGCCATGGGCCTGGCAACGCCCACGTCGATCATGGTTGGTGTGGGCAAGGGCGCGGAGAACGGCATCCTGTTCAAGAACAGCGCGGCCCTGGAACAGGCGCACAAGTTAACCGCCATTGTTCTGGACAAGACCGGCACCATCACGAAGGGCATGCCATCAGTTACCGACATCGTCGTGAGCGACCATGCGCGGAACGGGCAAGCAAATGGGGATTATTGGCTGCGGCTGGCCGCCTCGGCCGAGCGCGGCTCGGAACATCCCTTAGGCGCGGCGATTGTGAGTTCGGCTCAAGATAAGGGGCTTTCTCTGAGCGAGCCGGCCGGCTTCGAAGGTATCGCCGGGCACGGCATTGCCGCGACGGTCGACGGTCACCTGGTTCTCGTGGGTAACCTGCGTTTGATGGAGCGAGAGAATGTCCTTCTGAACGGCCTCGGCCCTAAAGCCTCCCAGCTACAAAACGAGGCCAAGACGGCGATGTGGTTGGCGGTAGATGGTCAGGCCAGCGCCGTCATCGGCGTCGCCGATACCATCAAGGATGGGTCTCGGGAGGCAGTCGAGGCTTTGCACCGGCTTGGGCTGACAGTGGTGATGATGACCGGAGATAACCAGGCAACAGCCGAGGCCATCGCCGGGGAAGTGGGAATTGACAGGGTCTTTGCCGAGGTGTTGCCCGGCGATAAGGCCAACTACGTGAAACAGTTACAGGATGAAGGGTACCAGGTGGCCATGGTTGGTGACGGCATTAACGATGCCCCGGCGCTGGCCCAAGCTGACGTAGGTATCGCCATTGGCACCGGTACGGACGTGGCAATGGAAGCGGCTGACGTAACGTTGATGCGAGGCGATCTGCGCAGCGTGCCGCAGGCCATAAAACTGTCCAAGGCAACGATGCGCAACATCAGGGAAAATCTGTTTTGGGCTTTCGGCTATAACGTGGCTCTGATACCCATTGCCGCCGGTATTCTGGCTCCATTCGACTGGGCGCCGGACTTCCTGCGACAATTGAATCCGATTCTGGCCGCTGCGGCCATGGCTTTCTCCAGCATCAGTGTGGTGACGAACTCTTTGCGGTTGAAGCGAGTTAAGCTATAGCCTGTTGTCCCCCTCAGTGACACGGTCGTGCCGCGGGGCACGGCCGTGCAGTTCAGCTTATGGCTGGGCATTCCGCACTACCGTTCCTCCTATCTCCCAGAGGGCGTGGCGAGGGTCGGCCCAATGTTTGCGATGTTCAAAGAGAGAAAGATTGTGCTGCAGGCAACCAACCTGTAAATACGCCATTTAGCGCTGTCAGCGGGAACCCGCCCTCTCTATAATTTGAATATAACAACTGAAATTGGGGAGCTCCTTATGCCTTCTCTTTCCCGCCGTATAACCCTATTGATATTTGCGTTATTGATTGCCTCTTCCGGTTTGCTGACGGCATGTGGCGCGCAGTCATCAGCCGAGGATCACAACTTGGCAATGGCATCACTTGACGGCATGCCAATGGATGTAAAGAACGCGCCCGTAGCTGTCCAGCAATCCTATCAATTCAATGTGGCCAATCCGGACGTGATGGAGCAGCTCCCGTGCTACTGTGGTTGCGGGGCAATGGGCCACACTTCCAACTACGACTGTTACGTCTCGGGAATTGAGAGTGACGGCACGATCAATTACGACTCACATGCTTTGGGTTGCTCGATTTGCGTCGATATCACCCAGGACGCGATGCGACTGCTCGAACAGGGCAAGACCGTGGGTGAAATAAAGGCCTACGTGGATCAGACGTATGCCCAATATGGGCCTTCCAACATGCCTTGAGGTGATAGAGGCGAAACTCAATGAGCGTACTTTGGAATAATTGGGGGGCGACGAGCCGTTGGGCCGCCGTGGCTCTTGTGGCTCTTCTCATCCTATTTCTCCCTGTACCAAAAGCCACTTCAACCCCCATTGAGAGAACATTTCGCATCCAGGCCAGCCAGTTTGCCTACACTCCAGCCGTACTCTCCGTCAATCACGGCGATCGAGTGGTCATCGAACTCCTGGCCACAGATGTTGTCCATGGCTTAGCCATTGATGGCTACAATCTTGAGACTACCTCCGACCCAGGTCAGATTACCCGGTTGTCCTTTACAGCTGATAAGCAGGGGTTATTTCGCTTTCGCTGTTCCGTCACCTGCGGCAACATGCACCCATTCATGATTGGCAAACTTCAGGTTGGTCGGAATGACTTATTATGGCGCGGGGCGCTGCTGGCCGGGCTGGCGCTTTTCACAGGCGTCTGGGGATCGCGGAAGTGAACAAGGTTCAGGAAATCACCTGGCAGGAAACGGTCGTCCCAGGTGAAAAAGGCCTGAAGGAGCAAGACGGGCGCGACATTCCACGCCGGATCAATCTTTATCGTATCCCCTGGATTCGCCACCTTCTTTCGAGCCGCTGGCCGCAGTTTTTACTTCGAGCTCTCACGTTAGCTGGATTCGTATTCACTATCGTCGCCGGGTTAATCGGCTCGCGCGTAGGCAGTCACAACTTTGCCATCATCTTTGTCTGGATTGCCTGGTGGACGGCCCTCAAGCTGGCCTTTATCCCCTTGGGTGGCCGCGCGTGGTGCAGTGTCTGCCCTATTCCCCTGCCGGGTGAATGGTTACAGCAGGGTGGTATTCTGAAGAAAGGCCGCCGGCGCATCGGGCTAAACCGACGCTGGCCAAAGCGATTAAAAGGCTCCTGGCTTCAGTCCAGTGGTTTTCTTTTGATCGGCCTGTTCAGCGCTGTCACCCTGACAGACGCCCGACTCACCGCCTGGGTTTTGCTTGGATTGTTCGGATTGGCGTTCGCGTTGAGCCTGGTCTTCGAAAAGCGCGCCTTTTGCTCCTATGTCTGCCCTATCGGCGGGTTTTCGGGTATCTATGCCAAAACCGCGCCGGTGGAGGTGCGGGTGGTCGATAAGGCTATTTGCGCCGCGCACAGCGTGAAGACTTGCTACCAGAGTTGCCCCTGGGGGCTGTACCTCGTGGCGCTGCGCGATAGCTCTCAATGCGGGCTATGTATGGAATGCCTCCGTTCCTGTCCATCCAACAACGTGGCCGTCAATATCCGCCCGTTCGGGACGGATTTAGCCGGAGAAAAGGTAAATTCCCGGCCATCTAGCCGCCTGGATGAGGCATTCCTTGCCCTGGTGATGTTGGGTTCCGCGTTGGCCTTTTCAGCAGTATTTACCGGGCCATGGGGCGATTTGAAATCGGCCGCCTTTGCCATTGGCTCGCTGCCCTGGTTGGTTTATGGCCTGGGATTTCTGGCCCTCAACCTGGTGATTATGCCCGGCGGTTTTGCACTCGCGGTCTGGACGGGTCAAGGACGGCCCGGCAGTTGGAATCTTCTGCGGCGGGCCATTGCCGAGCATTCTCAGGTGCTGCTCCCCCTGGGCCTGTTCGCCTGGATCGCCTTCACGGTATCTTTCGCCTTCCCCAAGTTCAATTATGTTCTTACCGTTGTCTCCGATCCTTTGGGTTGGGGTTGGAACCTTTTTGGTTCGGCCGATACCACTTGGTCACCCGATGTATCTACTATTAGTCCAATCCTTCAGGTGACTCTACTGATGATAGGTTTGTTCTGGTCTATCAAGGTTGCGCAGCGTCTCCCCAAGACATACACCTTGCCGGGCCAGCGTCATTTGTTGCCAATCTATCTGTTTTGCCTGGCATCCACGTTCATGATGCTTTGGCTATTGGTCGGTTAACCCATGCGTAAGGAATGGCTCGCGAGAATTATCCTGGTTGTATTGGTAGTGGCCGCAGTCACGCTGCCGCTAGGGGCGTGGTGGTCGCGCAATCGCGGCGTAATTCTCCATGCCCGCATGGCCGAGACCGGCGGCTGGACGCCAGAAAACCTGACGGTAGAGGCAGGTCAACCCCTTCATCTGCGGCTGACCTCCGACGACGTCTTGCACGGTTTTGCGGTAGGACAAAGCGACCAACCCCCAGTAGACATTTATCCCGGCGAGGTGACCGAAGTCACTCTAACCTTCGACAAGCCGGGTAAGTACACCTTCTATTGCACGCGTTGGTGCAGCGCCAACCACTGGCGCATGCGTGGGACGATCGAGGTGACTGGACCGGAGACAGCGAATGAGCCTGTACAACCGCCACTTTACGTCACCCTCAACATCGACATCGACGCCCCACACAAGACGGATATCGTCCCCGAACTGACACCCTCCGCCCGGCGTGGTGAAAACCTCCAGGCCGCCATCCCAGATGAGTTCCAGGACCAAGCGTATTACCGATCGCACAGCCCGGTAGAACTGTGGCAGGCGCTGCGGGAAAAAGCAAGCCTCGCGTCCCTGAGCGACCAGGATCTGTGGGATATGGTGGCTCTTGTGTGGCGATCCAACACGACGCCGCAAGATCTAGGAGTGGGTCAGCAACTGTACACCGCGAATTGCGCCGCCTGTCATGGAGTGGAGGGGGATGGCAATGGCGTCTTCGCCGATGGCCTCGATCCCTCTGAGGCTGGCGATCATGCAGCCATGCAACCAGGCGAGATGACCCAACGTCCGACGGATTTCACCGACCCACGGCTCATGCTCGCCGCCAGTCCGGCGCTTCTCCAAGGCAAGATTGTGCGCGGTGGCATGGGCACGGGGATGCCTTATTGGGGGCCGATTTTCACCGATGAACAAACATGGGCGTTAGTCGATTATTTGTGGACATTTCAATTTGATCTGGAGAATGAACCATGAGTCAAAGAAAATACAGACAGAATTCCAAAAAACCGAAAGTGCAGAAACGGAATTGGGTACCCTATTTGCTCGGCCTAAGCCTCGTGCTCCTGGCCGGCCTTGTCTTCTTCGTCTTGCGGAAGGATGCCCCACCAAAAGCTGAAGTAGAAGTCACAGGTGCTCCCAGTCTGAGAGTGGACCAGGAAAAAATAGACTTGGGAGTGATGAAATTCAACCAACCGGCAGAGGCTTCCTTTCAGCTCACCAATGTCGGCGACCAGACACTGAGATTTAGCGAAGACCCGTATATAGAAGTCGCGGAGGGGTGTTGACCGCCTCCACTAGCCATCGGTTCGATGGCTCTAGAGCCCGGCGAAAGCACCACGATCTCGATGCAATTCTCCATGCATGAAGGCATGGACGGAAAGCATGATTTTCGGGTTCATTTGCCCAGCAATGATCCCCAGCAACCCAACCGCGTCTTGACGGTGTTGTCCGACTGGGTACCCTGAGCGTTCAACGCTATTTCTTCCCTCCACTACCCACCCTCCGTCCTTGAGGGACGGAGGGTGGTGGTGTTAGGCTTCGAGGCTAAACTTTCAACGGCCTATCTCTCGCCACTGCATGACCTGACACCTGGTCACATGAAAGGTTACACACATGGGACATAAGACCTCGCCCGGCTAAAGACCCAGTAGTAGCCAGAGCATCAGGTTGAAATCAAAAGCAAGCTGTCTAGCAGCCGCCCTCATCGCCAGACATCGCCAAGGCGCAGCGGCTGGTCAGGCTGACCGCTGACGAAGCTGTGACCGCCGCCGTAATCAGTGCTCCCCTCTATGCTTTATACCCCTTTCATAACTCAGTCGCATATCTCCGGGTACTGTCCGGCATTCAGGGATGAGCCTACAATATCAGTAACACTCAGCACAATTGGCATGACAGTATGGCTAGGCCGAAAGGAGATACGATGGATACCAAGATAGATCAGAATAAGGCAACGTTGGAAAAGGTGCCGGCGATGGCCATGAGTAAGAACATGCCCTACAAGAAACTCGCTGTTGTCATCAGTATCAATGCCGTCATCATGTTTCTGCTCACCTACGCTATGATCGATCGCTTTGACCATTTCTATGCCAACATCAACCGCGTCTACATGGCTGTGATGATGGTCGCGCCGATGGTTATCCTGATGCTATTGGTCATGGGGTCAATGTACAACAACAAACGGTTAAACTACGCTCTCATTGCTACCTTCGTCCTGATTGGCATTCTGGCCTTTGCTCTAGCACGGACACAAACGCCGGTAGGGAACGAGCAGTTCCTACGGTCAATGATCCCCCATCATTCCAGCGCTATCCTGATGTGCGAAGAGTCGTCGCTCAACGACCAGGAGATCATCGACCTGTGCGGTGAGATCGTCGAAGCACAAGAGCGCGAGATCGCGCAGATGAAAGATATCCTGGCGCGGTTGAACCAGTAGGCGTGTGCCATGGTTTACCCGCGAACGTCGCTTCTCACCGTCAAGCACGCAAGCCGAACAAGCTGATGATGCCGACCGCTCCCAACCTTCCCCCTATTGACCAGCTTCACCGGATGCATCGTCACATCGACAGGCCGTTAGGCCACGTGCAGCAGATGCTGAATGGCAAACTCCTTTTTATGCAGTGATGCCATTCCAGCCAGGATCGTGCCCGAAACGCCTTCGATGATTCGGACCCTATAGACCTTTTTCCCTTCAAAATGAACCAGGGAGCGGATAAAGGGCTCATTGGTATCCATCGATCTCTACTTCTCGGTTTGTGCGTCGAAGGATGATAGAGACCAATGATTTCACAGGCAAACAATTGCCAATTGCGCAATTCGTGTCATGGTTTCCGATTTATTGCCAGGGGTTTCTTCCCACATGTGGGACATTTCACGTGGCCGAGGCAGCCCCCGGACTAGATGTCAGTCTAGGCGAAGTTTGATGTCCATGTATCTATCATGTGGCCAAGTATCTCACATCTACGCAGCAAAGATATAGAACCTGAATGTTGGCGCTCCCAGATACCCTGGCCAGCCTGAGCCTTCCAGCTTGCGACGATTGCACTGCGGCCACGTGCCGCCCTTTATTCAACCCCCAGATTAAACTCCTCAAGCGTTCTTAGACCTCCCTGGTTGACCTGTACCGTTACTTTCCACGAGCCGCTCATGCTGAGATCGGTCACAATTGAATAACGCCCCTGGCCCTGGGCAATTCCCTGGCCATCTGTATACATGCCGGCCATATCCGTGTGACTGGCCATAAAAAATACTCCGGCATCCTCGACAGGTTGGCCCTGGGCATCCATAACGGACGCCACTAGCTCAATACTTCCATTGACCGGCGGATCGGGCATAGTGGTCAACGACACATTTATTCCATCTGAAGTCTCCAACTCACCGTTAGGTGGCGAGGATGAAGAATCTGTACAGGCAGCCAACGCAAACAGAAGCCCGGCGAGCAAGATTAACGTCAGGACAAAGTAGCGCATATAAACCTCTCTTATAGATAGTGGCGCCGGCCGAAAATCCTGTGCTGAATTCGTAGTAGCGCGGCCACTATGGACGGACGGCATCCATTGCCGCGCCTAGAACCTCGGCCTTCTGTGGGCCAAAATAAACATCGGTCAGTTGACCATCTTTATCTACCACGGCAAAGAAGGGGTGGCCGCGCCCGCTATATTGCCTCTGAAGCTCCTCAACCCCCGGATCGCTTACATTCAGACGCACGACGGCAACTTGTCCTGCAAAATCACTCTCTAGCCCATTCACGATGGGCGTCATCTGCGCTCAGGGCACTCAGTTGTCGGAGTAAAACATCACTAAAGCAGGGCCTTCTATGGCAGGGGTAGACTCCTCAACCTCTTCGTTACCGGCGCTGCAAGCTGTTGTTCCAAACGTCAGCAGTAATAGAGCCATGATTCCAAACCAATATTTCATGCTATCCTCCTCTACACGCCGCCAACCGTCCTATGGCTTTCCTCGGGCGCCTGACGGCCCACAACCTTACGGCTGAGACCGTGCTGTCTGTTCCCATTGAACCTGCCGGGCTTCTTCCGGCCAAGTACTCTTGATGTAGGTTAAAACGGCCTGTATTTGCGCCTCGGAGAGAATCTCGCCATATGCCGGCATGTTACTAGTACCGCCGACGTCCTCCGTCAATCGTGCCCCACCAAGCCGTATCACCTCGAGCAGTACGGCATCGCTATGGTGCCAGGTATGGCCACCGGCATCATGTGGCGGAGCGCGAAAGGATCCGTCCTCGTTTTGTATCTTCCAATCGGCCTCGCCTTGCAGGTCAGCTCCGTGGCATTCGGCACAGTAATCAGTATAGATTTGCTGCCCGGCGGCAATCTCACCTTCGTCTAAAACGGGCAAGGGTGGTACCGTACTCAGGACGAGAGGCGCTCTCCCGGAGTTGCTCGCCGCGCCGCTTCCCTGGCATGCCACCAGGAACGTTACCAGCGCACTAATGCCAATCAGTAGCAGCTTCCTCAATTGCCCGTTCTGACGTTCAAAAAAGATCATCTTGGAATCGACACAAGAAGCTTGCGCAGGCCATCTGAGTTCAGCTATCAAATGAGTGCGCCAAGCAGGAAATGCCAAGGACTCATCCGAATGCGCTTGGCATGACCGGTGGAATATAAACCGGGAGAGGCGACCTCTCCCGGTACTACAATCATCGCTCAAAGAGCTACGTCGTCAATCAGGCGTTTATCGCATTGATCACGTTCCAGGCATGCTCGATCAGGTGCCCGGCGTGCTCGGCTTCGATGCTTTTGCCGGTCTGCGCATTCACCTGGTTGATGAAGGCGTTAAGGACATTCAGAGATGCATTGGTGTTGCCAGCCTCATAGGCAGACTGGGCAGCCTCCAGTTTAGTCAGCAGCGCATTGGTGACGCCGGGCTTGGTGATATGCCCCATCTCGGCCGCGTGCGCTACGCAATGGTGCAGGCTCTCGATTGTCGTGCCATCATGGGCACACGCGTGCTCTTCCTGGGCAAATGCCGGAACGACAGCCGCCAGCGCCATAATAGCCACGATCATAATCAGCAACAGCTTCTTCATATTGTATTCTCCGTTAAACTCAAAATTTAAACCTTTGCGCTTAGTCTAGTCATAAACAGACAAGGACACATGCGCCAGATAGCGTGTTTCGAATGACGGCGCGAACAGTGTTTCAATCAAATTCGTTAGAACCGCTACCTGCCTCTATCGACGTCTGCATTACGATCGAGCCAGCAAGCCGGACGCGCTGTGAAGAAATCACCCTCCACCAGTACCAGTGATAGCGTCCAGCGCCCATTGTGCCGGGTAGAAGTACTTGTTCAGCCGCAGCGCCTGCTCATAGGCATCAATGGCCCCCTGCCCATCGCCCAAGAAAGCGAGGGCGTGACCCTGGTAAAGGTAGGTCTCTTCTACGTTGCGGCCGCCCTGTGAACTGAGCGTAACCTCGGCCAGATCCAAGATGTCCTGATAGCGGCCCACCTTCATATAGGCGATGTACGGGCGGAATTGGTACCAGACGATGCGCGGAGGAATGCCTAAAGTACGGGCCTGGTCAAAGGCGCTCGCGCCACTTTCGTAGTAAGGCATCTCGCCCGATAGTTCGCCCAGACGCGTGAGGCTTTCGCCCAGATTAAACCAGGTAAAGGCGTTTTCCGGATCGGCTTCAATTTCCGCCTGCGCGCGCTCGGCCGCCTTTTGCCACATAACCACTGTATCCACCATATCCGGTCCCAGCAGATCCTGTACCAGCGATTCTTTCTCCGGCGGGTAAACAACGAAGAAGGTATAGTTGAATTGCTGCCAGTAGTGCTCCACCATCTCATAGGAGTCCACCCGACCACTACTGTCCCAGGGGCCGAGATTCGTATCCAGGCTCAGGAACTCCTGTTTGTCGTCATCATAGGCAAACATGGTCAGATAATGGCCCAGCCACCCCTCGCTCTCCAACTCGTATCCCTTTTCAATGACGATAGGCAAGCCATTAGCGAGAAAACGCTTGATCAATTCCAAGTCGCCGCCACTACCGACAAAGGCGCGCAGGTCAGTCTGTTCGTTCACGTAATCCACCATCTGCCATGGGCTGACGTTGCGATCTTCCGAGTTCGGCTTGAGAAAGGCAGCCGCCTCACCTTGCGTGGTGGGGTTGCCGTAGAAGTTAAGGTTGATGGCCAGGTTGGCCGGGCCGCAGTTGTTGAAGCCCTGCGCGATGATTTTTAGGTCGTCAACACGCGCCTGACGAGGCAGTGGCTTAGGTGTCGACGTAGGCGATGGGGTTGCGGTCGGAGGCGGCGTAAGGGTGGGCTGTGGGGTTTGCTCGGCAAATTCGCTTTCAGTTGTAGCGATGATTGGGGAATCAATCGGCACAGATGTTGGTGTGGCTGTTGATGCGGGAACAGCCGGAATGGAAATTATCGGTCTGTCCGCTACTCCGACCGGAGCAGGTAGCGCGGTTGGCAAGGGTGTAACGCCTATCTTCAGCAGTGACTCAACCACCGGCACTCTTGCCAGTCGAACTCGATATTCACCGGGCAAAGCGTTAACCAATCGGGGCGCTACGAACAAGAAGGCGATGACCGCAATTTGTGCCAACACAAGAAACAGCACGCCATATTTCACACGATTACTCATATAAAGATCCAAATACAAGGCGAGGCTACATTCCTGTATCTCTAACTCCTTGGATTTCAGGTTTCGATAGAAGTGATTATAGGTAGCGGAGCGTGTTACACAATACGCCGTATGGCGCATACAAATCGGGCACTTTAGCGTTAAGATGAAAATTGGGTCTGGTATGTCTGGGGATGATTGGGCATAGAGGCATCAAAGCGACACTATGGCCCAGTGAATGCCACCGACAAAACGGCACAAATTGGTCACGCGGGCCGGAAATGCCGGAAACCCGTGGGATCGGCTTGTTGAGTATAGATTGAGCATCCTGGAGGTTAACTGAAATGGCAATTGATCCTGTGTGTGGAATGGAAGTGGACAAAGAGAAGGCCGCGGGCAAGTCTGAGTATAACGGCGAGACTTATTATTTCTGCTCTCCCGGCTGCAAGGCGGCTTTTGACAAGGATCCGGAGAAATATATCGGGAAATCCGATGCAGGTAGTGCCCATCACCAGGGCACACATCATTGAGCGATGTCCGGAGAAGATAATCTTGTTCGCTTCGCTCAGATCGATGCGAACTATCTATCGAATCGGCCAGGCCGTCTGGTTTATGGGCTAGCACGCCACTGGTGGCTTGCCGTCAGCCTGTCGCTCGTCGTATTCGCCGGGCTGCCCTGGCTCGCGCCGTTGTTCATGGAATTGGGCTGGCCGCGAGCGGCTAATGGCATCTACTGGTTCTACAGCACCCAATGCCACCAACTTCCTCAACGATCCTTTTTCCTCTTCGGCGCAAGTCCCACCTATAGTTTGTCCGAAATCCAGGCAGCATGGCAGAACACCAACAACGCCCTGATACTGCGCCAGTTCATCGGCAACCCACAGATGGGCTGGAAGGTCGCATGGTCCGACCGCATGGTTGCGATGTACGGGAGTATGCTGCTTTGGGGCCTAGCCTTCTGGCCGTTACGCAAGCGCGTCAGGCCGCTTCCCTGGTGGGGGCTGGCGCTACTACTCTTTCCGTTGGCAATTGACGGCTCCACCCACCTGATAAGCGACCTGCTGGGCGGGATCGGTGGCGGCTTTCGCACCGACAACTCTTGGTTAGCGGCTCTGACCGGTCACGCGCTTCCGGCCACTTTTTATGCCGGCGATGCCCTGGGCTCGTTCAATTCTGTGGCGCGCCTCGTAACCGGCGCGTTTTTCGGCCTGGGAATTGTCTGGTTTCTTTATCCGCGTTTCCAAGCGGCGACATCGCGCTTTGTGGAACGTGAATCTGTGTCGCGAATATAAGTGATAGGCAACCCCGCCTAGGGTGTTTGCATAACCGGCGGCGGGGTTTTTGGCTCGCTTGCAAGCGCGACTTTTACGAGTACCTGAATGGATGTTGAGACCAATCCAATACGCGTCGTGCTGGCTGATGATCACGCCGTCGTGCGGGCCGGCATCCGAATGTTTCTGGAGAGCGTTCCGGATATCGAAGTTGTCGCCGAGGCGGACAGCGGCGAGATGGCTCGGGCACTAATTGAGCAGCACCAACCGGATGTTGCTGTGCTCGATATCCAAATGCCTAAGGGCAGTGGTATCGACGTTACCCGCTGGGTACGAGCCAGTCGCCAACCGGTCGGAGTCCTGGTGCTCACAGCCTACGATGACGATGCCTATGTAATCGGCGTGTTGCAAGCCGGGGCCAACGGCTACGTGCTAAAGACGGCTTCGCCGGTAGAGATTATCCACGCCGTCCGCGAGGTGTCGGAAGGCAGGTCTGCCTTAGATTCCACCATCGCCCAAAAGCTGATGGTCCTGGTCTCTGGACATGGCTCCATTCAATATGAGGAACACGAACAGCTCACCGAACGAGAGCTGGAAGTTCTGGCGCTGGCAAGCAAAGGTTACACGAATAAAGCCATTGGCGTTCAGCTAGGGATTAGCGATCGGACGGTTCAGGGGCACCTCGCAAACATTTACGGCAAACTAAATGCTAATAGCCGGACAGAGGCCGTCATGCGCGCCGTCTCGCAAGGTCTGATCCCCAACCATATCCAGCAATAGCGGATTTTCACTTCTTGGCAGGCTGTTTGCGGTAGCGCAGACTAATTTATTGCTGCACCAGGTCGCCCCCAAACCATATTCAATTTCATATCTGATCTCTTGCCTCGGAGATAGGAGAGGCCGACGCCTTGCGGGGAGAGTGCCTTGGAGAACCTTCTTTTACGCGGTGCATCTACCTGGCCACTTGATAGGGGTTCTTCTTCGTAAAAAGTGCAGCAACAAGATTTCGGGCCTTCCCGCATCGTATTCCCTTGATTTCTTGGGTCAACCACCTCTGGACATTGGCCAACATTTCGATAGGTTGATTATAAATTTCCAGCTTGAGGAGGCACCTGCACTATTCGTGACGAAGAGCCTTGATAGGTAACATATATGGTGCATCATAACTGCCGATCATTAACCTAAACGCGGCTAGGCAACCGTGTCGAGGGGTAAAGGATCAGCAACCTTACCAAATGTCAGCGAATTTGTAGCCCCACGATGTACAATGCAAGATAGTCACTATTCTGATACACAATGAACGATAATGTACCCTTTGCCCCGATACTCAAGGCTGAAATGACTTGTTCAGTCTGTGGCGACATCAAAACCATCGATATTCCGCCTGACTATTGACTCATTTCCCATACGTGCACCAGTTGCGGCGCACATCTGCGGCCTCAGCCGGGTGACTGTTGTGTCATTTGCTCCTATTCCAATCAGCACTGCGTCTCCCGCCAACTCGAAGCATGGGAGAATGAAAGCGGCAAATTATGATTATCGCTCCAATATCTGGCCAGTGAAAGGTTGGCGTCCGCCATCGTCCAGTAAAAAGCCCAATAGCAGCCAAAGCATCAGGCTGAAATCAAAAGCAAGCTGTCTAGCAGCCGCCCTCATCGCCAGACGTCACCTGGCATATTCTGGTCGCCGCCAGATTTTCACCCACTGGGCGTCATCCAACTCAAACATCTCAAATTGAGGCGACGCGAAGAGTGATCGATAGAGCCTGGGCCGAATCGTTTAACCACCAACCCCAACATGCCTTCGGTGACAAACTATCTGGCCTTCTCCCGCACCGTTGCGAGCGACATTTCTGTCTCGTCGCTGCGGTCGGGCACAGAACTGCCGATTGCGCTTTTTACGTTAGGGTTTTCGGTTAATTGCCGGGCGTTCTTCCCAATATGTGATATGTGGGATTTTTCATGTGATCGGGTCAACCCTCGAACTGGATGTCAGCCATGACCAAGTCTGATGTCCCGAATGTGTAACCTTTGATGTGGCCAGGTGTCGTAGCAGAACAAGCCAAACGGCGCATTCGTCCCAAGCCAAAACCCATTACACTCGTATTACTTATTACTTCTGTCCGATATGGCGATATAGCCAGATGGGCAGACACATTCATTTGAAAGAGGTGAGTGACATGAGCGAAAAGCTGGTGGATGAAAAAGGTGAGGTCAATTTTCCCGACCCGCCCTTCGCGCGTATCTTATTCAGCACGACGCGCTTTGCCTGGCTATGGCTAATTATCCGTCTTTATCTGAGTTACCGGTGGATGACGTCCGGCTGGGGCAAGCTGACCAATCCGGCCTGGATGCAGGGCGGAGAGGCACTAAAAGGCTTCTGGGAAGGGGCAGTAGCGATACCGGACGCAGGGCGTCCGGCAATCGCGTTCGGCTGGTATCGGAGTTTCCTGCAATTTTTGCTCGATGCCAATTCATATACATGGTTTGGCCCTCTCGTCGCCGTTGGTGAAGTGGTCGTCGGTATCTTGCTGCTGCTAGGAGCCTTCACCGGCATCGCCGCTATCCTCGGCGGATTTATGAATTTCAACTTCATGCTGGCCGGCTCCGCCAGCGTGAACCCAGTCTTTTTCCTACTCCAAGTGTTGTTGATCCTGGCCTGGAAAGTTGCCGGCTGGTATGGGCTGGATCGCTGGCTACTGCCGCGGCTGGGCACGCCGTGGTATCGAGGTACTGCGCGGGAGCGGCCGGCTGACACCGTCCCCATCTCATCTACACCGTAGGTAGTAAAGAACCAGGGCTGGCCGCGGTTTTACTTACGCGGCCAGCCGTTCTTCACAGCATCGTGATGTGAAAGCGTTGGACCGAAACAGTTCCTTCCCAACCAGGTCCGACCATTTGATTGCGGTTCTGGTGTGGGTAGCTCTGGGCGTCGCCGCTGGGGCGCAAGAGTAAGCTAATGCGGCCGGTGACGCCGCACATCGTGGATGCTAAAGAGCGGCTCGATCACTTTGTGCCTTCGGGTACGTCAACAGGCAGGCTGAACCAGAATGTTGCTCCCTCTCCTGGCAGGCTTTTGACATCGATACGGCCACCGTGGGCTTCGATTATAGAGCGGGCCACCGCAAGACCAAGACCACTACCGCCACCATCACTTAGGCGCTCGCGACTTTGGTCGGCGCGGTAAAAGCGCTCAAAAACATTCGGTAGCACCTCGACCGGGATGCCCGGGCCGGTATCGGTCATGGTGACCCGGATAGACTCATTCTCCCGCGCAAGACCAACGGTGATGCGACCGCCGTCAGGTGTGTAGCGCAGCGCGTTGGACAACAAGTTATCAAGCACTTGCTGCACACGCTGGCGATCAGCACGGACAAGCGGGAGATTATCCGCTGGTATAAGCGACAACTCGACGCCACGAGCCTCAGCCGACGGGCGAAAAGCGTCGAGTGCCTGGTCAGCCAAGTGACCCAAGTCGAGCGGCTCTGGTATCAGGCTGAGTTGACCCGACTCAGCGAGCGCCAGCTGTCGGAGGTCTTCGACCAACCGACGCAATAGCAATGTCTTATCCAGGATAGGCTCCAACGCCTCTTGGGTTAGAGGGAAGATACCGTCCTGCAGCGCTTCGATATTCCCCTGGATAACGGTGATAGGTGTTCGCAACTCGTGGGCGATGTCGGCCGTCAGCTGCTGCCGCAGGACCTCGGCGCGGTCCAGCTGCACGGCCATACGGTTGAAGGCATCGGCCAGGTCACTGATTTCATCCCCTGGGGGAACGCTGACACGCTGGCTGAGGTCGCCCGCGGCCACAGCGCTCGCGGCCATAGTGAGGTTTTTCAGCGGCCGGACAACGCGCCAGACGATCAGACCGCCGAACACCAAAGCCAAGGCGCCAGCCAGGAAGACAGAAAATAGAATGGCCCGGTTCATCACGCCTAGAAAGCGCTCTCCCTGCTCCTCGGCCTGAACATCCGCTGTCACCAGCACGGCACCGATCACCTCCTCTCCGTCAGTAATGAACGTGCCATTCTCCTGCAGGACACTGGTGTCCACCTGCGTACTCGCCATATCGCCGCCCGTGTCGGCCACCACGCGCCCACTGGTGTCGATAACCAACACGCGGTAGCCCATCATCGATAACATCGGGCCGCCTATTCCCATCCCCATGTTGTCCATCATCCCGTGTCCAGCGCTGCTGGAAAGCACTTCGGTTACGCCTTCCCAACTGCCGCGCTCAATATAGTAAGCAGCTAGATCGGGGACTAGCCCCTGGGCGAGGCGCTGGCCTCCGGTCGTGGTGTAGAGAGCAAACTGGGAAGCTACGGTCCGGCGTGCCAACCACGTCGCCAACAGGCCACCGGCCACGATCACCACCAGGAAGGCCAACATGATGCGGCCGAATAAACCGATTCGCAGCCGGCTAGAAGTCTTCATTGAATTTGTATCCGACACCGAACACCGTCAGCACGAAGCGCGGCTGGTTGGGATTCGGTTCGATCTTGGCCCGGAGGTTCTTGATGTGGCTATCGACAGTCCGGTCCAGGCCTTCGTAGTCGGGGCCTAGCAAATCGATCAACTGCGATCGAGTCCAGGCGCGGCCGGGCTCGGCCGCCATCGCCTGGAGCAGGGCAAACTCGGTCGGCGTGAGATCGACGACCTGGTCATCCACTTTGACGTGGTGTCGGGTCACGTCAATGACCAGCGGCCCGGCGACGATCTGCTCGGGCGTGGCTGCAGGGCGGGCCGAACGGCGCAAGACGGCGCGCACGCGGGCCACAAGCTCGCGCGGGCTGAAGGGCTTGGCTACATAGTCATCGGCCCCAACCTCGAGGCCGACGATGCGGTCCGTTTCCTCGACGCGCGCGGTAAGCATGATGATCGGCGTCTGCGCTACCGCTCCCGCCATTTGCCGCACCTGGCGGGCTACGTCGATCCCATCGATAGGCGGCGTGCCAGGTGGTGCCGGCAGATTGAGGTCCAGGACAATCAGGTCGGGGAGTTCGCGGCGGACGATCTCGAGCGCGGCCGTGCCATCGCGGGCGGCCAACACTGTGTAGCCGCCCTGCTCCAGGTAGCCGCGTGCCACGCGGATGATCTCAGGCTCGTCGTCAACGATCAGAACGGTAGTCATCGATGGTATTATGCCCCAGCTACAGTCTGTTTTCACACCGTAAATGAAAGCAGCAGGGCGGGCGAAAACCTCTACGGTCAGCGCCCGCCCTGCTGCAACCAGTTCTACGCCCTTTATCTCAGTGATTAAGCATTCGGAACGTTACCTTGCGCGCCCATGCCGGGGCAAGTGCCATTCATCCCGCCATGTCCCGCGCCCCACGGCTGCGAGATGCGCGTCGCCAGCATCGAAGCCATCATGGGCTGCATCGTCGCGGCCTGTTCCGGGGTCAGGGCGCCGGACTCAACAGCCGCGTCGAGCGCTGCCTGGTGCTGCGCCAAAGCCTCAGTGACGATCACCTGGACGTCGACCTCGTACTTCGCCGCCAGGTCCGCGATAGAGATACCCGTCGCCAGTTCATCGCGCACTTCATCAGCCGTCAGGCCAACTTGCTCGGCGACAACATCGATCAGGTTGAAGCTGCCCATCATGCCGCTCATGCCGTTCATCATGCCCGGGCCCATCCGGCCACCTTGCCCCATCATGCCCGAACCCATCTGGCCACGTCCCATCATACCGCCCCCCATCATGCCCGGGCCAAAGCCTGGGATTTGGGGCGCCGGCGCGCCTTGGGCGAACGCCACGACAGCGGTAATAGCAAGGGCCATCACCAACACCAGCAATAAAACGATCAGTCTACTCTGTTTCATTTTCGTAACTCCTTTCAACGGGCGCTTGCGCCCACTTTTATTTGTATGCTTTGTATGGTAATCGGAACCTGTGGAGATTTAATGGAGAGGGGGTGCAATCGGGATGCAACCCTGTGACAGTGTCATTTCCAACGCAATCGGCGACCTCCGGCAAGTTCTGCGGCCACAGGTGCTTTTTAGACGAATATTGCGCTTAGAACGGCTCTGAGCGAGCTTTGGAAACAGAAATGGAGCTAGACTTACCGAACTGCGTCCGATAGGCTGCGGCTATGAACGCGGAAGTTATCGATCAAATCCCCGTCGGCTCTCTCCCGGAAGCAGAGTCACTGGAAACCTATCTACTGGCGATCCTCGAACGCCACGACGGTCTTTGTCTGGATAATGAGTCGGAACGTCTCCAGCTGGCGACCGCCCTGGCTGCGGCTTTTATAAGCGCCATCCGCGATGGCACGGTCAATGTTTCAGTCATCGCTGGGGAGCCGGAGTGGCTTGACGACGACCCTGCCCCAAACTGATGCCGGCGGCTACGGCCACCCGGCAGAGGCATTTCTGACCTGTCGGACAATCTCGTAAGGGCTCTCGTCCTGGTATGTCCGGACAGCTTCCGGTCGATTTTCCATTTCAGCCAATAGCTTTCGTCCATCCTCGCTCTCGAAAGCGGTGAATTCGGGTAGCCTGTCCCACTCGACCTTGCGAAACTCCTTGAGCCTCACGTCTATTGTATAACCCTGGAAGGTAGGTAATCGCCTTATCATACCTTCTCCTTTCTTCGCCGCTTCATTGTATATGTTCAGAGCGCTGCGCGGCGTTGCACGCGCTCTACCTCCACCAGCTCACACGCAGTCAAGGGCAGCCTCGCAGAGGCTGTTCATCTCGACCCTTGACCGTGTGACATACTAAAAAGGAGCGTGTGCAACCAAGAAAGTCACCGATTCGCTCTCTTCTTCTCGCACATCGATCTCGATGGTGGCGGTGATAATACTTGGGGCGGGCAGGCGATAGCCTGCGGGGAGCGCAAGCGAAGGGGAAGGTCGGGGCACCAGACGCGAACGGCCAACTGGAGTCGGAGTGCCAGGCCTTGGCCCCTCAGCCCGTAGCGAAAGCCGGGCGCGACAGACCCTCAAAGGGCTGGAAGCGTCGGGCTGAAGCGTTAAAACGGGCGATAAAAAGGGGCGGAGGCATGAGCACGAAGCGGAAGACAGGCCGGAAGTCGTCCAGCACCGGGCGATCCGAAGCGAGCACCCCACGAGCGTTAGCGAGCCGCCCCATACCTGTTTCCTAAAACCCGTCTCCAGTTCGGAAAACATAAAGGGAACGTGCGTAACTGATGGTCCTATTATTTGCTCGCTTCTTCTAGTGGAGCAGCCTCTTCCACTTCGTCGCCCTCAAACAACCGGTAGTTCTGTTTCAACGCCTCCTCTTGAATTGCCGCCGCTATCTCTTCTTCCGTGCGGTGGTCTTCGACCATCAACTCCAATCGGGTCTTGGGCGAAATTGGTAGCTTGGGTCGCGGGTTGACGCCGAACTGGGCCATCTCCCGCTGGGAGAACATCAGCGCCTGCTGGGGTCTCTCTTGTTCTCTATCTAATCGCCTCTGCTTCGCCGTCCGGTTGTCGACCAGCTCCCCGCTGAAGAGATCGAACTGCAACGGCACTTCTTTGGTCACTTGCCTCCATGTTCGTTAATTGGGCAAAGCCACCATACGCCTGATCATTTACAGAATCAAGGGGGGAATTCGCTTCAGCAAAATTTAGTCCTTGACCACCTCGGTCTGTCTAGCCGAATAAGAACAGGAACAGCATAATAGCCAGGAATGCAGCCACTGCCCAGGCAAAAAAGCAATCAGACGAAGTCTCGACAACCGGAGGTGGCGCAGGTGCCGAAGGGGGTGATATTGCCGCTTTTGTAGCCGCTTTTGTAGCGGTAGCTTTGGCCTTGGCCGCTGCCACTCTATTCGCAATTAACTGTTCGACCTCTTCGTGGGTGTAGAGCATCGGGCTGCTACAGACCTCGCACATCATGGTTTCTGCACCATTGGCAGTTTCACACCGCTTACATACCCAACTAACCATCCTTGCCTCTCTACACGCTACTCATTTGGATTCTCAGGGCTCCACCAATTACTGCTGCACCGACGCGAAGAACAGGACGATAAACAGAAAAAGCCCAAAGGCTATAAGCCCCAGAATCAACGCCAGAATCCAGGCATCATCACAATTTGCAGTTGGAACGGGCACTACTGGAGCAGGAGCCGGCGCAGGTGTTGGTACGGGCACCATCTCGGCCTTTATCCTGGCCTCGGCCTCTTTTATCAGTTGGTTCACAACCCGCTCCAACTCCTCTTGAGTGTAAAGCAGGGGACTGATGCAAACCTCACAGACTGTCGTCCCGGCCGCATTGGCCGTCTCGCATCGCTTGCAGATCCACCCCCTTACCATTGCCTCGCTCAATGTTCCTCCTCGTCCCGATGGGACACCAGGGTTCCCTTGAGTTTTGAAGGCCGCCCCTCGCCCACCGGAGCTTCTCCTACCGGTGACAGTTCAGCCGGCGGCAACGGCTCGACCGTCAGCGGCAGCTCTTCAGACCCGTCTTTCCTGGCCAGCGTTCCCTTCATCCTTCCCCGGCTGCTTTTCGCCGGCGAAGCGTCCTTCTTGATAGTTTTCGCCGGAGCCGATGCTTTTACTTCTTCAGACCCTATATTCTCTTTGACGACCAGGATCGTCGGGTCTTTCAACCGGGAAAACACCTTATGGATATCCGGCCGGCGGCTTGGGTTCGGAGACAACATGGTCCGTAACAGCTTGCTCAGGCCTGGCGGCAGCCCGTCACTAGACAGCTTCAACCGGCCGCCGTTGCCCGCGGCAACGTAGGAGTAACGATACTTCTCCCGGCTGAAGGAGGGTAAGTAACCCGTCAGATATTGGCTGTACATCAGCCCCAGAGAAAAGATATCGGATTGGGTAGTCAACAACGAGGCATCCGCGCCGTCGGCGGCCTCGACATACCGCCCTACCTCGGGAGCGTAGTAGATGGGGTCACCCACCAGCTCCTGACGCGGCGGTGGGTTACCGGAGAAATAACTGCTGTCGAAGTCAATTAGCTTAGCCGCGTAATCTCCGGTGATGGTCTTCTTGAGCAATACGTTCTCCGGCCGGAGGTCGCCGTGAACGATGTTGGCTGCGTGCAGCAGGCGTAAGCTATGGGCGACTGTCAGAAGGACCAAGAGACGCTTGGCCAGCGGCTGACCGGCCACTTCCTCGGCAGTCAATGAAGCCACATCCACCTTGACTGTCGCCTTATAATACTTCGCCCCCTCCCGGAAGAACTCAATGGCGGTAATCAGATTGCCACCCGTCGGNNTGCTTCTTCTTAGCCCGGGTCTCGGCACTCCCCGGTCCCCCGTCAACAGGATAGGTCGGCGACAGGAACTCCTTGAGAAAGTAGGTCCGACCGTCCTTCTCGGCAAACGTCCACTTGCTCAGCCCGCTGCCGGCCGTGGTGAAGTCCTGCACAACCCGGTAGCCATGAATCACCTGACCTTTACGCACCGGCTAACCCTCCTGCTTAATTGGCGGCCCATCCCACTCATACCCCAGCTTATATTGCTGCCACAGTGCTCTCGCCAGCGCTCGCTGCCGGCGGACACGTTGCTGATGGGTGCCGGAACCGGTCCCATCGCCGCCTATGTCTTCCTGGAGCGGTACTATATAGTTCCGGTTCAGCGCCGCAAACCGCCCGGCTAAGGCTATCTTCAAGTCGCCCAACGACTCAAATCCTAGGCCTATCAGCGCCAGGGAAACATCATCTCCGGCTACTTTCCCCAGCCGCTGGGCCAGATCCTGCTGCCATTCGTCGACGGTATTGTTCCGCAGCAACGTGGCCAGGAGCAGATACTCCCAGTGCATCGGCGTGGGCAGATAGTCATAGCAGCCGTCAGTCGCCGCCAGCAGTACACACGGCACTGACAACCTGACTTCCCGGTAGTTGAGCCGATACGCCCGGCTGGCACTGATGTAGTTGGATATAGGCGAGTCGTTGGTCAGATTGTCAAAAGCATCCCCTGGTACCTGTAAGTCGTCTTCCGTCAGCTGGGCCAACCCCGCCCGGAGGCCCCATCGGTAGACTCGGGAATCACCCGACCAGATGACTAGAGCTCGGGCTACTCCGTCCCTTTGCTCGCGCACATAAGCCAGGGCCAACGTCGTCGGCAACCGGTTAACCATCGTGCCACGTAATTTTGAATTTGTCTTTACTACCCTAGCCCCCGACTGTAAGGAGGCATCCAGTCGCGTCTTCAAATCGCGAACTAATCCCGCCGAGTCAATATCTATACGAGGTGACAGTTCTAAAAAGAATTCACGGCAAGTGTCGCCTACCAATCGAGAGGCCACATACGCCTCGCTTCGGTGTTCGCCATCCGGCAGTATTGCCATTTGGCTCCCTGTCCCACCCAAGCCATCAAAGACACCCAACAGAGCGACATTGTTCGAGAGACTTTCAGCCAGAGGTGGGGCATCCTCCCCTTCATCGGGAATTTTCTCCAACCACAGGGCCAGGCGAACTGGCAGCGCTCCGGGCTCGGCCGGTGCTCGCTTTCTCTCAACCGGAATGGGCCTGGCCGTTAGAAACGATTCCTGCGCAACCGTCTGAGCCTGAGCCTGGATCGGCTCATGCTCCGAGAGTGTTCGCGATCGCGTCAAGAATCGCGCTGTAATCCACCGTTTCCAGTCCATCTCCCGCCTTTGAAGGGTAGTGCACTGCGTTCGACCAGTGTTCAGCAATGTTGTTCCAGGGATACACATCCGGAGCATAAACCAGTAGCCGCTTGGCCGACGTCCTCACATGGCTATCCCCTTCCCACCAGTCTGTTAGGCCGTTAAAGTCACCGGGTATACCTTCCGGATAGACTGGCGGTTTTCCATCCTTTTGTCGCTCAAGCGGGTGCGAACTCGTGTCCGTCCACATTACCACCACCTGCCGGCCCTTGGCGGTATCCGCCACATCCAGCCACTCGGACTTGAGCGCCAGCGCCAGGGCCTCCAGGCTCGTTTCCGGGTCATCGCCGCCCCCACCGGCCTTGATCCCCTTGACGAAAGCGGCGAAAGCCTCTGATTCCTCCGGCAGTTTGTAGAATGGCGAGATCTTTAAAGAGTGGTCGCCGTCAACATAGAAATCCCGAAAGGCGATCACCTTGACCCGCAGAGAATCGATCGCCTTCTGCTTGTACGTCATGACCTTTACCAGGTCCTCGTAGAACCGCAGCGCGTTGCGCTTCACCTGGTCAATCAGGTGCTGCATGCTGCCGGTCGCGTCGATACACATGACAATATCAACCGAATACGACACTCCGTACACTGTTACCTCCTTTACCTTATTCAGCTTCTTCTTTAAGTAAACTGCCGCGCAGACGTGACGGGCTCGCTTCCCCGCCGAGGATGACATCCAGATCGTCCACCTCCGTCGTCGATTCGGCCATCGTTTCTCGCATCATGCTCCCCTTCAGACCTGATGCGCTGCCCTCCCCTACCGGGTGGGTAACATCCGGCGCTGCCACAGAAGCGACCAGTTTGTCCTCCTTAACCACGGGTACTAGGCTCCCGCGCAGACCCGGAGATGCCAGTTCCGGCTCCGCCACCGCCTCAACCACGGGTTCAGGCTCCGGTCCACTCGCCGGTCTACCTCCATCCGACGAGACACCGGCCGGTCGGGGGCCTTCCGCCGGAGTGACAAGCGGCCCCAGCGCCGGCCCCTCCAAGTCAATAACCCTGTCGATACGCAGTTCGTTGGCCGGCCGCCAGCCAAGCATGTACGGGATCGAGGTGTCGTAGAATTTGGTCTCCTCCAGGTACTCGATGAGCTGGTCTTTGAACCCCAGCCGCACCGCAAACGCGTCCGCGACGTAGTCGCATTTGCGAAAATAACTGGCCCACGACCATGACATCACCCATACCCCAATACCCCCGCCTAGAAAGGCCAGGACGAAAAAGAGTATCTTGGTTAGCAACGAGAAGAAGATTTCCTTGGCGTCAAAATCCTTGGCCTCGGGCCTGTATGGCGGCCGGGCGCTGGAGAAGTCACGGACGCTGCCGACGAAGAACTGGAATGGGGGAAAGACGAGCCGCCGTAGGGCCAGGATCGGTCCTCCGTCGCCGTAGTGAAGGTGGCCTAGCTCATGGGCGATCAAGGCCTGCAGGTGCCGCTCGTTGACGGCCCCGGACGAGATATAGAGCGTCGTCCCCACCACATAGCTGTAGGTAAATGGCGCGTCCAGGATGTAAAGCCGTGAAAAGGAGCCCACGGGAAAGTCCACCCGCTCGGCGATTTGCCCGAACAACTCGTAGAGCTTCGCCTCCTCGCGCCGGCTAGGCTCGCGGGCGCCCAGCACGAAGCGGGTCAGTGTCGAGCCGCCGCCCAAGCCGAGATAGGCGGCCAACGAGACGAAGATATTGCTGTAGCTGAGGAGGAAAGCAATAAACAGCGCCGGCTGCACTAAACTATCCGGGTTGGCTCCGCCAAATAGAAAGGCGCTGGGGTCGACCGTTGTGGCGAATAGACCGTAGGCGACGGCCACGGCAAAGAAAGCAAGGATAGCAAAGCGGAACAGCCCGCACACCGCCTCAATCACCAGCGTGATCAGGTAATTCCCCAGTTTTCCCGAAGGTCTTTTCTCTGCTGAATCCACAGTTTCCCTCCTGTGCAAGTGTTGTGCTTTAGAAGTTCATTTTCTCCGCTACAACCGCGGTGGGCCTTTCCCCTCGCCTGGTGGTTCTCCGGCCGGCGCCGATTCACTCGGGCGCCGCTGCTCCTCCGGTTGTTCGGGGATCCTTTCGACCGTTCCAACTGCCTGAACCTTCACCTTAACCACGTGCCGCTGGCGAATGATGAAGGCCTCGCCGGGTTGGAGCTTGCCCGCTTCATTCATGTCGATCTTGAAGGCGTGCTGCATTCGCGCGCTGCCCGTGCCGGTCATATCACCGTCTTCGTGCTGCATGCTGGACTCGATTTGGAACATGGTTCCGGCCAGCTCGCCCACCTCCTCGGGAAAGTCGGATGCCATCAGGATCTTGGTACGCGTGTTGGCCAGCACCAGCTTGCGAACGTCCTCATCTTTGAGACTGGCCGTATCCTGGGTGGCCAGGATGACCCCCAGCCGGGAGCTGCGCGCCAGCGTCAGCAGGCTAATGACATTGTCGTTGCTGAACTGGCCGAACTCGTCGATCACCAGCACCGCCGGCCGGCGCTGGCGCTTGCCGACGAAGTCCTTCAAGTCCTCGACTAGGAAGTCGAGAAAGCGCCGCGAGGTGTCGCCGACGCTCTGCGCCCGCATGGAGAAGATGGCGCAGCGCGTGTCTTCCAGGGCGAACCCGTCATC
>CXWK01094772.1_pt3 | contig 58565 bp, 55 predicted proteins | sample 590851 | NCBI WGS metagenome assembly CXWK01 (sample SAMEA3498364, study PRJEB10139) | wastewater metagenome | biome: wastewater treatment plant; material: activated sludge | place: Denmark | collected 2014-08-01 | reverse complement strand
CGTGTTTAATGACTTTTATTAGGCGTCTGGTCAGGTCGCCATCAGGTTTTGTACCCGTGAGCGCGGTGGGTGCTGGCTGACACGCGCACTGGCAGGCAGCGGTTGGTGCAACCAGTTGAGGCGAATTTCTTCGATTTCAACCCAGCCATCGCCCATGGGCTGGAGGCTGCACTGCTTGAATGCCAGGCAGAGGCCGTTGCTGTCGAGCAGGGCAAAGCAGCGGTGCCGTGGACGTGGTGCGAACAGCGAAACGAGGAAACGCATGGCGACGTACCGTGTGGGGGGCTGTTGCAAAGAATGGCAGCGAGCCGTTACGTGCAAGTGTATGGGGGGTGACAGATGCGTGACAGGAAGGGGATTCTGAAACGTTTGTCAGAATTTTCTGCAAGGGTTGCGCTGGTTCGCTGCAGCGACGCACCGCTATACTGCGGACCTGTTAGTGCCTGATTCTGGAGAGAAGAGAATGTTGCAACGCCTGTTGTTCGGTTTGATCACTGTGACCAGCTTGACGTTGGTCGGCTGCGCCCACAGCCCGCAACAACTGAACCCGGAACCCAAGCTGACGGCTCAATTGGCGCCGGTCGGCCACGGCCAGCCGGTGGTGGTGCGAGTGGTCGACGGGCGCCCGTCGCCAACCCTGGGCACCCGTGGCGGCCTGTACCCGGAAACCAGCGCGATTACCGTGCAGGGCGCACAGATCCTGCCGAAACTGCAGGCGCAGGCTGAAGCGGCCGTGCGATTGCTGGGCTTTACTCCGACGGCGAATGCGCTGAACGCCCCACAAATCACCGTGACCCTGGCCGAATTGAAGTACCAGTCGCCGAAAGAGGGCATGTACGTGACCGAGGCAACCATTGGTGCGACGTTCCGTTCCGATGTACAGAATGCCAACCGTCGCTACAGCGGTCGTTACGGCGCGTCCCTGGACCAGCGTTTTGGCATGGCACCCAACCAGGAAACCAACACCAAGCTGGTCAGCGACGTGTTGAGCGATGCGTTGACCCGCTTGTTCAAGGATCCAACCGTGGGTCAGGTTCTCGGCGAGTAATGCGAGCCCCGTAGGAGCTGCCGAAGGTTCGGGCCGCGTTCGGACGATCTTTTGATCTTGATCTTCGGCAGTTCCAAATCCCCCAAAAACAAAGTCAAAAGATCGTCCGAACTCGGCCCGAACCTGCGGCAGCTCCTACAAAAGGATCGCAGGCGGTCTTGAGCAAAACGGCGTTAATTGTCGGAAAGACAGGGAAGGCTGCAAGGCATTCGGTAGAATCACGGCCGCGGTCGTCGGTCGGCGTCTGCCCTACCTGTTTTGTTTGAGGTTCGTAATGTCGCTGCATTTGATGACGCTGTTTACCGCCCATCCGGCAAAATTGATCAACTTGCTGGCTTTGCTGCTGGCCTTCCCGGGCAGTTGGCTGCTGCACGCCACGCGTCGCCGCGAACAGCGCGCGATGGCCAGTCTCCAGGCGCAACGCCAGAGCAGTCCAAGTCAGGAGCCGACGCTGGATTGGGCAACCCTGCGCATGAACCGGTTTTTCTATCGCTTCGGTTTTGCCTGCATGGGGTTGGCGCTGCTGGTGTCGTGGATCAGCACCCAGGTCTGAATCTTTTTATCTGGAACAAAAACGGCGCTCGTAGGCGCCGTTCTCGTATCCAAGGTTAAAGCGGCAATCCAGCCTTCACCCGATACTGATTGCGCACCGGGTTCGCATATTGCAGCACCAGGTACGGGCGATGTTCCTCGGGGCACGCATCCAGGCGTTGCTGCCATTGTTCCTGAGCCTTGGCCAGTTCGTCGGCCGGGAACAGCTTGCTGGCGCTTGGTACCTGCAGTTGCGGGTCGGCACCTTGCCATTGGGCATAGGCCAGGTAGTGCACCGGGAACAAGCGGTAACCGCCAAGGATCTGCTTGTCCATCTCGATCGCCAATTGCTTGGTGTCTTCGAACAACTCCGTGATGGGAGCCGCAAAGTTCACGTGCACCCGGCCCTTGTAGCCGGTGATGCCCTTGGCGATGCTCACGTCATCCTCGCCCGGGGCCTTGGTGTAGCTGCCGGTGGTGGCGCGGATGTAGAGTTCGCGGGCCTTGGCCTGGTCGCACGGGTCGTACTCGTAGCTGATCGACACGGGGGTCAGGTTCAGCGAACGGATGACCTCACCGAACGGCTCGTCCTTGCGGCTCATGTGGAACATCTTCAGGATCGCCGACTCGGTGCGGTCGTCGCCGTCCTTGGCTCGGCCTTCCGCCTGGGCGATCCAGATCGAGGCGCAATCGTTGCGGATCGAATGGTTGATGTACGCCGACAGCAGTTGGTACGCCGCCATTTTCTCGCGACGTCCGGTGATCGAACGGTGCACGATGAAGCTCTTGTTCAGGCGCATGAGATCGCTGACAAAGGGCTTTTGCAGCAGATTGTCACCGATGGCGATGCGCGGGGTCGGCAGGCCGGCGTGGTACACGGCGTAATTTACGAAAGCCGGGTCCATCACGATATCGCGGTGGTTGGCGATGAACAGGTAGGCACTGCCGGACTTGAATTGCTCCACGCCGGTGTACGTCACACCGTCCGTGGCGCGCTCGATCGTGTGGTCGACGTAGTACTCGACTTTGTCCTGCAGGGTGGCCACCGACGTGATACCGGCGAACTCACGGCGTAGCCGATGAGCTATAAGGGGTTTGAGCGCCCAGCCTAAGGCGCCGGCAAAACGCGGAAAGCGGAAGTGGGTGAGGATATCTAGAAACGCCTTGTCGCCGAGCAGTCGTGCCAGCACCGCTGGGACTTCGCTATCGTCGTAAGGTCGGATGGCATCGAATTCGCCCATCATGCTCTCTTGTTAGAAACGGCTAGGGTAAGTAAAGGTTTTGATCGAAAACCAGCAGGGCACGGTCTGAAAAAGTAGCCAGACAAAAATAGCCCTGCAAATAGACCGGCGATTATACGCACAAGTCACCTGGGAGACCGCGATGCTGGAATCTGCGCTGTATGAATGTCCGTATTGTGGTGAAGAAGTCGAAACGACGGTGGACTTGTCCGGCGGCGATCAGACCTATATCGAGGACTGTCAGGTATGTTGTCGGCCGATCACGTTCGTGTTGCAGGTTCACGGAGAGGATTGGTTTCTGGAAGTCTTCAGTGAAAACGAGTGAGAGGCGCCCATGCAGCGAATCTACGAACCGGAAAACCTGATGGAAGGCGAGTTGCTGCAGGGCATGCTCGCCAGCGAGGGTGTCGAGGCGCACCTGGTGGGGCGCGATCTGGTGGGCGCCACGGGTGAATTGCCGATCTTCGGCTTGCTGGGACTGGCGGTGGAAAATGACCAGGCTGAATACGCCCGAGAGCTGATCACTGCGTACAATGCTGCGCTGCCGCTGTCCGGCGATGAACCGGACAGCTTTCCCGGCACGCTGGTCTGTTAGGCTGGCGTTCGTTTGATCAAGAGTCGTGCTTCCCCATGTGTGGACGTTATGCCCTGTTTCGCTGGAATCGCGACTTCGCGACCCTGCCAGGTTTTCCGGCCGATCAGCAGGCCCAGTGGAACATTTCTCCCAACGATTCGGTACTGATGCTGCGCGCAGGCCCGGACGGGCAGCGTGAACTGGCCCGTGCCCGCTGGGGCCTGACCCCGCCGTGGCTGACCGATTTGTCCCGCACCCCGGCCCATGCGCGGGCCGAAACCGTCGCCGAACAGCCGATGTTTCGCCAGGCCTTGCGCGAGCGCCGCTGCCTGTTGCCGGCCAACGGTTTCTACGAATGGCGCGGCACCACTCGCAAGCGGCCGTACTGGCTGACACCGGGGGAGGGCTCATCGCTGTTTTTCGCCGCCATCTGGGAGGCCTATCCGGTGCAGGAACAGGTGTGGCTGAGCACGGCGGTGATCACGCAACCGGCGGCGAGTCAGCGTCGACCGTTGATTCTCGATGAAGTGGGGCAGCAAATCTGGCTCGATCCCGAAACCCCGCTGCATGCCCTGCAAGCGTTGCTCGCCAGCGAACCTGCTGCGTTGCGTGAGCGGGTGCTGGCCAACATGGTCAATGATCCAAAGCTCAATGGGCCGGAGTGTCTTACGCCGGGTTGAAAAGATTGCAGCCTGCGGCAGCTCCTGCTTTGGATGGGCGGGTGTTGTGAATTTTTTCCTGCGTCGGTGAGAGCTTTGCCTGAAAAAAACGTCTTAATTCCAGTGTATCTGGCGTCGATACATTTCCACGCCTAGGATAGGCGGCAGTTTTCATGGAGTCTTTCGATGAACAAGATTTTGGTTGTAGGTGCACTCGGCGCAGCGCTGCTGCTCGCCGGCTGCCAGTCGGTCAACACCACCAGCGGTGGCGCCGTGGGTGTTGAGCGCAAGCAATACATGTTCAGCATGCTGTCCACTGATGAGGTCAATCAGATGTACGCCCAGTCTTATCAGAATACGGTGGGCGAGGCGAACAGCAAGGGTGTGCTGGACAAGACCAGCAGCGATGCCAAGCGCATCCAGTTGATTTCCGATCGGCTGATTGCCCAGGCTCCGGTTTTCCGTCCGGATTCGGCCCAGTGGAAGTGGGAAGTCAATCTGATCAAGAGCGATGAGCTCAACGCCAATTGTGGGCCCGGTGGCAAAATCATTTTCTATACCGGCCTGATGGACAAGCTGCAGCTGACCGATGACGAAATCGCCGCCATCCTGGGTCACGAAATCGCCCACGCCCTGCGCGAGCACGGTCGAGAGGCGATGTCCAAGGCCTATGGCATCGAAATGGCCAAGCAGGGCGCCGGTGCCTTGTTCGGCCTGGGCCAGGGTAGCCTGGCTCTGGCGGATGCCGTGGCCAACTACGGAATGACCTTGCCGAACAGTCGGTCCAATGAAAACGAAGCCGACCTGATCGGTCTCGAGCTGGCCGCCCGTGCCGGCTACGACCCGAACGCTGCGATCACCTTGTGGAACAAGATGGCCAAGGCGTCGGAAGGTTCGCCGCCGGAATTCATGAGTACTCACCCGGCTTCGTCGAGCCGTATTTCTTCGTTGCAGGCGGCGATTCCGAAGGTCATGCCGCTTTACGAGCGGTCCAGGAACCACTGATAAATATGCAGTGAGGCCGCTGCCGCCTTCGCGAGCAGGCTCGCTCCCACATTGGAGCTCAATCTAATGTGGGAGCGCGAGCTTGCTCCGGGCGGCGTTCCGACGAAGAACGATAAGGCGGTCTACCGCCCTACACCGTCAAACCCACCCGCTGCTCTGCATCGCCTTGTACACCGCGACAATCGCCAGGACGAAAAATGCCGACGCAGCCAGTCGACGGATCAACGTCAATGGCAGTTTGTCCGCGGCAAAGTTACCCGCCAGAACCACCGGCACGTTGGCAATCAGCATGCCCAGGGTGGTGCCTATGATCACCAGCCACAGTTCAGGGTATTGCGCGGCGAGCATCACGGTCGCGATCTGGGTCTTGTCGCCGATTTCGGCGAGGAAAAACGCAATCAACGTGGTCAGGAACGGTCCGAACTTGCGGGCGGTGCTGGCTTCGTCATCGTCCATTTTGTCCGGCACCAGGGTCCACAGCGCCGTCGCGGCAAAGCTGGCGGCGAGGATCCAGTGCAGCATCGTATCCGAGAAGAAGCTCCCAACCCAGGCGCCTACCGCGCCGGCCGCCGCATGGTTGGCCAGGGTCGCGGCGACGATGCCGGCGATGATCGGCCAGGGTTTGCGAAAGCGGGCGGCGAGAATGAGCGCGAGCAATTGCGTCTTGTCGCCGATTTCGGCCAAGGCAACGATTGCGGTGGGTACCAGTAGTGAATCCAGCATCAGGGGTTTTCCTAAGGGGCGGGTCGACACGGCTATGACACGTACAGCCTTCCCGCCCCGGGTAAGGTGTTCGTGTCATAGGTCTTGTCAAACCCTGCGATCCGTCTGAAGCGGACGCTTGGGTCGCATGCGCCATGGTCTGTTGACCAAGTATGTTGACGCATGCCGGACGAGCATGGCGCTCGTGGGAGACTACTCCCCTAGGACGGAGCGGATTCTGCCTAGGCAGAATCCATTGCGCAAGCACAAAGTTTTATCCGCGTTTGGCACGGTAGATACGGAAACCCTGTCCTTCGGCCTTGATGGCACAAACCCCCAGGTGCTCTTCGATCAGCGGTTGGTACTTGAGGAAGCTATTGGCTACAAGCCGGAGTTCGCCGCCGTTTTTCAGATGTTTGGCTGCTTTTCGCAGCAGGTTCTCTGTGGCGAAATAGTCGGTATGCACCCCGACATGGAAGGGTGGGTTGCTCAGGATGGCGCTCAATCCCATCGGCGCCGCATCGATGCCGTCACCGGTAATCACATCGGCTTCCAGGCCGTTGGCCGCCAGGGTCAGGCGACTGCTGGCAGCGGCAAAGGCATCGACATCCAGCAAGGTGACCTGGTTGTGGGGATAACGACGTTTTACCGCCGCGCCCAACACCCCTGCGCCGCAACCGAAGTCCAGCAAGTGGCCGCTTGGCAGTTTATCCAGGTGTTCCAGCAACAGCGCACTGCCACGATCCAGTCGACCGTGGCTGAACACGCCTGGCAGGCTGATGACTTTCAACGGGCCTTCGGCCAGCGGCAATTCATAGGTCTGGGCCAAGCTTTCCAGCGGTTTGGCGTCGGGTGCGTTGGCCACGGTGACCAGCCACAGCTGGCAATGCCGCGCACTGTCGAGCTTGCGTGGTTTGCCAAACGGGTTCAGCTGTTTGGCTGCGCCTTCGATGCCGCTTTTTTTCTCACCGACCAGGTACAGCTCGCGACCGGCCAGCCGCGAGGCGAGTGCGTTGAGAATGTAGTCAGTCAGGTCCTTGGACTTGGGCAGAAACACCACGGCGCTATCGAATGCGCGCTCAGGTGCATTAACACCGAAATGGCTGCGCTCGGCAAAGCGCGCATCCAGCGCGGCCTGATCGCCGGCGTGCCAACTCCAGCCATGGGCGTCGGGCAGGCGGCCCAGCAAGTCATCGGCGGGCAGACCGGCCAACAACACCGAACCCTGGAATAATTCAGCCTGACGAAGCAGTACTTCACTGCGCGGATCCATAACTGCTCCTGTGGAAAAAAGTGCCGCAGTTTATCAACTGACGACCCGCAGCGCCTTAGCGCTGAAGTATCCCTGGGCGTTTTCGGTCAACTGGCCGACGATTCGTTGCCGCGCTTCGCGACTGCCCCAGGCGTTGTGTGGGGTGACGATCAGGCGTGGAATGTCCTGGGCCAGCAGTGGATTGCCATTCACCGGCGGCTCCACGCTCAGCACGTCAGTGGCGGCACCCCCCAGGTGACCGTTGCGCAAGGCATTGGCCAGGGCCTGCTCGTCGATCAGGCCGCCACGGGCGGTGTTGACCACGAACGCGCCGGCCTTCATCGACGCCAGTTCACGGGCCCCGATGAAGTGACGGGTGTGTTCGTTGAGCGGACAGTGCAGGGTCAGCGCATCGATTTGCGGCAGCAGCTGTTCCAGCGGCAAGCGGTCTGGCCGGGCAGGGCGACCCGGAATCTGGCCCAGCAGCACGCGCATGCCAAACGCTTCGGCCAGGCGCGCGACCGCGCCGCCCAATTCGCCGTGACCGAGCAAGCCGAGGGTTTTGCCTTGCAGCTCAACGATCGGGTAATCCAGCAGGCAGAACTGTTTGGCTTGTTGCCAGCGCCCTTCACCGACGGCTTTCTGGTAATCGGCCAGGCGCGTCGCCAGGTTGAGCAGCAGCATGATCGTGTGTTGTGCCACCGATGGCGTGCCGTAACCCTGGCAGTTGCACACGGTTATTCCGTGGGCACGGGCGGCCTCGAGGTCGACGTTGTTGGTGCCGGTGGCGCTGATCAGGATCAGTTTGAGTTCGGGGCTGGCCGCGATGGCGGCCGCGTCGATCCGGATCTTGTTGGTGATGGCGACGGTGGCGCCCTTGAGGTGTTCGATCACCTGGTCGGGCAGGGTCTGGGCAAACAGCTGCAGTTCGCTAAAGCATTCGCGCAGGGGGCTGAGGTCGAGATCGCCCAAGTCCAGGGACGGGTGGTCGAGGAAAACAGCGCGGTGAATGTTCGTCATCAACTGTACCTTTTGTGCAATGAACTGAAGGCGTAATCTGCCGAGCCTACCAGATGAAATAAATAGTTACGCTTGGCCTGAAGGAGCCCTCATGTACTGGACCGAGTTCTTGACCGTTGCGCTGATTCACCTGCTGGCCGTGGCCAGCCCCGGCCCGGACTTTGCCGTGGTGGTACGGGAAAGCGTGACCCATGGTCGTCGCGCCGGCACCTGGACGGCGCTTGGGGTCGGTTCGGCGATTTTTCTCCATGTCGGCTACTCGCTGCTGGGCATCGGCCTGATCGTGTCGCAGTCGATCGTCCTGTTCAACGCCTTGAAATGGGCCGCCGCCGCTTATCTGCTGTACATCGGCTTCAAGGCGCTGCGGGCGCAACCGGCCAAGGCCGTGACAGACGACCTGCACAAGGAAGCCGGCGAGCGCACCGCGCGTGGCGCCTTCACTTCCGGGTTCGTGACCAACGGCCTGAACCCGAAAGCCACGCTGTTTTTCCTGTCGCTGTTCACCGTAGTAATCAACCCGCATACGCCGCTGGCCGTGCAGGCCGGTTACGGGGTTTACCTGGCGGTGGCAACGGCGATCTGGTTTTGCCTGGTGGCCATGTTGTTCAGCCAGCAGCGCGTGCGCGCCGGTTTCGCCCGCATGGGGCATTGGTTCGACCGGACCATGGGCGCGGTGTTGATCGCCATTGGCGTGAAACTCGCGTTGACCGAGATGCACTGAGCGTAACGGTCCACGTTTACCGGCAAATGATGGCGCAATGCCGGTATTCGTACGGCTCTGCAAATCATTCCTTTGGCTGATTTGGCTGGCGATCAGGGGCACTACAGTGCTCACTCTACAGCCACGACCGAGTAGTCAGAAAAGGGATTCTTATGTTGCAGACTCGCGTTATCCCCCCAGCCGAAGGCGCTTACCAGTATCCGCTGCTGATCAAACGGCTGCTGATGTCCGGTGCGCGTTATGAGAAAACCCGTGAGATCGTCTACCGCGACCAGTTGCGCTACAGCTATCCGACCCTGATCGAACGGGTCGCACGGCTGGCCAACGTGCTGACGGCTGCCGGGGTCAAGCCCGGGGATACCGTGGCGGTGATGGATTGGGACAGCCACCGATACCTGGAATGCATGTTCGCCATTCCGATGATCGGCGCGGTGATCCACACCATCAACGTGCGCCTGTCACCGGAACAGATCCTCTACACCATGAATCACGCCGTCGACCGCTTTGTCCTGGTCAACAGCGAGTTCGTGGGACTGTACAACGCGATCGCCGGGCACCTGACCACGGTCGAGAAAACCCTGCTCCTGACCGACCTCCCGGAAAAGACGGCCGACTTGCCAAACCTCGTCGGTGAGTACGAGCAATTGCTGGCAGCGGCAAGCCCGCACTACGACTTCCAGGACTTCGACGAAAACTCGGTGGCGACCACGTTCTACACCACGGGCACCACCGGCAACCCCAAGGGCGTGTACTTCACCCATCGGCAGTTGGTGCTGCACACCATGGGCGTGTCGACGATCATGGGGTCGATCGACAGCGTGCGCCTGCTGGGCACCAACGACGTGTACATGCCCATCACGCCGATGTTCCACGTACATGCCTGGGGCCTGCCCTATGTGGCGACCATGCTCGGGCTCAAGCAGGTGTATCCGGGACGCTACGATCCGGAGTACCTGGTGGAGTTGTGGCGCAAGGAAAAGGTCTCCTTCTCGCATTGCGTGCCGACCATCCTGCAAATGGTCCTCAATGCCAAGGCTGCCCAGGACACCGACTTCGGAGGCTGGAAAATCGTCATCGGTGGCAGTGCGCTCAATCATGCGTTGTACGATGCGGCCAAGGCCAAGGGCATTCAATTGACCGCTGCCTACGGCATGTCGGAAACCGGCCCACTGGTATCGTGCGCTCACCTCAATGACGAATTGATGGCCGGCTCCGAGGACGAACGCACCACCTATCGGATCAAGGCCGGTGTGCCAGGGCCGTTGGTGGAGGCGGCAATCATCGACACCGAAGGCAATTTCCTGCCCGCCGATGGTGAAACCCAAGGTGAACTGGTGTTGCGCGCACCGTGGCTTACCGAGGGTTATTTCAACGAACCACAAAAGGGGGCCGAGCTCTGGGCCGGTGGCTGGCTGCACACCGGGGACGTGGCGACCCTGGACAGCATGGGCGTGATCGATATCCGCGACCGGATCAAGGACGTGATCAAGACCGGCGGCGAGTGGATCTCCTCCCTCGACCTCGAAGACCTGATCAGTCGCCATACGGCGGTACGCGAAGTAGCAGTGGTGGGGATTGCCGATCCGCAGTGGGGCGAGCGGCCGTTTGCCTTGCTGGTGCTGCGCGAGGGCCATGCCATTGGCGCCCGGGAACTCAAGGAGCATCTCAAGCCGTTCGTGGAACTGGGGCACCTGAGCAAGTGGGCCATTCCAAGCCAGATCGCCATTGTTACTGAAATTCCCAAGACCAGTGTCGGTAAGCTCGACAAGAAGCGAATTCGCGTCGACATCACCGAGTGGCAGGCCAACAACAGCACCTTCCTCTCGACGCTTTAAGCGTCCCTTGGCGTGCCCAAAAGGGCTCGCCAGCCCCACCAAGCAAGCGCTTGGCTTGTCAAATTCGTATTTTCAGCCATTCTTGCCGGGCCGACGGGTGTCGGCATGGCAAAGGACTGGTCCAGAGTGCCTGGCAGGCGCAAATCACACTTTAGAGGGATCAAGCACTACTACCTGCTGGCTATAGTCCGCTCAAGGATTTTTAAGAACGGAGCAAACGCACAAACCGGGGCGATGCAACTTTGGAATGACTTTGGGAAGCCGTGGCTCCCTGTTATCCAAGCGTTTTTAGAAGTGCTATTTGCCATAACAATAAAATGCACATGGAGAAGCGTCGATGACATCAGTAAACCAGTTCTGGCGCCGGGCGAAATTGCCGTTGGCCGTCAGCCTTGCCTCTACGCTCGCCGGGCCTGCATTCGGCGTCAGTTTCAACATCGGTGAAATCGAAGGTCAGTTCGACTCTTCCCTGTCGATCGGCGCGAGTTGGTCTACTGAAAGCGCCAACAAAAACCTCATCGGCGTCAACAACGGCGGTCGTGGCCTGTCCCAGACTTCCGATGACGGCCACCTGAACTTCAAGAGCGGTGAAACCTTCTCGAAAATCTTCAAGGGCATCCATGACCTTGAGCTGAAGTATGGCGACACCGGCATTTTTGTCCGTGGCAAATACTGGTACGACTTTGAACTCAAGGACGAAAGCCGTCCGTTCAAGGACATCAGCGACGACAATCGCAAGGAAGGCGTCAAGTCCGCTGGCGGTCAAATCCTCGATGCCTTCGTCTATCACAACTACGCCATTGCCGATCAGCCGGGTTCCGTACGCCTGGGCAAGCAAGTGGTGAGCTGGGGTGAAAGTACCTTCATCGGCAGCGGTATCAACTCGATCAACCCGATCGATGTGTCCGCATTCCGTCGTCCCGGTGCCGAGATCAAGGAAGGCCTGATCCCGGTCAACATGTTCTACGTATCTCAGAGCCTCACCGAAAATCTCTCGACCGAGGCCTTTTACCAGATCGAATGGGACCAGACTGTCGTCGACAACTGCGGTACGTTTTTCTCTCAGCCGGACGTGATCGCCGATGGTTGCGATAACAACCTGGCGGTACTGCGTACCCAGAACGGGCTCAACAATGCGCTGGCGGCGGCGGGGCTGCCGGCCGGGGCGCGTAACGCTGCCATCAATACCCTCGGCGCCAGGGGCGTGACCTGGGGTAACCCGGACGAAGGCGTGATCGTTCGTCGTGGCCCGGATCGCGATGCCCGTGACAGCGGCCAGTTCGGCGTGTCCTTCAAGTACATGTTCGATCCACTGGACACCGAGTTCGGTGCCTACTTCATGAACTACCACAGCCGTGCGCCGATTTTCAGTGGTCATGGCGCACCGGCGAGCGCTTACAGTGGTGCTGGCCTGGTAGGCGGGCTGGTGGGCTCCGGCCTACCACTGGGTGTGGCGGCGGGCCTGGCGCCGACTTTGCTGCCGCTGGTGGTGGCGGGCAACTCCAGTTACTACGTTGAATACCCTGAAGATATCCGACTGTATGGCCTGAGCTTCTCCACCACATTGCCTAGCGGCACCGCGTGGAGTGGTGAAGTCAGCTACCGGCCGAATGCGCCGGTCCAACTCAACACCACCGACATCCTGTTCTCGGGCCTGACGCCGCTGAACCCTAACGTTTCCGTACTTCAGGGCTCGCCAGGGCAGGACCAGCAAGGTTATCGCCGCAAGGAAGTGACCCAGCTGCAAACGACCTTGACCCACTTCTTCGACCAAGTGATGGGCGCCGAGCGTCTGACCCTGGTGGGTGAAGTCGGCTGGACCCACGTCGGCGGCCTGGAAAGCAACTCCAAGGCACGTTACGGCCGTGACCCGAGCTACGGCCCTGGTCCATTGCCGAACAACCAGTGCGTAACTTTGAACAGCGGCACGCTGGCAGGCGGACCGCAAAACAACGTCAGTCGCTACTGCGAAAACGACGGCTTCACTACTGCCAACTCCTGGGGCTATCGCGGTCGCGCCATCTGGGAATACAACGACGTATTCGCCGGTGTGAACCTCAAGCCGAACGTGGCCTGGTCCCACGACGTGGAAGGTTACTCCCCTGGCCCAGGCGGCAACTTCGAGGAAGGTCGCAAGGCGGTCAGCCTGGGTGTCGATGCCGAGTACCAGAACACCTACACCGCAAGCCTGGCGTACACCAACTTCTTCGACGGCAAGTACACCACCGTGGATGACCGCGACTTCGTTGCGCTCAGCTTTGGCGTGAACTTCTAAGCACTATTTTCAGGACGAGTACACACATGAAAATAACCAAGAGTCTGTTCCACGCCGGTGTCCTGGGACTGTCGTTGCTGGCGACCAGCGTAATGGCAGCGGTCCCGGCGGCAGAAGCGGACAAGCTGGGCAAGAGCCTGACCCCGATGGGCGCCGAAATGGCGGGCAATGCCGACGGTTCGATCCCGGCCTGGAAACCGATGCCGAAAAATGCCGGCAGCGTCGACAGCAAGGGTTTCCTGTCCGATCCGTACGCCAGCGAAAAACCGCTGTTTACCATCACCGCGCAGAACGTCGACCAGTACAAGGCCAAGCTCGCTCCGGGCCAGTACGCGATGTTCAAACGCTACCCTGAAACCTACAAGATGCCGGTTTACCCGTCCCATCGCGGTGCCACCGTTCCGGATGAGGTGTTCGCCTCCATCAAGAAGAACGCCACCACCACCGAGCTGGTATCAGGCGGTAACGGGCTGAAAAACTTTGAAACCGCGATACCGTTCCCGATTCCGAAAAGCGGCGTGGAAGTCATCTGGAACCACATCACCCGTTATCGCGGCGGCAGCGTAACCCGACTGGTCACCCAAGCCACGCCACAGCCGAACGGTTCGTTCAGCCTGGTGTACTTCCAGGACCAGTTCGTATTCCGTGACAAGATGAAGGACTACGATCCGGCGAACCCGGGCAACATCCTGTTCTACTTCAAGCAGAAAGTGACCGCGCCGGCACGTCTGGCCGGTGGTGTGCTGCTGGTGCACGAGACCCTCGACCAAGTGGCGGAACCGCGTTCGGCATGGGTCTACAACGCCGGTCAACGTCGCGTGCGTCGTGCGCCACAAGTGTCCTATGACGGACCGGGTACCGCGGCAGACGGCCTGCGTACCTCCGACAACCTGGACATGTACAACGGCGCGCCGGATCGTTACGACTGGAAGCTCGAAGGCAAGAAAGAGATGTACATCGCTTCCGACGCCTACAAGCTCGATGATCCGAAGCTCAAGTACAGCGACATCATCAAGGCCGGCCACATCAACCAGGACCTGGCTCGCTACGAGCTGCGCCGGGTATGGCATGTGGTGGCAACCTTGAAGGAAGGTCAGCGCCACATCTACGCCAAGCGTGACTTCTACATCGATGAAGACACCTGGCAGGCGGCTGTGATCGACCACTACGACGGTCGTAATCAACTCTGGCGCGTGGCGGAAGCTCATGCCCAGAACTATTACAACGTCCAGGTGCCGTGGTACACCCTGGAGGCTCTGTACGACCTGCAATCGGGTCGTTACCTGGCACTGGGCATGAAGAACGAAGAGAAGTCGGCGTATGACTTCGGCTTCACTGCCACCACCAGCGACTTCACCCCGGCGGCATTGCGCCAGGATGGTGTTCGCTAACGTGCAATGACCTGAGGCCGCATCCTCCGGAAAAACGCCCCGACTGGTTCGGGGCGTTTTTTTTTGCGTTTTCACTGTAGGAGCGAGCATGCTCGCGAAAAACCAGAGAGCACCGCGTGGTGCCAGACTTCACGCGCTATCGTTCACGACCATCGTCGGAACGCCGCCCGGAGCAGGCTCGCTCCTACAGTGTGTGTAGACTTTTTGTAGCCATTTGTAGCAATAACCTTCATTCCGTCCTCGTTTACCGCTAGTCTGCGGACATCTGCAACGCCGCCACCCGCAACACTAACAAGAGCCGGCCATGACTGATCTGTCCCCACCACCAGGTCCTGCAAGCGTCGCTGTCGCCGCGCTGGACGGGCGCTTTTTCAGGCCGCCATTGCCGGACGGCCATGTGCTGCGTCCACGCTTGTGCGAGCGCCTGAGCGCCGGTCTCGGTGGCAGGTTGCTGCTGGTCAGTGCACCGGCCGGGTTCGGCAAGAGTTCGTTGGCGGTGGAGTTCTGTCAGGCACTGCCGCCGCACTGGCAAAGTCTCTGGCTGGGTCTGAGTCCGCGTGACAACGACCCGGGCCGGTTCCTCGAGCGGTTGCTCGAAGGCCTGCAGGATTTTTTTCCGCAACTGGGCAGGCAGTCCCTCGGATTATTGAAGATGCGCCAGCGTCATCAGCCGTTCGCCTTCGAAGAATGGCTGGACGGGCTGCTCGACGAGCTGGCCGTGCATCTATCGACGGCGAGCCCCCTGTTGCTGGTGCTCGATGACTATCACCTGGCCCAGGGGCCGGTGCTCGATCGCTGCCTGCAGTTTTTCCTCAACCACCTTCCCGATGGCTTGCTGGTGATGGTCACCAGTCGACAGCGTCCGGACTGGCACCTGGCGCGGTTGCGCCTGTCGCGCCAACTGCTGGAGTTGCATGAGCAGGATTTGCGCCTGACCCACGATGAAGCCTTGAGCCTGCTCGATCGGCACAGCAGTTCGTTGCGTGGCGAGGCGCTGGAAAACCTGATCCAGCGCAGCGAAGGCTGGGTTGCCGGGTTGCGCTTCTGGTTGCTGGCCGCCTCCGAGGCAGGCAATCAGGGGGCATTGCCTCGGGCACTGCACGGCGGGGAAGGGTTGATTCGCGATTACCTGCTCGAGGAGGTGATCGATTTCCTGCCCACTGAGGTGCAAGCCTTTCTCTACGACACCGCCCACCAGGAACGTTTTTGCAGCGAACTGTGCGACGCCATTCGCGACGCCCATGACAGCGCCGAAATCCTGCGCTTCCTGGCTGCCCACCAAGTGTTCCTGGTGCCGCTGGACGAACACGGTCACTGGTTTCGCTATCACCATCTGTTTTCCGACCTGCTGCGCACACGGCCGGGCGCGCAATCGATGGTGCCGGCCGCCAGCCTGCACCTGCGTGCCTGTCGCTGGTTCAACGCCCAAGGCTTGCTCGATGAAGCGGTCGAGCAAGCGTTGCGAGCCGGGCACCTGGACGTTGCGGCAAACCTGGTGCAAAACCTTTCCGAAGAACAACTGCTGGCCGAACAGAACGTCGGCATGTTGCTGCGCTGGAAAATGGACTTGCCCGATAGCCTGCTGATCAGCACGCCTCGCCTGATCGTGCTCTACAGCTGGGCGTTGGGCCTGGCCTGCCAGCTGGACGCTGCCGAGGAACTGGCCAGCCACCTGAGCCGCTTCCTGCCAGCGCCGTCGGCCACCGCGTAGAAGTCGCTGCTGGCGCAATGGCTGGCCCTGAGCGGGATCATCGCGCGCGGGCGCGGTAACCGCGAGCTGACCCTACGTTACTGCACCGAAGCGCTGGAGAGTCTTCCGTGCAAGCGCTATGGCCAGCGATTGATGTGCCTTTCGACCCTGTCCAACCTGGCGATTGCCGATGGCGACATGTGGCGTGCCAGGGCGTTGAACCGTGACTCCCTGGAACTGGCGCAACGGGTTGGCAATCCGCTGTTCGAGGCGCTGGCCCACTACGACCGCGCTCGTGTGTTGCAGGCGCGGGGCGAAATACTGCGAGCACTGGATGAAGTCCGCCAAGGGCTGCAACGCTTGCAGGGGCTACCGGCGCAGCGGCTCTTTGCCGTACGTGCCCGACTGACGTTGTATGAGGGCTTCCTGTTGGCCTTGCGCCTGCAACCTCAAGCGGCGCGGCTACGCTTGCAGGCCGGTTTAGGTGAAGCCCGCGCCTGTCGTGATATCAGCGTGCTGATCGGCCATTGCGTGATCGCCCGGCTTGAAGGCAACAGCGGTGAGTTCGCCAAGGCCTTTGCCGAGCTCGCCGAAGCCGAGCGGCTGATGCACATCTGGGACGTGCCGCCGATCTACTACCTGGCAATGATTACCCTGGTCAAATGCGAACTCTGGCTGGCCCAGGGGCGTACCGACCTGGCGCAAGCCTGGCTGGCGCGCTTGGGGCAGACCTACAACGGCGAGCAACCCGCCGCGCCACCGGAGTTCCATCCGCAACTGCCGCTGCACATCGAACTGCAGCAAGCGTTGCTGGAGGTCATCCAGAACCAGCCGATGCTGGCCGAAGGGCGATTGAACGCGCTGCTCGAACATGGTCAGCAAACCGGTCGGCAGATGCTCAGTGCAATGGCGCTGACGCAAAAAGTTTCGCTGTTGCTGGCCAGCGGGCGCGAACCCGAAGCCCGCAAGGCGCTGGTCCAGGCATTGGACGCCGCAGCCGGCGGCGTATTGCAACCCTTTGAAAAGCTATTGGCCGAGCATCCGGACTGGCTGCGTGGGCAGCTTCAACTCTGTGCGCCGACCCCGGTTACCCAGGAACTTGCAGACAAACTTCCAGCCATGACCTCTCGCCCGACGCTGGAGCCCATCCCCGCGTCAGAACAACTCAGCACCCGGGAAATGGCCGTCCTGCGCCTGATCGCCCAAGGCTGCTCGAATCAGGAAATCAGCGACCAGCTGTTCATTTCGCTGCATACGGTGAAAACCCATGCCAGCCATATCAACAGCAAGCTGGGGGTAGAGCGGCGCACGCAGGCGGTGGCGCGGGCGAAGGAATTGGGGGTGTTGGTGTAGCGTTGGGTCCCTCACGTCCCCGCAATCGGACATGCCTGTGCCAGAATAGGCCATCCATTTTCCCAGGAACACCCATGGACGCTGCCAAACCTGCGCTGATCCGCGAAACCTTCCCTGTCGGCCCCTTGCAGTGCAACTGCACGATCATCGGCGACCCGATCACGAAAAAAGCCATCGTGGTCGACCCGGGCGGCAATCACGAACTGATCCTCGCGCGGCTCGATGCTTTGGGCTTGAAGGTGGTCAGTATCATTCACACCCACGCGCACCTCGATCACTTCCTGGCCTCTGGCCAGTTGAAGGAAAAAACCGGCGCCACCCTGCATCTGCACAAGGAAGATCAATTTCTTTGGGACAACCTGGAGATGCAATGCCAGATGTTCGGCGTGCCCTACACGCCGGTACCGTCACCGGACCGCTGGCTGGCAGACGATGAAGAGTTGGCGTGTGGTTGTGGTGTGGCTTTGCACACACCGGGTCACACCCCAGGCTCCATGAGCTTCTGGTTCGCCGACGCGAAGCTGCTGATCGCCGGGGATACCTTGTTCCGGCGCGGGGTAGGGCGCACGGATCTATGGGGCGGCGATCAGGCGACCATCGTGCGTTCGATCAAGCAGCGCTTGTATACCCTCGACGAAGAGGCGACGGTCGTGGCCGGACATGGTCCGGATACGCGCTTGGGTGATGAAATGCGCGAGAACCCTTTTGTTCGCGCCTGATTTGTAACGAGTGGAATTTTTACCTCGGGAAATGATCCAACGCCGGCAATGGTTCGATGCTTGAAACCGTTGCACCACAGAATGCAAAAAAGTAGGAGCTCTACATGTTCACCACGCCTCGTTTGATTATTGTCGCTACTGCCGTGGCTTTGTTGGCCGGTTGCGCATCGCCCAACCCCTACGACAACCAGGGCCAGGCCGATAGCGGCTCCACGGGCATGAGCAAAACCGCCAAGTACGGTGGCCTTGGGGCTCTGGCAGGTGCAGTGGCCGGTGCTGCCATCAACCACGACAACCGTGGCAAGGGCGCGCTCATTGGTGCTGCTGTAGTGGGTGCTTCCGCCGCGGGTTACGGCTACTACGCCGACCAGCAGGAGAAAAAACTGCGTGCCAGCATGGCCAACACCGGTGTCGAAGTGCAGCGTGAGGGTGATCAGATCAAGCTGATCATGCCGGGCAATATCACGTTCGCCACCGATTCGGCGAACATCGCTTCGAGCTTCTACCAGCCGCTGAACAACCTGGCCGGCTCGCTGAAAGAGTTCAACCAGAACCAGATCGAAATCGTCGGTTACACCGACAGCACCGGCAGCCGCCAGCACAACATGGACCTGTCCCAGCGTCGTGCCCAGAGCGTGGCGACCTACCTGACCTCGCAAGGCGTGAGCGGCGCCAACCTGAGCGCCCGCGGCGCCGGCCCGGATAACCCGGTCGCCAGCAACGCCGATGCCAATGGTCGGGCGCAGAATCGCCGGGTAGAGGTCAACCTGAAGGCGATTCCAGGCCAGCAGTACGGTGCTCAGCAATAAGGCAACGTCGCCTGACTGAACCCCAGGCATAAAAACCGCCCGATCTTAAACAGACCGGGCGGTNNNNCTCCCACATTTGAAGCGCATATTCCTGTGGGAGCGAGCCTGCTCGCGAAGGGGCCGGCACAGGCAAAGAGGCATTCAGAAACAAAAAGCCCTCGAACATTCACATGTCCGAGGGCTTTTTCACACCTGAAACCTGATTACTTCTTCAGGCCGTAATGCTCATCGAGCATGCCCGGCGCGTTCGGGGCTTTCGGTGCGTAGTCGCGCGGTGGTTCCTGATTGCGCGGCGGCGTCAGGCGTTCCCGTGGAGCCTGCGTTGCATCGGCGTGCAGGGAAGCCAGCAGGCGTTGACGAGTCTGTTCGTCCAGGGCCAGGCGGTTGGCACCCTCGGCGAGATGATCCTGCACTTCCTGATAGCTTTGAGTCAGTTTCTTGACCAGTGTCGCTGTGCTGTTGAAGTGGGTCACCACTTCGTTCTGATAATTGTCGAAACGTTCCTGAATATCGTCCAGCTGACGTTGCGTGCTGCTAGGCGCGGCATTCGGCACCAAGACGAGCGATCAGGAAACCCAATGGCGACACCCACAACCAGGGCAAGAGTCGGCAACAACCAAACTAAGAGCGAGTGTTCCACGAGTCCTTCCTCTATAAACGGCTTTGCTTTACGTTAACGGCTCGAACCTGCGCTGTATACCGCGATTCACTCGCAATAGACAGCCACAGACAATTTGCTAGACGAGTCGACCCGATTCGAGGTCACGGAGTTCCTTCCTTGCTTATGCGCGAAACACCTGTAGTGATTGATGGCCCTGTCGGCCAACTGGAAGCACTGTACCTGGACAACGAGCAGTCGCGTGGCCTGGCGCTCATCTGTCATCCGAACCCGGTGCAAGGTGGCACCATGCTCAACAAAGTGGTCTCGACGTTGCAGCGCACTGCGCGCGACGCCGGACTGATCACCCTGCGCTTCAACTATCGGGGCGTCGGTGCCAGCGAAGGCACCCACGACATGGGCACCGGCGAAGTCGACGATGCCCAGGCCGTCGCCGAATGGTTTCGGGCCCGACACCCGGAATTGCCGCTGACCCTGTTCGGTTTTTCCTTCGGCGGCTTTGTTGCAGCAAGTCTCGGCGGGCGCCTCGAGGCCAAGGGCGAGAAGCTCAAGCATCTTTTCATGGTCGCACCGGCGGTCATGCGTCTGGGCGCTGAAGATCAACTGCCGCAGCAGGGCGAATTGACGTTGATCCAGCCGGAAACCGACGAAGTGATCGATCCGCAGCTGGTTTACCAATGGTCCGACAAGCTCGAACGTCCCCATGAGCTGCTGAAAGTGGCAGAATGCGGACACTTTTTTCATGGCAAGCTGACCGATCTCAAGGATCTGATCCTGCCGCGTCTCTCGAATTGATTGCAGTCTGACAAGCGATTACCCATGACGACTCGTACCCGTATCCTCACCGGCATCACCACCACCGGCACGCCGCACCTGGGCAACTACGCAGGCGCCATCCGCCCGGCGATCCTTGCCAGCCGTGACAGCAATGCCGATTCGTTCTATTTCCTGGCCGACTACCACGCCCTGATCAAGTGCGATGACCCGCTGCGCATCCAGCGCTCGCGCCTGGAGATCGCCGCGACCTGGCTGGCCGGTGGCCTGGATGTGGACCGCGTGACCTTCTACCGTCAGTCCGACATTCCGGAAATCCCCGAGCTGACCTGGCTGCTGACCTGCGTCGCCGCCAAGGGCCTGCTCAATCGCGCCCATGCCTACAAGGCCTCGGTGGACAAGAACATCGAGACCGGTGAAGACCCGGACGCCGGCATCACCATGGGCCTGTACAGCTACCCGGTGCTGATGGCCGCGGACATCCTGATGTTCAACGCGCACAAGGTGCCGGTCGGTCGCGACCAGATCCAGCACGTGGAGATGGCCCGGGACATCGGCCAGCGCTTCAACCACCTGTTCGGCCAGGGCAAGGAATTCTTCACCATGCCTGAGGCGTTGATCGAGGAAAGCGTGGCCACGCTGCCGGGCCTGGACGGCCGCAAGATGTCCAAGAGCTACGACAACACCATTCCGTTGTTCAGCAGCGCCAAAGAAATGAAGGATGCGATTTCCCGTATCGTCACCGACTCCCGTGCACCGGGTGAGGCAAAAGATCCGGACAATTCGCACCTGTTCACCTTGTTCCAGGCGTTCGCCACCCCCGCGCAAGCTGACGAATTCCGCAGCGACCTGCTGCAGGGGCTGGGTTGGGGCGAGGCGAAGAACCGCCTGTTCCAACTGCTGGACAGCGAGCTGGGCGAGTCCCGCGAGCGTTACAACCAACTGATCGAGCGCCCGGCGGATCTTGAAGACATCCTGCAGCACGGGGCGAAAAAGGCGCGGACAGTCGCGACTCCTTTCCTCAACGAATTGCGCGAAGCGGTAGGCCTGCGTTCGTTCGTTGCCCAGGCTCAAGTGGCAACGACCACCAAGAAGAAAGCCGCGAAGGCTGCGCGTTTTGTCAGCTTCCGTGAAGATGACGGCAGTTTCCGCTTCCGTTTGCTGGCGGCCGATGGCGAGCAACTGTTGCTGTCGCGCAACTTCGCCGACGGTAAAACCGCCGGGCAGGTGACCAAGCAGCTGCAGTCGGGCCAGCCATTGGACGTGCGCAGCGAAGCCCTGGGCTTCAGCGTCTGGCTTGAAGATCAGTGCGTGGGTGACAGCCCGGCGTTCGCTGACAGCGGCGCGCGTGATGCGGCGATCGAGGCTTTGCGGATCGCCCTGACGCCAGTCCAGGAATAATCAACGGCTCGGCCCGACCAAGGGCTGATTGCCATTCCCACGGGCCATCGCTACAGTGACGGCCCGTTTTTGTTGCCTTGCTAACGAATTATGACGCCCCTAGAACGATATCAAGCTGATCTGAAACGCCCGGAATTCTTCCATGATGCCGCGCAGGAAACTGCCGTGCGTCATCTGCAGCGCCTGTACGACGATTTGGTCGCGGCCGAGCAGAACAAGCCGGGCCTGCTGGGCAAACTGTTTGGCAAGAAGGATCAGGCGCCGGTCAAGGGCCTGTACTTCTGGGGCGGCGTGGGTCGCGGCAAGACTTACCTGGTCGACACCTTCTTCGAAGCGCTGCCGTTCAAGGAAAAGTCCCGGACTCACTTCCACCGCTTCATGAAGCGCGTGCACGAAGAGATGAAGACCCTGGGCGGCGAGAAAAACCCGCTGACCATCATTGCCAAGCGCTTCGCCACCGAAGCCCGGGTGATCTGCTTCGATGAATTCTTCGTCTCCGACATCACCGACGCCATGATCCTCGGCACCTTGATGGAAGAACTGTTCAAGAATGGTGTCACCCTGGTCGCGACGTCGAACATCGTGCCGGACGGCCTGTACAAGGACGGCCTGCAACGCGCGCGCTTCCTGCCGGCCATCGCGCTGATCAAGCAAAATACCGAGATCGTCAACGTCGATAGCGGCGTCGACTATCGCCTGCGTCACCTCGAACAAGCGGAGCTGTTCCACTTCCCGCTCGACGAAGCCTCCCACGAAAGCCTGCGCAAGAGCTTCCGCGCGCTGACGCCGGAATGCACCGCAGCGATCGAAAACGACGTGCTGATGATCGAGAACCGCGAAATTCGTGCCCTTCGCACCTGTGACGACGTGGCGTGGTTCGACTTTCGCGAACTCTGCGACGGCCCGCGCAGCCAGAACGACTACATCGAACTGGGCAAGATCTTCCACGCCGTGTTGCTCAGCGGTGTCGAGCAGATGAGCGTCACGACCGATGACATCGCCCGACGGTTCATCAACATGGTCGACGAATTCTACGATCGCAACGTCAAGCTGATCATTTCTGCCGAAGTCGAACTCAAGGACCTCTACACCGGTGGTCGCCTGAACTTTGAGTTCCAGCGAACCCTGAGTCGCTTGCTCGAAATGCAGTCCCACGAGTTCCTGGCCCGGGCGCATAAGCCGTAGGACGATTCGGAAAATAAAAAGGGCCTGCAGATGCAGGCCTTTTTTTATGCGCTGAATATCCCCTGTAGGAGCTGCCGCAGGCTGCGATTTTTTGATCTTAAAAATCAAAAGATCGCAGCCTGCGGCAGCTCAGTGTTTTGCGAATGCCTTGAGGTTCAGGCCGCTTGCTGGAACTGCTGCCGATACTGGTTCGGCGACAACTCCGTGTGTTGGCGGAACAGTCGTGCGAAGAAGCTCGCATCGTCGTAACCAACTTCGTAGCTGATGGTCTTGATGCTCTTGCGGCTGCCGGACAGCAAGCCTTTGGCGGTTTCGATGCGCAGGCGCTGCAGGTAATGCAGGGGTTTGTCGCCGGTGGCGGTCTGGAAGCGGCGCATGAAGTTGCGGATGCTCATGCCATGTTCGCGGGCGACGTCTTCGAAACGGAATTTGTCAGCGAAGTGTTCTTCGAGCCAGTGCTGGATCTGCAGGATGATCACGTCCTGATGCAGCTTTTGCCCGCCGAAGCCGATTCTTCCCGGCGAGTAGCTGCGTTGCACCTCATAGAGGATGTCTCGTGCTACAGCCTGGGAGACGTTGGCGCCGCAGAAGCGCTCGATCAGGTAGACGTACAGGTCGCATGCCGAGGTAGTGCCACCCGCGCAATACAGGTTGTCGGCGTCGGTGAGGTGCTTGTCCTGATTGAGTTGCACCTTCGGGAAGCGTTCTGCAAAGGCATTGAAGAAGCGCCAGTAGGTGGTCGCCTCCTTGCCATCGAGCAGGCCGGCTTCGGCGAGCCAGAACACGCCGGTGGCCTCGCCACAGAGTACAGCGCCGCGCGCATGTTGCTGGCGCAGCCAGGACAGGACCTCGAGATGACGTTTGCTCAGGGTTTCGAAATCGTCCCAGAACGCGGGAATGACGATCATGTCGGCATTTTCCAGGCCGCCGTCCACCGGGATCACTACGTCGCTGAAGGTGTTGACCGGTTTGCCATCGGGGCTGACCAGTCGGGTTTCGAACGCTGGCGTCAGGCCATGGCCCAGTTGTTTGCCGTAACGCAGGCTGGCGAGGTGGAAGAAGTCCTTGGCCTGCATGAGGGTGGAAGCGAAAACCCGGTCAATGGCCAGGATGCTGACGCGCCGCAAGGGCGTGGAGGCTTGGTTAGACATAATTCAACTTTATTCTTATAGGGGAAAGTGGTCACCAGACGGCTGGATCGTCTTATTTTTTGTCGGATGTGTCCAGTGTCCTGTATCGGGCGCCAGGCTTAGTCTCTGAAGGTCCATTCCTTTAAAAACAAAGATAAGGTGCCGCATGATTCCGAGAACCTTGTTCAGCTCCGAGCACGAACTTTTTCGCGACAGTGTGCGAACGTTCCTCGAGAAAGAAGCGGTGCCGTTCCATGGGCAATGGGAAAAACAGGGCTATATCGACCGTCAACTCTGGAACAAGGCGGGGGAGGCGGGGATGTTGTGCTCGCACCTGCCGGAGCAGTACGGCGGGTTGGGGGCAGACTTTCTGTACAGCGCGGTGGTTATCGAAGAGATAGGGCGCCTCGGATTGACCGGTATCGGTTTTTCCCTGCATTCGGACATCGTTGCGCCCTATATCCTGCATTACGGCAGTGAAACGTTGAAACACAAATACCTGCCCAAACTGGTTTCCGGGGAGATGGTCAGTGCCATTGCGATGACCGAGCCGGGTGCGGGCTCCGACTTGCAAGGCGTGAAGACCACTGCCGTGCTGGACGGCGACGAGTATGTAATCAACGGCTCGAAGACGTTCATCACCAACGGTTTCCTCGCCGACCTGGTGATCGTCGTGGCCAAGACTGATCCCAAGGCGGGCGCGAAGGGCACCAGTCTGTTTCTGGTGGAAGCCGATACGCCGGGTTTCGACAAGGGCAAGCGTCTGGAAAAGGTCGGAATGAAGGCCCAGGACACCTCGGAGCTGTTTTTCCAGGACGTGCGAGTGCCCAGGGAAAATCTGCTGGGCCAGGCCGGGATGGGGTTCGCCTATCTGATGCAGGAACTGCCGCAGGAGCGCCTCACCGTGGCCATCGGCGGGCTGGCTTCGGCTGAAGCGGCGTTGCAATGGACCCTGGAGTACACCCGAGAGCGCAAAGCCTTCGGCCAGGTGATTGCCGACTTCCAGAACACTCGTTTCAAACTCGCCGAGATGGCGACCGAGATTCAGATCGGCCGGGTCTTTGTCGACCGCTGCCTGGAGTTGCACCTGCAAGGCAAGCTCGACGTACCGACGGCGGCGATGGCGAAGTATTGGGGCACGGACCTGCAGTGCAAGGTGCTCGACGAGTGCGTGCAATTGCATGGCGGTTACGGGTTCATGTGGGAATACCCGATCGCCCGGGCGTGGGCGGATGCGCGGGTGCAGCGGATCTATGCCGGGACCAATGAAATCATGAAGGAGATTATTGCGCGGTCGCTTTGATCTTGCGGCGACTGCTAGGGCGCCATCGCGGGCNNAGTACACAGCATTTGTGAACACCCTGCTCACTGTGGGAGCGGGCTTGCCCGCGATGGCGATTTATTGATCAATCAAGGGGCGGGATTCGGATGATCCTTGTGGATCGCCTCGATCCCTTCCAGCACTTCATCCGACAACTTCAGATCAAAACTGGCAATGTTGCTGTCCAGTTGCTCCAGTGTCGTGGCGCCAATGATGTTGCTGGTCACGAACGGCTGTTGCGTGACGAATGCCAGGGCCATTTGCGCCGGGTCCAGGCCGTGCTCGCGGGCCAGTGCAACGTAGCGGCTGCAGGCCGCTTCCGACTGCGGGTTGAAATACCGACTGAAGCGGCTGTAGAGGCTCAGCCGACCTTTTGGCGGGCGGGCCCCACCTTCGTACTTGCCTGACAGGAAACCGAATGCCAGCGGCGAATAGGCGAGTAGGCCGCATTGTTCGCGGATGGCGATTTCCGCCAGGCCGACCTCGAAACTGCGGTTGAGCAGGTTGTACGGGTTCTGGATCGACACCGCGCGCGGCCAGCCACGGGCTTCGGCCAGGACCAGGAAGCGCATGGTGCCCCACGGCGTTTCGTTGGACAGGCCGATATGGCGGATCTTGCCGGCCTTGACCTGTTCGTCCAGCGCTTCGAGGGTGTCTTCAAGGGGTGTCAGGTTGGCTTCGGTCTTGTGCTTGTAGCCCAATTGGCCGAAGAAGTTGGTGCTGCGCTCCGGCCAGTGCAACTGGTACAGGTCGATATAATCGGTTTGCAGGCGCTGGAGGCTGGCGTCCACGGCTTCGGTGATGTGCTGGCGATTGTGGCGCAGGTTCTTGTCGCGGATGTAGTCGATGGTATTGCCGGGGCCGGCGATCTTGCTGGCGAGGATCCAGTCGCTGCGATCGCCACGGCTCTTGAAGTAATTGCCGATGTAGCGTTCGGTGCTGGCATAGGTTTCGGCCTTGGGCGGCACCGGGTACATTTCAGCGGTATCGATGAAGTTGATCCCGGCGTCCTTGGCTCGCTCGATCTGGGCGAAGGCGTCTGCCTCGCTGTTTTGCTCGCCCCAGGTCATGGTTCCGAGGCAGATTGCGCTCACGTTCAGGTTGGTTCGGCCTAGCTGGCGATACTCCATCGGGTAGCTCCTTGGGCAAAACAATCATAAAAGCAGGTTGAATTATTTTTCGCAATCTGCATAATTGCGCACCTCTTTCTGCAGTGGAAGTGATGCGCCGCCGCCGAAGAATCTTGCCGTTGAACGGACGCGCCGACCCGAGCCCCCGAAAGCGTCTGTATCCGGCTGCCTTTGACTTGTCAAAGTACGCACCATTCAGTAAGATCCGCCGTCTAATTTACAGGGCGGCCCCTGAGGCTATAAAGAATGAAAACTTTTACTGCTAAACCGGAAACAGTAAAGCGCGACTGGTTTGTCGTCGACGCTGCTGGTCAGACCCTGGGTCGTCTGGCCACCGAAATCGCGAGCCGTCTGCGTGGCAAGCACAAGCCTGAGTACACTCCTCACGTTGACACCGGCGACTACATCGTCGTAATCAACGCCGAGCAGATCCGTGTTACCGGCGCTAAAACCACTGACAAAATGTACTACTCCCACTCCGGTTTCCCGGGCGGCATCAAGTCGATCAACTTTGAAAAGCTGATCGCCAAGGCCCCTGAGCGCGTGATCGAGACCGCGGTCAAAGGCATGCTGCCTAAGAACCCGCTGGGTCGCGACATGTACCGTAAGCTGAAAGTCTATGCGGGCGCTGCACACCCTCATACTGCTCAGCAGCCCCAAGAACTGAAGATTTAACGGAATAGTTCATTATGTCGGCGACTCAAAATTACGGCACTGGCCGTCGCAAGACCGCAACCGCACGCGTTTTCCTGCGTCCGGGTACTGGTAACATCTCCATCAACAATCGTTCGCTGGATAATTTCTTCGGCCGCGAAACTGCCCGCATGGTAGTTCGTCAGCCGCTGGAATTGACTGAGACTGTCGAGAAGTTCGACATCTACGTCACCGTGATCGGCGGTGGTGTGAGTGGTCAAGCTGGCGCAATCCGCCACGGCATCACCCGCGCTCTGATGGACTACGACGAGACTCTGCGCAGCGCCCTGCGTAAAGCCGGCTTCGTAACCCGCGATGCACGTGAAGTTGAACGTAAGAAAGTTGGTCTGCGTAAAGCGCGTAAGCGTCCGCAGTACTCGAAGCGTTAATTCGCTTCCACGTTCAAAAAAGAACGCCCAGTTTCCTCACGGAGCTGGGCGTTTTTTTGTGCGTGTAATTTTCTTGAAGAATTGCGCTGTGACAACTTGCCACATCAGCAGAGGCCCTATACTACAAGGCTTGGCAGTGGTGCCCCAGGGTAATTACCTTGTCAGAATTGGGGCTTTTCATTACCATTCGGCAAAATTTTTATAAGTACAGAGTTTTACTTAGTAGATGCCTGATTTAACAGGCCACAAAGCTGATGGGAGAGGACTGAATGAGCAATGACGGCGTGAATGCAGGCCGGCGTCGCTTCTTGGTAGCAGCCACATCCGTGGTGGGTGCTGCAGGAGCGGTGGGGGCTGCGGTCCCGTTCGTGGGGTCATGGTTTCCCAGTGCCAAGGCGAAAGCCGCAGGTGCACCGGTGAAGGTGAATGTCAGCAAGATCGAGCCAGGCCAGCAGATGATTGCTGAGTGGCGCGGCCAGCCGGTGTTCATCGTCCGCCGTACCGAGGAAATCCTGGGGAATCTGAAAAAGATCGAGGGCCAGCTTTCTGACCCGACCTCCAAGAACTCGACACAACCGACCTATGTCGACCCCGAAACGCGGTCGATCAAGCCTGAAGTTTTGCTGCTGATCGGCATCTGCACGCACCTGGGCCGCTCGCCGACCTTCCGTCCCGAAGTCGCTCCCGCGGACTTGGGCAAGGACTGGGTAGGTGGCTATTTCTGTCCTTGCCACGGCTCCCACTACGACCTGGCTGGCCGCGTCTACAAGTCGCAACCTGCGCCTTTGAACCTGCCAGTTCCCCCGCATTCCTATGAGACCGATGACATCATTGTCGTTGGCGTCGATACGGAGAAAGCGTGATGAGCAAGTTCATGGATTGGGTTGATGCGCGCTTTCCCGCGACCAAAATGTGGGAAGACCATCTCAGCAAGTACTACGCCCCGAAGAACTTCAACTTCTTCTATTTCTTTGGCTCCCTGGCACTGCTCGTTCTGGTCAACCAGATCGTCACCGGTGTCTGGCTGACCATGAGCTACACCCCGTCGGCGGAAGAGGCCTTTGCTTCCGTCGAGTACATCATGCGCGACGTCGAGTACGGCTCGATCCTGCGCCTGCTGCACTCCACCGGCGCCTCGGCGTTCTTCATCGTGGTCTATCTGCACATGTTCCGTGGTTTGCTCTACGGCTCGTACCAGAAGCCGCGTGAGCTGGTGTGGGTCTTCGGCATGCTGATCTACCTGGCGCTGATGGCTGAAGCCTTCATGGGTTACCTGCTGCCGTGGGGTCAGATGTCCTACTGGGGTGCCCAGGTGATCATCTCGCTGTTCGGTGCGATCCCGGTCATCGGCAACGACCTGACCCAGTGGATTCGTGGTGACTACCTGATTTCCGGCATCACCCTGAACCGCTTCTTCGCCTTGCATGTGGTGGCGCTGCCCATCGTTATTCTCGGCCTGGTAGTGCTGCACGTCCTGGCGTTGCACGAAGTCGGTTCGAACAACCCGGATGGCGTGGACATCAAGAAATACAAAGACGAAAACGGCGTACCGCTGGACGGCATTGCCTTCCACCCGTACTACACCGTGAAAGATATCGTCGGCGTGGTGGTGTTCCTGTTCATCTTCTGTTCGATCGTGTTCTTCTTCCCGGAAATGGGCGGCTATTTCCTCGAGAAGCCGAACTTTGAAGTGGCGAACGCCTTCAAGACCCCAGAGCACATCGCTCCGGTCTGGTACTTCACGCCGTTCTACGCGATCTTGCGTGCGGTTCCGGACAAGCTCCTGGGTGTGATCGCCATGGGTGCGGCCATCGCCGTGCTGTTCGTCCTGCCGTGGCTGGACCGTAGCCCGGTCAAGTCGATGCGCTACAAGGGCTGGCTGAGCAAGATCTGGCTCTGGGTGTTCTGCATTTCGTTCGTGATCCTGGGTGTGCTGGGTGTCCTGGCGCCGACTCCGGGCCGTACGTTGCTGTCGCAGGTATGTACCTTCCTGTACTTCGCCTACTTCATCCTGATGCCGTTCTATACCAGGCTCGAGAAGACCAAACCGGTTCCGGAAAGGGTGACTGGCTGATGAAAAAACTATTTGCTGTACTGATTCTTGCGGCGATGCCTGTACTGTCTTTCGCATCGACATCGAGTGGCCCGGAGCTGGAAAAGGTCGATATCGACGTTTCCGACAAGGCTGCCATGCAGGATGGCGCACGTACGTTCGCCAACTATTGCATGGGCTGCCACAGCGCCAAGTTCCAGCGTTATGAGCGTGTTGCCGATGACCTCGGCATCCCCCATGAGCTGATGCTCGACAAGCTGGTGTTCACCGGCGCCAAGATCGGCGATCACATGAACATCGGCATGCAGCCAGCTGACGCCAAGGCCTGGTTCGGTGCGGCACCGCCTGACCTGACTCTGGTCGCTCGTGTGCGTGGTACCGACTGGCTCTACAACTACCTGAAGTCGTTCTATGAAGATCCGTCGCGCCCGTGGGGTGTGAACAACAAGGTCTTCCCGAACGTGGGCATGCCTAACGTGCTGGTCGGCCTGCAGGGTCGCCAGGTTGTCGGTTGCAAACAGGTTCAGATCGTCGAGGACGGCAAGAAGCAATATGATCCGCTGACCGGTACGGCGCTGACTCATGAAGCGTGCGATCAGCTGACCATTGTGCCGAAGAGTGGTGCCCTGACCGAAGAGCAGTTCGATGAGAAGGTCAAGAATCTGGTAACCTTCCTGGCTTACTCGGCTAACCCGGTTAAGCTGCAACATCAGCGCATCGGTACGTACGTATTGCTGTACCTGGCGTTCTTCTTCGTATTCGCTTACTTGCTCAAGCGCGAATACTGGAAAGATGTGCACTGATAAAGCTTCAAGCAATTGCTGTTAATCGCGCGCGCCCAAGGGCGCCTCTGAAAGGGTAACGAGCCTGGTGAGCCAGGTACTGCGTTACGGGAGGCGCCCTCTGGGCGCGCTCGTTTTTCCGCTTCCGATCATTTCAACAAGCGAGGAGGATCGCCATGGGCGTGACCAATCGGTTGGCCTGTTACTCCGACCCCGCCGACCACTATTCCCACCGAGTGCGAATCGTACTGGCAGAGAAAGGTGTAAGCGCCGAGATCATTTATGTGGAGGCTGGTCGCCAACCGCCTAAACTGATCGAAGTGAACCCTTACGGCAGCTTGCCGACGCTGGTCGATCGTGACCTGGCGCTGTGGGAATCTACGGTGGTGATGGAATATCTGGATGAGCGTTACCCACATCCGCCGCTGTTGCCGGTCTATCCGGTGGCGCGCGCCAACAGTCGTTTGCTGATTCATCGTATTCAGCGTGACTGGTGTGGTCTGGTGGATCTGATCCTGGATTCGCGGACCAAGGAAGCGGCGCGTGCAGTGGCGCGTAAAGAGTTGCGCGAGAGCCTGACAGGCGTTTCGCCGCTGTTTGCCGACAAGCCATTTTTCCTCAGTGAGGAACAAAGCCTGGTGGATTGCTGCCTATTGCCAATACTCTGGCGATTGCCGATTCTGGGTATAGAACTGCCGCGGCCAGCCAAGCCGCTGCTTGATTATATGGAGCGCCAGTTTGCGCGTGAGGCTTTCCAGGCGAGTCTGTCTGGTGTCGAACGCGACATGCGCTAAGGCTTAAGGAGCCGATATGAACTCCAGTCGACCTTATCTGGTCCGCGCGCTCTACGAGTGGATTGTTGATAACGATTGTACCCCGCACATGCTGGTTAATTCCGAGTATCCCTCGGTGCAGGTGCCGCAAGGCTTTGCCAGTGATGGCCAGATCGTCCTGAACGTTTCGCCACAGGCCGTGCGTCATTTGCACATGGACAACGAGGCGGTGAGCTTCGAAGGCCGCTTTGGTGGGGTGCCGCATACCCTGTACGTGCCTATCGCATCGATCCTGGGCATCTACGCCCGGGAGAATGGCCAGGGCATGGTGTTCGATCTGGAGTCGCCCATGGAGGACGAGGAAGAGATCGAGCCGGATGATGATATTCCGCCTCCGGACAGCGAGCCGCCGCGACCCAGCGGGCGGCCAAGTTTGAAGGTGGTGAAGTAATAAAAAAGGCGATCCGAAAGGATCGCCTTTTTTATTACTTCACCACCTTCAAGCGTAGGAGCTGTCGAGTGAAACGAGGCTGCGATCTTTTGATTTTGTCTTTTAAGATCAAAAGATCGCAGCCTGCGGCAGCTCCTACAGGAGCGGGGTCAGTCGATGTACTCAAACAGCTTCACAATCTTCTGCACGCCGGAAACCCCTTGCACCAGGTTCGTCGCCTGGGCGGCTTCCTGCTTGGTCAGCAAGCCCAGCAGGTAAACGATGCCGTTCTCGGTGACAACCTTGATGCGCGAGCCGGGGATGTTCGGGTCGGTGAGCATCTGGGTCTTGATCTTGGAGGTCAGCCAGGTGTCGTTCTGGCGGGCAAGGAAGCCGGAGGGTGGCAGGACCTGCAGTTCGTTGTGGACCGTCTTCACCCGCTGGACGGCGGCAGCGGCCTGTTCGGCCTTGGCCTTGAGGTCGGCACGCGGGGTTTGCCCGGCGAGCAGCACGACGCCGTTGAAGCTGGTGACGACAATGTGCGAATCGTTGTCCAGGGCCGGATCGGCCTTGGCGATGTTGACGCCGACCTTGGTGTCGATCAATGAGTCGTCGATCTTGCTGCCGAAAGTGCGGGTGCCGCGATCATCTTCAATCGGCGCTTCACGGCTGGCATTAACCACCGAGGTGCAGCCGCTGATGCCGAGGCACAGGGTCAGGGCCAGTAGGCCGAGGCGATTAGGGGTCATTCTTCACTCCCGAACAGTTGGCTGTCGATCAAGTCGCAAAGGCAGTGGATCGCCAGCAGGTGGACTTCCTGGATACGTGCGGTAACGTTGGCCGGTACGCGAATCTCTACGTCCTCAGGCAAAAGCAGCGACGCCATGCCGCCGCCATCGCGACCGGTCAATGCTACGACAATCATTTCGCGATCATGTGCGGCCTGGATCGCTTGAATTATGTTTGCCGAGTTGCCGCTGGTGGAAATTGCCAGCAGCACATCGCCCGGCTGGCCAAGAGCACGGATCTGTTTGGAGAAAATTTCGTTGTAGCTGTAGTCGTTGGCGATCGAGGTGATCGTCGAGCTGTCCGTCGTCAGCGCAATGGCTGGCAGGCTCGGGCGTTCGCGCTCGAAGCGGTTGAGCAGCTCGGACGAAAAGTGCTGGGCGTCGCCAGCGGAACCACCATTGCCGCAGGAAAGCATCTTCCCCTCGTTGAGCAAGGCGTTGACCATCACTTGGCTGGCTTGCTCGATGTGCGGTGCAAGTACTTCCATCGCCTGTTGCTTGGTGTCGATACTGGCCTGAAAAAGCTGGCGAATTCGGGATTGCATGTCCATCTGTGTGACCTTATTGAGCGCGGCTGTCCGGCACGTGAATGTGCAGCCCGCAAAGCAAAGAGCAAAAGTGTTGAGTGGTAGTGTCCGGTTCGGGGCGTAGGCAATCAGCTGTCGAAGGCATTTTGCAACCAGTTCAACTGATCGAGGTTGCTGTCGATCGCAACCACGTCGAAGCGGCAAGGGGAGTTTGCCCAGCGCGACTCTCGCTGGAGAAAATACTGCGCGGCAAAAATCAGTTTTTGCCGTTTGCGCTCATCGATGCTATCGAGCGCGCCACCCCATTGAGTGTTCTTTCTGTAGCGAACTTCAACGAATACTACTGTATCGCCCTCCAGCATGACCAGATCAAGCTCGCCGCGTTTACACAACCAGTTCTGCGCCAGTAGCTGCAGGCCGTGTTGCTGAAGATGCTCGAGCGCATGGCGCTCGGCATCTTTACCGCATTGCTGGCGAGACCTTTCAGGCATCAGCGCGGGGTGTTCGGCAAGCGTTGCACCTGACCATTGACGAACTCCGCCCATGGCAACTCACGCACCACTCGCTGGTTCTGGGTCATGCTCAGGCTGCCCGATTGACCTTCGATGCGGCTGTCCGGCAGGGCCTTGAGCTGGCCCAGGCGTGGCGCCAGGCGATAGGCGTCCACGCCCATGGCGTACAGGCGACCCAGGCTGCCGGCCGCTTGCGGCCATTGCGCGGTGACCTGGCGACGCAGAGGGTCATTGGCGTCCAGCAGCCATGGGGTTTCGCAAAAGCGCACGCCATTCATGTCGTTGTACTGGTTGACGTCACCGCTGGCGCTGAAGACGTGGGACGTGGCGTAGACCGGAACGTCACCCGCGTACTGGAAGTTCAAGGTCGGCTTGATCTGCTGCGCCTGTTGGGGCGTTGCGGCGAGGAAAATGAACTCGATGTCCTGGCGACGCGACGGCTGGGCGGCTACCTGCGAGCCAACAGTGGATTGCAAGCTCTTGGCGCGACCTTCACTCTGGCGCAGCTGGAACATGTCGGCAATCTGCTGGGCCAGTTGTACCGGCTGGTCGACACGCTCGGTGGCGACGATGCTGCCACCATTGGCTTGCCAGTCCTGGCTGAACGCCTTGAGTACGCGGTCGCCCCACTCGCCCTTGGGGACCATGATGGCGGCGCGATGCAAGCCATCGGCGCGAGCGCGGCGCGATACTTCGCGGGCTTCGTCTTCAGCGGCCAGGCCGAACTGGAACAGCTGGGCGGGTCCTTGTGCGCCTTCGCTGTAGTTCAGCGCCAACGTGGTGATAGGCAGTTGTGGTCGGGCGCTGAGCTGTTTGACCAGTGGTTTTTCCAGCGGGCCTACCACCAGTTGCACGCCATCGGCCTGGGCCTTGCGATAGAACTCGTCGAGCGAGGTCAGGCGCGAGCTGTCATAGAACTCGATGGCTGGCGGTTTCTGCCCGGCTTGTTGTGCCTGGTAGTGGGCGGCCATGAAGCCTTCGCGCAATGCTTTGCCAACCGATGCCAGCGGGCCGTCCTGCGGCAGGAGCAGGGCGATCTTGCTCAGGGGCTGGCTGGCCAGGTCCTTGAGGTTGGTCAGCGGCAGTGGAAGCTGTTTGGCGGCCGGGTGTTTCGGATTCTGGGCGCGCCAGTTGTCGATCGCCGCCTGCTGCTGCTCCAGGGTGCCGGCAGATTTCACTGCCAGCGCCAGGGCCATCCAGCCGCCAAGATCGTCGGTGGTGGTTGGCTGCAATTGGTCGGTCGGCAGCGAAGCGATCAAGACCCAGATCGCCTCGTGGTTCTTGCTGGCGGCTTCACCGCTGAGCAGTGGGGCGATGAAGATGCGTTCCCGTGCGGCGGCGAGGGTTTGGCCATCGGCTTCAAGGGCGCGGGCGCGAACGGTGCCGGTGCGCACCTGTTGCTCTTCCGGCATTTCACCGAGGCGCTGCAGGCTTGGATGGCTCAAGGCGGTTAGCGCGGCTTTCGGTTGGTTGCGCGTCATGGCCAGTTCGGCCGCCAGGGTGTTGGCGAAGATCTGCTGGCCCGGCTTGAGTGTTTCCACTGGGACCTGTTGCAGGATCTGCGCGGACTGGCCGGCATTGCCCTGGCGATAGGCCAGGTCGGCTGCGCTCAGGCGCAGCAGCGCCGCGTCTTCCGGCGATTTGCTTTGGGTGGCCTTTTCGAGCAGTTGCTCGATGCTGGCATCCGGGGTCCGTGGAAGTTCGCCAAGGCTGGAGGAGGGCGAGCTGGCGCAAGCCGCCAGCAAGGCAGCGAGGCATAGGGCAGAGAACAGCCGCAGGCAAGCGATCATGTAGTGTTCCTGATACTCGATCAAATTAGCGTGGAATTGTACCCAAGCACTGGCCGGGGCGCGATGTCGGTCGTGCGAATCGACCAATTTAGCGGGTGTAAATGTTGCTGTGCGCCACAAAAGGCCGCAAAAGCGGGTGTCGCTTGCCCGTATCGCGAGCGTCGCTACGCGTTACAATGGCCGTTTTACCGATCATGAGGTGTGCGCTTTGACTGCTCCAGGTGCTTTGAATTCCGCTGCTGGCTCGCTCTATGTGGTGGCGACGCCCATCGGCAACCTGGACGATATCAGTGCCCGGGCGCTGAAGATTCTGCGTGAGGTCGCCTTGATTGCCGCCGAGGACACCCGTCACTCCCAGCGCCTGATGCAGCATTTCGGCATTCCCACGCCCCTGGCTGCCTGTCATGAGCATAACGAGCGTGATGAAGGTAGCCGCTTTATTACCCGCTTGCTCGCGGGTGACGATGTCGCATTGATTTCCGATGCCGGCACGCCGCTGATTTCCGATCCTGGCTATCACCTGGTTCGTCAGGCGCGTGCGGCGGGTATCAACGTGGTGCCGGTGCCGGGGGCTTGTGCGTTGATTGCGGCGCTGTCGGCGGCGGGTTTGCCGTCGGACCGCTTCATCTTCGAAGGCTTCCTGCCGGCCAAGGCAGTGGGGCGTCGTGCGCGCCTGGAGCTCATCAAGGCACAATCGCGCACGCTGATTTTCTATGAGGCGCCGCACCGTATCCTCGAATGCCTGCAGGACATGGAACAGGTGTTCGGTGCCGAACGCCCGGCTTTGCTGGCGCGGGAGTTGACCAAGACGTTCGAAACGCTCAAGGGCTTGCCGCTCGCCCAATTACGTGAGTTCGTCGAGTCGGACAGTAATCAGCAGCGGGGTGAGTGCGTGGTGCTGGTGGCGGGGTGGACGGCTCCCGAGGAAGAAGGCGCTGTCAGCAGTGAGGCGATGCGGATCCTCGATCTGTTGCTTGAAGAGATGCCGCTCAAGCGTGCAGCGGCGTTGGCCGCGCAAATTACCGGCGAGCGCAAGAATGTTCTCTATCAGGTCGCGCTGGATAAACAGAAAGGCGAGTAAAACCGACGCGCTGGCGTGGCCGGAGGCGTTTATCACTTGTTCTTCGGTCGCTCTGCCGTTAACCTTCGCGGCGGAGAGTCGATCGGACAGTCGCTGCCCTCTATGAAAATTAGGGGGGGGAGGAAAGTCCGGGCTCCATAGGGCGAAGTGCCAGGTAATGCCTGGGAGGCGTGAGCCTACGGAAAGTGCCACAGAAAATAACCGCCTAAGCGCTTCGGCGCCGGTAAGGGTGAAAAGGTGCGGTAAGAGCGCACCGCACGTCTGGCAACAGATCGTGGCTAGGTAAACCCCACTTGGAGCAAGACCAAATAGGGTCCCAAGGCGTGGCCCGCGCTGGGACCGGGTAGGTTGCTAAAGGTGTCCAGTGATGGCCATCGTAGACGAATGACTGTTCAAGACAGAACCCGGCTTACAGATCGACTCTCCACCTTTTTTCTCCCCTCTGCTTAACTCATTGAGCAGGGGCCTGATGATGGCAATTACCCTCCTTTCCCAAACGTCCGCATTATCACTTTCGTAATACCAAAAAAATCTTACTCTTAATAAATCACTTTAACTTCCGAGCGCAGCCCCTTGTGCTGATTCAAGTTATTGGGCGTTTTCATCTGCCTGATCCTGCTTGCTCTCCTCTATATGCTCCTAAATCTCAGTTCTGTAAGGGTTTTCCTTTAAAGCGCGCCTTGACGGTGCGGTGGGCGCATTCCTATAGTGTGCGCAAGTGGCGGAAAGTGGCATGAAGTGGGTTTTTTGAGCTAGAAACGCTAGAATTTGGAGAAACGCTGACGTGTTTCGCGGAGCCAACGCTATCAGTCTCGATGCAAAGGGCCGTCTCGCCATGCCGAGCCGGTACCGTGACGAGCTGGTTTCGCGAAGTTCCGGGCAGTTAATTGTCACAATTGATGCCGTTGATCCGTGTTTGTGTGTTTACCCCCTCGATGAGTGGGAAATTATTGAAACCAAACTGCGCGCACTGCCTTCGCTTCATGAAGCGAACCGTCGTCTGCAACGTTTACTGATTGGTAATGCCGTCGACCTCGAGCTCGATGGCAGTGGTCGTTTTCTGGTTCCGCCGCGTCTTCGTGAATATGCCAAGTTGGATAAGCGCGCGATGCTGGTAGGCCAACTGAACAAGTTCCAATTGTGGGACGAGGATGCCTGGGATGCGGTTGCTGCCGCTGACCTGGCTGCTATTCAAGAACCGGGCGCGATGCCTGACGAACTGCGTGAATTGATCCTGTGACTATAGATAGCGGCTTTAACCACATCACCGTACTGCTTGACGAAGCCGTCGAGGCTCTCGCCGTACGTCCTGATGGCTGCTATCTGGACGGCACGTTCGGACGCGGCGGACACAGCCGGTTGATCCTCAGCCGGCTCGGTCCCGATGGTCGGTTGCTAGGGTTCGACAAAGACCCTCAAGCGATTGCCACCGGGCAGACGCTAGCGGCCGAAGACGGCCGCTTTGTCGTTGTGCAGCGCAGCTTTGCCGAGCTGGGTGCGGAAGTCGCCGCGCGCGGCATGAACGGCAAGGTCAGCGGTGTATTGCTCGACCTGGGCGTCTCTTCGCCACAGCTGGATGACCCGGAGCGCGGTTTCAGTTTTCTCAACGATGGTCCGCTGGACATGCGCATGGACCCGTCCCGCGGGATCAGCGCGGCCGAATTCGTCAACACCGCGCCCGTGGAAGAAATCGCCCGAGTGTTCAAGGAATACGGCGAAGAGCGGTTTTCCGGGCGCATGGCCCGTGCCGTCGCCGAACGTCGCGATATCAAGCCGTTCGAGCGCACTGCCGATCTGGCTGAAGTCCTGAAAGTGGCGAATCCTGCCTGGGAAAAGGGCAAGAACCCGGCAACCCGTGCATTCCAGGGCCTGCGCATTCACGTCAACAACGAACTGGGCGATCTGGAAGCCGGCCTTGAAGCGGCGCTGGAGAGCCTGGAAGTGGGCGGTCGCCTGGTGGTCATCAGCTTCCATTCGCTGGAAGATCGCATCGTCAAGCTGTTCATGCGCAAGCTGGTTAAAGGCGAAGCCGACAACCTGCCACGCAACCTGCCGGTTCGGCACGTCGCCTTCGAACCGAAAATCAAGATCCATGGCAAAGCGCAGACGGCCTCCGATGCCGAGCTGAAGGCCAACCCACGTTCGCGCAGTGCTGTCATGCGTGTGGCGGAGAAGCTGCGGTGAGCAAGCTTTTCGCCAAGCCACTGCCCGGCGGAAGCTTTTTCATGCTGCTGTTGTTCGTTGGCGTGCTCGTGTCGGCCATAGGCGTGTCCTACAGCGCACACTGGAACCGTCAGTTGCTGAACGCGTTGTACAGCGAGTTGAGCGTGCGCGATAAGGCGCAGGCCGAATGGGGGCGCTTGATTCTCGAACAAAGCACCTGGACCGCCCATAGCCGTATCGAAGTGTTGGCCACTGAACAACTGAAAATGCGCATTCCCGGTGCCGCCGAAGTGCAGATGGTGGCGCCATGATGAAACTCGAAGGTGCTCTTTTTCCATGGCGCTTCCGCCTGGTGCTGGGTCTGCTCGGCGTCATGGTGGCGGCGATCGCCTGGCGCATCATTGACCTGCAAGTGGTCGACCGTGCCTTTCTCAAAGGCCAGGGCGATGCGCGCAGCGTTCGGCATATTCCGATCCCGGCTCACCGTGGCCTGATCACCGACCGAAATGGCGAACCTTTGGCCGTGAGTACGCCGGTCACCACCCTGTGGGCCAATGCCAAGGAAATGCAGCTGGCCAAGGAAAAATGGCCGGCACTGGCTGCCGCGCTGGGGCAAGACCCCAAGGCCCTGGCCGAGCGCCTAGAGGCACAGGCCAACAAGGAGTTCATTTATCTGGTGCGCGGGCTGACGCCTGAGCAAGGCCAGGCCGTACTCGACCTGAAAGTGCCGGGTGTCTATGGGATCGAAGAGTTCCGCCGTTTCTACCCGGCTGGTGAGGTCACGGCCCATATGGTCGGCTTTACCGACATTGATGACCACGGACGCGAAGGTGTCGAGCTGGCCTACGATGAATGGCTGGCCGGGGTCCCCGGCAAACGGCAGGTGATCAAGGACCGGCGCGGCCGGTTGATCAAGGATGTCCAGGTTACCAAAAACGCCAAGGCCGGAAAGCCCTTGGCGTTGTCCATTGACCTGCGCCTGCAGTACCTGGCCAACCGCGAGTTGCGCAACGCGATCATCGAGAACGGCGCCAAGGCCGGCAGCCTGGTGATCATGGACGTGAAGACCGGCGAAATCCTCGCCATGGTCAACCAGCCGACCTACAACCCGAACAACCGCCGCAACCTTCAACCGGCGATGATGCGTAACCGCGCGATGATCGACGTGTTCGAACCGGGTTCGACCATGAAGGCGATCTCCATGAGCGCCGCGATCGAAACCGGGCGCTGGAAACCGAGCGATACCGTCGAGGTGTATCCGGGCTCCTTGCAGATCGGCAAGTACACCATCAAGGACGTATCCAAGTCCGAAGGGCCGGTGCTCGACCTGGCTGGGCTCCTGATCAATTCCAGTAACGTCGGCATGAGCAAGATCGCGTTCGATATCGGTGGCGAGACGATTTTCCGTCTCGCTCAGAAAGTCGGTCTGGGCCAGGATACCGGCCTCGGCTTCCCGGGCGAGCGTGTCGGCAACCTGCCGAACTACCGCGAGTGGCGCAAGGCTGAAACCGCCACGCTGTCCTACGGCTACGGTGTTTCCGTGACGGCGATCCAGTTGGTTCACGCGTTCTCGGCGTTGGCCAACAACGGTCGCCTGGCGCCACTGACACTGATCAAGACCGACAAGGCGCCGCAGACTACCCAGGTGCTCCCGGAAGCCGTCGCGAAGACCATGCAAGGCATGCTGCAGCAAGTGATTGAAGCGCCGCGCGGTGTATTCCGTGCACAGGTGCCGGCCTATCACGTGGGCGGCAAGTCGGGTACCGCGCGTAAAACGTCGGTCGGTACCAAAGGCTACGCCGAGAACTCCTACCGCTCGCTGTTCGCCGGTTTCGGCCCGATGAGCGATCCACGCTACGCCATCGTGGTGGTGATCGACGAGCCGACCAAGGCTGGTTACTTCGGTGGCCTGGTCTCTGCGCCGGTGTTCAGCCGCGTGATGTCCGGCACCCTGCGTTTGATGAACATCACCCCGGACAACCTGCCACCTACCCAACAAGCGAACGCAGCGCCGGTCGTTCCACTGAAAGCCAATGGAGGGCGCGGCTGATGTCTCTGAGCCTGAACAAGATTTTCCCCCACGCCGGCCACGATCTGTTGATCCGTGAATTGGCGCTCGACAGCCGCAACGTACGCGCCGGTGACTTGTTCCTCGCGGTGCCGGGCGGCAGGTTCGATGGCCGTGCGCACATTGCCGATGCGCTTGCGCGCGGCGCGTCGGCCGTAGCTTATGAAGTGGAAGGCGCCACGGTGTTGCCAATCACTGACGTGCCGCTGATTCCGGTCAAGGGGCTGGCGGCGCAGTTGTCGGACATCGCCGGACGCTTTTATGGCGAGCCGAGCCATCACCTGAAACTGGTGGGCGTGACCGGCACCAACGGAAAGACCAGCGTGACCCAACTGGTGGCCCAGGCGCTGGACCTTCTGGGCCAGCACTGCGGCATTGTCGGCACCCTTGGCTGTGGTTTTCATGGCGCGCTGGAAAGCGGCCTGCACACCACGCCCAACCCGATTGCAGTGCAAGCGACCCTGGGCGACCTGAAAAAAGCCGGGGCCAAGGCGGTTGCCATGGAGGTCTCGTCCCACGGTCTGGACCAGGGCCGTGTCACCGCGCTGGCATTCGATGTGGCCGTGATGACGAACCTGTCCCGCGACCACCTGGATTACCACGGCACCATGCAGGCCTATGGCGAAGCCAAGGCCAGGCTGTTTGCCTGGAACGATCTGAAATGCCGGGTAATCAACCTCGACGATGACTTCGGCCGGCAACTGGCCGCCGACAAGCGCGAATCGCGGCTGATCACCTACAGCCTGCTCGACAGCAGCGCTTATCTTTATTGCCGCCAGGCGCAGTTCGACGACGAAGGCGTGCGTGCCACGCTGGTCACGCCCCAGGGCGAACACCACCTGCGCAGTACATTGCTGGGTCGTTTCAACTTGAGCAACGTGCTGGCGGCGATTGGCGCCTTGCTCGGTCTGGATTACGCCCTGGACGAAATCCTCAAGGTGCTGCCGAAACTTGAAGGCCCGGCCGGACGCATGCAACGCCTGGGCGGTGGTACCCAGCCGTTGGTGGTGGTCGATTACGCCCACACCCCGGATGCGCTGGAAAAAGTCCTGACGGCCCTGCGTCCTCACGTCAAAGGTCGGCTGCTGTGCCTGTTCGGCTGTGGCGGCGATCGCGATCGCGGCAAGCGTCCGCTGATGGCCGAAGTGGTCGAGCGTCTGGCCGATGGTGTGCTGGTCACCGACGACAACCCGCGTACCGAAGATCCATCGGTGATTTTCGATGACATCCGTGCAGGCTTCACCGCTGTGGATAAAGTCACCTTCGTTGCCGGCCGTGGCCAGGCGATTGCGCAGTTGATCGCGGGTGCGTCGGCCGATGACGTGATTGTCCTGGCCGGTAAAGGTCATGAGGACTATCAGGAAATCAATGGCGAGCGCCATGCCTTTTCCGATCTGGTCGAGGCCGATCACGCCTTGACCGCGTGGGAGGTGGCCCATGCTTAAAGCCTTGAAACTGAGCGAACTCACCGGCGCGCTGAATGGGCGGTTGATCGCCGCTGATGCGAGCTTCGACGGGGTCAGCATTGACAGTCGTGCAATCAAGCCGGGCCAGCTGTTCATCGCCTTGGCCGGTCCGCGCTTCGATGGCCATGACTATCTCAATGAAGTCGCAGCCAAAGGTGCCGTGGCAGCCTTGGTCGAGCGTGAAGTCGCCGACAGCACGCTGCCGCAATTGCTGGTGAGCGATACCCGCCAGGCATTGGGTCAACTGGGCGCGCTCAATCGCGCGGCATTCACCCAGCCAGTCGCCGCCATCACCGGTTCCAGTGGCAAGACCACGGTCAAGGAAATGCTCGCGAGCATCCTGCGCACTCGCGGTCCGGTGCTGGCAACCCGCGGCAACCTGAACAACGACCTCGGCGCTCCGTTGACCCTGCTCGAACTGGCACCGGAACACAGCGCCGCCGTGATCGAGCTCGGTGCTTCGCGTCTGGGTGAAATTGCTTATACCGTGGGCCTGACCAAACCTCATGTGGCCATCCTCAACAATGCCGGAACCGCCCATGTCGGCGAATTCGGCGGGCCGGAAAAAATCGTCGAAGCCAAGGGCGAGATCATTGATGGGCTCGATGCCAATGGCGTCGCCGTACTCAATCTCGACGACAAGGCGTTCGGCATCTGGAAGACCCGCGCTGGCGAGCGCAAGGTGCTGACCTTCGCCCTGAGCAATGTCAGTGCCGATTTCTACGCCAGTGACCTGGCTACCGATGCGCGTGGTTGCCCGGCGTTCAACCTGCACAGTCCTGAAGGTGAGGAGCGCGTTCAACTGAACCTGCTCGGCACCCATAACGTTGCCAATGCCATGGCCGCTGCGGCTGCCGCCCACGCCCTGGGTGTGTCGCTGTTCGGCATCGCCACCGGCCTCGGTGCGGTGCAACCGGTCAAGGGTCGTACCGTCGCGCAACTGGCCAGCAATGGCATGCGCGTGATTGATGACACTTATAACGCGAACCCCACCTCCATGTGCGCTGCCGTTGATATACTGGCCGGCTTTTCCGGTCGCACCGTTCTGGTGCTCGGGGATATCGGCGAGTTGGGCGATTGGGCAGAGCAGGGGCACCGCGATGTGGGCGAGTACGCCCGTGGCAAGGTTTCTGCGCTGTACGCCGTCGGACCGATGATGGTTCACGCCGTCAACGCCTTCGGACCCCAAGCCTTTCACTTCAGCACTCAGGCTGAACTGATCAAGGCGCTGGGCGCCGAGCAAGACACAAACACCACCATTTTGATCAAGGGCTCGCGCAGCGCTGCGATGGAAAACATCGTTGCCGCTTTGTGCGGGTCCAGTCCGGAGAAACATTAATGCTGCTGCTGCTAGCGGAGTATCTGCAACAGTTCTACAAAGGCTTCGCGGTCTTCCAGTACCTGACCCTGCGCGGGATACTCGGTGTGCTGACCGCGCTGGTCTTGTCGCTGTGCTATGGCCCGTGGATGATCCGCACCCTGCAGAACCGTCAGATCGGCCAGTCCGTTCGCAACGACGGCCCGCAATCGCACTTGTCCAAATCCGGCACCCCAACCATGGGTGGCGCGCTGATTCTATCGTCGATTGGTGTCAGCACCCTGTTGTGGGCCGACCTGACCAACCGTTATGTCTGGGTTGTCCTGTTGGTGACCCTGTTGTTCGGTGCCATCGGTTGGGTCGACGACTACCGCAAAGTGATCGAAAAGAATTCCCGTGGCTTGCCCAGTCGCTGGAAGTATTTCTGGCAGTCGGTGTTCGGCCTGGGCGCGGCGATCTTCCTTTATATGACTGCCGCCACCCCGGTGGAAACCACACTGATCCTGCCGATGCTCAAGGACTACAGCATCCCGCTGGGCGCAGGCTTCATCGTCCTGACCTATTTCGTGATCGTGGGTTCGAGCAACGCGGTCAACCTGACCGACGGCCTCGACGGCCTGGCGATCATGCCGACCGTGATGGTCGGCGGCGGCCTGGGGATCTTCTGCTACCTGTCGGGTAACGTGAAATTCGCCGAATACCTGCTGATCCCTTATGTACCGGGCGCGGGTGAGCTGATCGTATTCTGCGGCGCGCTGATCGGCGCTGGCCTGGGCTTCCTGTGGTTCAACACCTACCCGGCACAAGTCTTCATGGGTGACGTCGGCGCATTGGCGTTGGGCGCGGCCCTGGGCACCATCGCGGTAATCGTTCGCCAGGAAATCGTCTTGTTCATCATGGGCGGCGTGTTCGTGATGGAAACCCTGTCAGTCGTCATTCAGGTTGCTTCCTTTAAGCTGACCGGTCGCCGTGTGTTCCGCATGGCACCGATTCACCACCACTTTGAACTCAAGGGCTGGCCCGAGCCACGCGTGATTGTCCGTTTCTGGATCATCACCGTGATTCTCGTGCTGATTGGCCTTGCCACCCTGAAATTGAGGTAGAAACTCGTGTCCCTGATCGCGTCTGACCACTTCCGCATCGTTGTCGGCCTCGGCAAGAGCGGCATGTCCCTGGTTCGCTTCCTGGCGAACCGGGGCGTGGCGTTTGCAGTGGCCGATACGCGGGAAAATCCACCGGAACTGGCCACGCTCAAGCGTGACTACCCGCAGGTGGAAGTGCGTTGTGGCGAGTTGGACGTCGAGTTCCTGTGCCGTGCCGACGAGCTCTACGTGAGCCCCGGCCTGGCACTGGCTACCCCGGCCCTGCAGGCCGCCGCTGCCCGTGGCGTGAAATTGTCCGGCGACATCGAGCTGTTCGCGCGTAACGCGAAGGCGCCGATCGTGGCCATCACCGGTTCCAATGCGAAAAGCACCGTGACCACCCTGGTCGGCGAGATGGCCGCTGCGGCGGGCAAGCGTGTGGCCGTCGGTGGCAACCTGGGTACGCCAGCGCTGGATTTGCTCAGCGACGACATCGAGTTGTACGTGATGGAGCTGTCGAGTTTCCAACTGGAAACCACCGATCAACTCAACGCCGAAGTGGCGACCGTGCTCAACATCAGCGAAGACCACATGGACCGCTACAGCGGCCTGCCGGCCTATCACCTGGCCAAGCACCGGATATTCCGCGGTGCCAGGCAGTTCGTGGTCAACCGCCAGGACGCCCTGAGCCGGCCACTGATCGGCGAGGGTCAGCCATGCTGGACTTTCGGCCTGAACAAGCCTGACTTCAAGGCTTTCGGGCTCCGCGAAGAAGGCGGCGAGAAATACCTGGCCTTTGAATTCCAGAACCTGATGCCAGTGCGCGAATTGAAAGTTCGCGGCGCCCATAACCAGTCCAACGCCCTGGCGGCCTTGGCACTCGGCCACGCCGTCGGCTTGCCGTTCGACGCCATGCTGTCGGCCCTGCGCAATTTCGCCGGGCTGGAGCATCGTTGCCAATGGGTCCGTGACCTGGATGGCGTGGGCTATTACAACGATTCCAAAGCCACCAATGTCGGCGCCGCGCTGGCGGCCATCGAAGGCCTGGGCGCGGACATCGACGGCAAAGTCGTGCTGATCGCTGGTGGCGATGGCAAGGGCGCCGAATTCAAGGACCTGCGTGATCCGGTGGCGGCCAACTGCCGCGCCGTGATCCTCATGGGCCGCGACAGCGACAAGATCGGCCAGGCCATCGGCGATGCCGTACCGCTGATTCGTGCGGGCTCCCTGGTCGAAGCCGTCGAGCAATGCCGCGCCACTGCGCAACCGGGCGACGTGGTGCTGCTGTCGCCGGCGTGCGCCAGTTTCGACATGTTCAAGAACTACGAAGATCGTGGTCACCAATTCGTCCAAGCCGTGGAGGAACTGGCATGAGTCTTCGAGGCATCATCAAGCCGTACCCATCGCCACTGATCACCGGGCGCGGTATCGACCTCGACTTTCCGATGCTCGTCGGTTGCCTGACGCTGCTGGGCCTGGGGCTGGTCATGATTGCATCGGCCTCCACCGAAGTGGCGGCGGTCCAGTCGGGCAGCGCCCTGTACTACATGATTCGCCACCTTATCTACGTGGTGCTGGGCCTGGGTGCCTGCATTGTCACCATGATGATCCCGATCGCCACCTGGCAACGCCTGGGCTGGTTGATGCTGCTGGGTGCCTTCGGCTTGCTGGTGATGGTGATCATTCCCGGCATCGGCCGTGAGGTGAATGGTTCGATGCGCTGGATCGGCTTCAGTTTTTTCAACGTCCAGCCTTCCGAGATCGCCAAGGTGTTCGTGGTGATCTACCTCGCCGGTTACCTGGTGCGTCGCCAGAAAGAAGTGCGTGAGAGCTGGATGGGGTTCTTCAAGCCATTCATCGTGTTGCTGCCGATGGCGGGCCTGTTGCTGATGGAACCGGACTTCGGTGCCACCGTCGTGATGATGGGTGCGGCGGCGGCGATGCTGTTCCTCGGTGGTGTCGGGCTGTTCCGGTTTTCCCTGATGGTGGTCCTGGCGGTCGGGGCGGTGGTGTTGCTGATCCAGATGCAGCCGTATCGGATGGCGCGCCTGACCAACTTTGCCGACCCATGGGCCGACCAGTTCGGTGCCGGCTATCAGCTGTCCCAGGCGTTGATCGCTTTCGGTCGCGGCGAGTGGCTGGGCGTCGGCCTGGGCAACAGCGTGCAGAAACAGTTCTACCTGCCGGAAGCCCACACCGACTTCGTGTTCTCGGTCCTGGCCGAAGAGCTGGGTGCCGTGGGTTCCTTGTGCACGGTGGCGCTGTTCGTCTTCGTCTGTATTCGCGGCATGTACATCGGCTTGTGGGCCGAGAAGGCCAAGCAGTTCTTCGCCGCCTATGTCGCCTACGGTCTGTCGTTCCTGTGGATCGGTCAGTTCCTGATCAACATCGGCGTGAACGTCGGCCTGCTGCCGACCAAGGGCCTGACACTGCCGTTCCTCAGCTATGGCGGCAGTTCGTTGGTGATCTGCTGTGCCTGTCTGGGTTTGTTGCTGCGCATCGAGTGGGAGAGTCGAACCCACCTGGGCAGCGAAGAGATGGAATTCCATGAGAGCGACTTCGCCGAGGAGCCGAACCATGGGCGCTAACGTATTGATCATGGCCGGTGGCACCGGGGGCCATGTGTTCCCGGCCTTGGCCTGTGCCCGCGAATTCCAGTCCCGCGGCTACACCGTGCACTGGCTGGGCACGCCGCGCGGCATCGAGAACGAACTGGTTCCGGCGGCCGGCATCGAACTGCATCGGATCAACGCCAGCGGTTTGCGCGGCAAGGGCAAGTTGTCCCTGCTCAAGGCGCCGTTCATGTTGCTCAAGTCGGTGTGGCAGGCGCGGGCGATCATTCGTCGTTTGCAACCGGCTTGCGTGGTGGGTTTTGGTGGTTATGTGACCGGTCCCGGCGGTGTCGCAGCCAAACTGGCCGGCGTGCCGGTGATCGTTCACGAACAGAACGCCGTGGCCGGTACCGCCAATCGGTTGCTCGTGCCGTTGGCCGCCCGGGTCTGTGAAGCGTTCCCCGACACCTTTACCCTGTCGAGCAGCCGACGGACCACCGGTAACCCGGTGCGCACCGAGCTGTTCCTCGAAACACCGCGACCAGCCCTGGCCGGTCGCAAGGCGCGTTTGCTGATCCTGGGTGGAAGCCTGGGCGCAGAACCGTTGAACAAGCTGCTGCCTGAAGCCCTGTCGCAAGTCCCCGTCGACCTGCGCCCGGACGTGTTCCATCAGGCCGGCAAAAACCACGATGAAGTGACTGCGCAGCGCTACCTCGCGGCTGGCGTCGAGGCGCAAGTGCAGCCGTTCATCAAAGACATGGCCCAAGCCTATGGCTGGGCCGACCTGGTGGTATGTCGCGCAGGTGCGCTGACCATCAGTGAACTGGCTGCCGCCGGTCTGCCCTCGATGCTGGTGCCGTTGCCCCATGCGATCGACGATCACCAGACCCGCAACGCCGATTATTTGGCCCGTGAAGGCGCAGCCTTCCTGATGCCGCAAAGAACGACCGGTGCAGCGGATCTTGCCGCGCGCCTGACAGAGGTCCTGATGCAACCACAACGACTCAACGATATGGCCACTGCGGCCCGCCGCCTGGCCAAACCCGATGCCACCCGTAACGTGGTCGATACCTGCCTGGAGGTGGCCCATGGTTGAGAATCAGAAAGCCATGCCGCAACCGGAAATGCGCCGCATCCGTCGCATCCACTTCGTCGGGATCGGCGGCGTGGGCATGTGCGGGATTGCCGAGGTGTTGCTGAACCTGGGCTACGAAGTGTCCGGTTCCGACCTCAAGGCTTCGCCCGTCACCGAGCGCCTGGAATCTTTCGGCGCGCAGATTTTCATTGGTCACCGCGCCGAGAACGCTGCCGCCGCCGATGTGCTGGTGGTGTCCAGCGCCGTGAACACCTCCAACCCGGAAGTCGCCACCGCGCTGGAACGTCGCATCCCGGTCGTGCCTCGGGCGGAAATGCTGGCCGAGCTGATGCGTTATCGCCACGGCATCGCCGTTGCCGGTACCCACGGCAAGACCACCACCACCAGCCTGATCGCCTCGGTCTTCGCCGCCGGCGGCCTGGACCCGACGTTCGTCATCGGTGGCCGCCTGAATGCAGCTGGCACCAATGCCCAGCTTGGCACCAGCCGCTACCTGATCGCCGAAGCCGACGAAAGTGACGCCAGCTTCCTGCACTTGCAGCCGCTGGTGGCCGTGGTCACCAACATCGACGCCGACCACATGGCGACCTACGACGGTGACTTCAACAAACTGAAGAAAACCTTCGTCGAGTTCCTGCATAACCTGCCTTTCTACGGCCTGGCGGTGGTGTGCCTGGACGATCCGGTGGTGCGTGAAATCCTCCCGCAGGTCAAGCGTCCGACCGTTACCTACGGCTTCGGCGAAGACTGCGACGTGCGCGCCATCAATGTGCGCCAGCAAGGCATGCAGACGTTCTTCACCGTGCTGCGCCCTGACCGTGAACCACTGGATGTGTCGGTGAACATGCCGGGCAACCACAACGTATTGAACGCCCTGGCAACCATCTGCATCGCCACCGACGAAGGCGTCAGCGATGAAGCCATCGTCCAGGGCCTGTCCGGGTTCCAGGGCGTTGGCCGACGCTTCCAGGTCTACGGCGAACTGCCGGTGGACGGTGGCCAGGTGATGCTGGTGGACGACTACGGTCACCACCCGACCGAAGTCGCCGCGGTGATCAAGGCCGTGCGCGGTGGTTGGCCGGAGCGTCGCCTGGTGATGGTCTACCAGCCGCACCGTTACAGCCGTACGCGCGACCTGTACGACGACTTCGTCAATGTACTGGCCGACGCCAACGTCCTGCTGCTGATGGAAGTCTATCCGGCCGGCGAAGAACCGATCCCCGGTGCCGACAGCCGCAAGCTGTGCAACAGCATCCGCCAGCGCGGCCAGCTCGACCCGATCTACATCGAGCGCGGTGTCGACCTCGCGCCGCTGGTCAAGCCGCTGTTGCGTGCCGGTGACATCCTGCTGTGCCAAGGCGCCGGTGATATCGGCGGTCTCGCACCGAAACTGTTGAAAAGTGAGTTGTTCGCCGGTGCCGTTGTTGCATCGGTGGAGGGGAAGTTGAAATGACTGCTGCCTACGCCAACCTCGCCAGCACCGTCGCGCCGAAAGACTTCGGCCGCGTCGCCGTGCTGTTCGGCGGCAAGAGTGCCGAACGCGAAGTGTCCCTGAAGTCGGGTAACGCCGTTCTCGATGCGTTGCTCAGTGCAGGTGTGGACGCGTTCGGCCTCGACGTCGGCGATGACCTGTTGCAGCGTCTGCTGAACGAAAAGATCGACCGCGCCTTCATCATCCTCCACGGCCGTGGCGGTGAAGACGGCAGCATGCAGGGCCTGCTCGAGTGCCTGGGGATTCCCTACACCGGCAGCGGCATCCTCGCCTCGGCGCTGGCCATGGACAAGCTGCGCACCAAGCAGGTCTGGCACAGCCTGGGGATTCCGACGCCACGTCACTCGGTACTGAGCAGCGAAGCCGATTGTATTTCGGCGGCGACGGAACTGGGCTTCCCTTTGATCGTCAAACCGGCCCATGAAGGTTCAAGTATCGGTATGGCCAAAGTGAGTTCCGCGTCTGAATTGATCGACGCCTGGAAAGCGGCCAGTACCTACGATTCGCAAGTGTTGGTCGAGCAATGGATTCACGGTCCGGAGTTCACCATCGCCACCCTGCGTGACCAGGTGTTGCCTCCAATCGCCCTGGGCACGACGCACAGTTTCTACGACTACGACGCCAAGTACATCGCCAACGATACCCAGTACCGTATTCCGTGCGGCCTGGACAGCGCCAAGGAAAAGGAACTCATGGACCTCACGGCGAAAGCCTGTGAAGCCTTGGGTATCGCCGGTTGGGGCAGGGCGGATGTGATGCAGGACGCCGAGGGGCAGTTCTGGTTCCTGGAAGTCAACACGGCACCGGGCATGACCGATCACAGCCTGGTGCCGATGGCGGCCCGTGCTGCCGGCCTGGATTTCCAGCAACTGGTTCTGGCCATTCTGGCCGAGAGCTTCGGCAAGCAAGAGCCGCGAGGTTAAGACCATGCAAGGCGCACAGTTGAGACATCAGCCTACCGCACCCGGTCGCAAGCCGGTGCCGCGGGGTGCCAGCCGAATGGTGGCCAAAGAGCCGATGTCCGCGCGCCTGCCGAAAGCCAACTTTGGCTTTGTCAAAGCGCTGTTCTGGCCAGTCCTGCTGGTGGCGTTGGGGTTCGGTACTTATGAAGGCGCGCAGCGTTTATTGCCGTATGCCGATCGACCGATCACCAAGATCGCGGTACAGGGCGACCTGAGCTACATCAGCCAGCAAGCGGTGCAGCAGCGAATCGCCCCGTTCGTTGCGGCGAGCTTCTTCACCATCGACCTTGAGAGCATGCGCACCGAGCTTGAAACGATGCCATGGATTGCCCACGCCGAAGTGCGCAGGGTGTGGCCGGATCAGGTGGTGATTCGCCTGGAAGAACAACTGCCGGTGGCCCGTTGGGGCGACGAATCGCTGCTGAATAACCAGGGGCAGGCGTTCACCCCGCGCGAGCTGGCCAACTACGAACACTTGCCGCAGTTGTTTGGTCCGCAGCGGGCCCAACAGCAGGTGATGCAGCAATATCAGGTACTGAGCCAGTTGCTCAGGCCATTGGGCTTCTCGATTGCGCGCCTGGAGTTGCGTGAACGAGGCAGCTGGTTCCTGACGACCGGCCCTGGCAGTGCCGGCCCCGGGATCGAACTGCTGCTGGGACGCGGCAACCTGGTGGAAAAGATGCGCCGTTTCATTGCCATCTATGACAAGACGCTCAAAGAGCAGATTACGAACATTGCGCGCATCGATCTGCGCTACGCCAACGGCCTCGCTGTTGGCTGGCGGGAACCAGTAGCGCCGACGACAGCCCAACCCGCTGTCGCGAAGAATTAAGAGAGGCAGGACCCCATGGCAAACGTGCAAAGCGGCAAAATGATCGTCGGTCTCGATATCGGCACCTCCAAGGTGGTGGCGCTGGTCGGCGAGGTCTCGGACGACGGCACGCTGGAAATCGTCGGGATCGGCACCCATCCGTCCCGAGGCCTGAAGAAAGGCGTGGTGGTGAACATCGAGTCCACCGTGCAGTCGATCCAGCGCGCCATCGAAGAAGCGCAGCTGATGGCTGGCTGCCGTATCCACTCGGCGTTTGTCGGCGTGGCGGGCAACCATATCCGCAGCCTGAACTCCCACGGCATCGTGGCAATTCGTGATCGCGAAGTCAGCTCCGCCGACCTTGAGCGCGTACTCGACGCCGCCCAGGCCGTGGCGATCCCGGCTGACCAGCGGGTGCTGCACACCTTGCCGCAGGATTACGTGATCGATAACCAGGAAGGCGTCCGCGAGCCACTGGGCATGTCCGGTGTGCGCCTGGAAGCCAAGGTCCACGTGGTCACCTGCGCCGTCAACGCCGCACAGAACATTGAAAAATGTGTGCGTCGCTGCGGCCTGGAAATCGACGACATCATCCTCGAGCAACTCGCTTCGGCTTATTCCGTGCTGACCGACGACGAGAAAGAGCTGGGCGTGTGCCTGGTGGACATCGGTGGCGGCACCACCGACATCGCGATCTTCACCGAAGGCGCGATCCGTCACACCGCGGTGATCCCGATTGCGGGCGACCAGGTGACCAACGACATCGCGATGGCGTTGCGCACTCCGACCCAGTACGCCGAAGAAATCAAGATCCGCTACGCCTGCGCCCTGGCCAAACTGGCGGGCGCCGGTGAAACCATCAAGGTCCCGAGCGTCGGCGACCGTCCGCCGCGCGAGCTGTCCCGCCAGGCCCTGGCCGAAGTGGTCGAGCCGCGTTACGACGAACTGTTCACGCTGATCCAGGCCGAGCTGCGTCGCAGTGGCTACGAAGACCTGATCCCGGCCGGCATCGTGCTGACTGGCGGTACCGCGAAGATGGAAGGCGCCACTGAACTGGCCGAGGAAATCTTCCACATGCCGGTGCGCCTGGGCGTGCCCCACGGCGTCAAGGGCCTGGATGACGTGGTGCGCAACCCGATCTATTCCACGGGCGTTGGCCTGTTGATGTACGGCCTGCAGAAGCAATCCGACGGCATCTCGTTCTCGGGTATCGGCAGCCGCGACAGCTTCAGCAACGAAGAACCCAAAGGTGCCTTGCTCGATCGCATCAAGAGCTGGGTCCAGGGCAATTTCTAAGATTTACCGCAGCACCGCAACACCGTTGTAGATACAGGCAGTAGGCGAAAAAACTAGAGAACGTAAAGGAGAGGGAAAATGTTCGAACTCGTAGACAACATCCCCGCAAGCCCGGTTATTAAAGTTATCGGTGTCGGCGGTGGCGGTGGCAACGCCGTGAATCACATGGTCAAGAGCAACATTGAAGGCGTTGAGTTCATCTGCGCCAACACTGATGCCCAGGCGCTCAAGAGCATTGGCGCGCGGACCATCCTGCAACTGGGTACCGGCGTGACCAAAGGCCTGGGCGCGGGTGCCAACCCTGAAGTAGGTCGTCAGGCCGCTCTCGAAGATCGTGAGCGCATTGCCGAAGTCCTGCAGGGCACCAACATGGTGTTCATCACCACTGGCATGGGCGGTGGTACCGGTACCGGTGCTGCGCCAATCATTGCCGAAGTGGCCAAGGAAATGGGGATTCTCACCGTTGCGGTGGTGACTCGTCCGTTCCCGTTCGAAGGTCGCAAGCGCATGCAGATCGCCGATGAAGGCATCCGCCTGCTGTCGGAAAGCGTCGACTCGTTGATCACCATTCCGAACGAGAAGCTGCTGACCATCCTCGGTAAGGACGCCAGCCTCTTGTCGGCTTTCGCCAAGGCTGACGATGTACTGGCCGGTGCCGTTCGCGGTATCTCCGACATCATCAAGCGTCCGGGCATGATCAACGTCGACTTTGCCGACGTACGTACCGTGATGAGCGAAATGGGCATGGCGATGATGGGCACTGGCTGCGCCAGCGGTCCGAACCGTGCACGCGAGGCCACCGAAGCGGCCATTCGCAACCCGTTGCTCGAAGACGTGAACCTGCAAGGTGCACGCGGCATCCTGGTGAACATCACCGCCGGTCCTGACCTGTCCCTGGGTGAGTACTCCGACGTGGGTAGCATCATCGAAGCCTTCGCTTCCGAGCACGCCATGGTCAAGGTCGGTACCGTTATCGATCCAGACATGCGCGACGAGCTGCACGTGACTGTCGTTGCGACCGGTTTGGGCGCTAAAATCGAGAAGCCGGTGAAGATCATCGACAATACCGTCCACACGTCGATGGCTTCCCAGCCGCAACAACAGGCCCCTGTTCGTCAGGACGCTCTAGCGGTGAACTACCGTGACCTGGACCGTCCGACCGTCATGCGCAACCAGGCCCAGGCCGGTGCTGCGACTGCCGCGAAGATGAATCCGCAAGATGATCTGGACTATCTGGACATCCCGGCATTCCTGCGTCGTCAGGCCGATTGATGAAATGTATCAGGGCTATGAAGGTGATTGGTGTTCAGCAAAGGCGTGGTCTGCTATCATCGCCAGCCTTTGTTGATACCAGTTCGCAATTTGCGCTGAAGCGGCCCAAGCCATGATTAAACAACGCACACTGAAAAATATTATCCGTGCCACAGGTGTAGGTCTGCACTCCGGGGAGAAGGTATACCTGACCCTCAAGCCTGCGCCGATCGACACCGGCATTGTGTTTTGTCGTGCCGACCTCGATCCCGTGGTGCAGATCCCTGCACGCGCAGAAAACGTTGGCGAAACCACCATGTCGACCACGCTGGTCAACGGTGACGTCAAAGTGGATACGGTGGAGCACTTGCTCTCGGCCATGGCTGGCCTGGGCATCGATAACGCCTACGTCGAGCTCTCCGCGTCCGAAGTCCCGATCATGGATGGCAGCGCTGGACCTTTCGTATTCCTGATTCAGTCGGCTGGCCTGGAAGAGCAGGACGCCGCCAAGAAGTTCATCCGCATCCTGCGTGAAGTGACTGTGGAAGACGGCGACAAGCGCGCCACTTTCGTCCCTTTCGAAGGTTTCAAGGTGAGTTTCGAGATCGATTTCGATCACCCGGTTTTCCGTGACCGCACACAAAGTGCAAGCGTGGATTTTTCCAGCACTTCGTTCGTAAAAGAAGTCAGCCGCGCCCGTACCTTTGGTTTCATGAGTGACATCGAGTACCTGCGCAAGCACAACCTCGCACTCGGCGGCAGTGTTGAAAACGCTATTGTGGTCGACGCTGATGGTGTATTGAACGAAGACGGCCTTCGCTACGAAGACGAATTCGTGAAACACAAGATCCTCGATGCAATTGGTGACCTCTACCTGCTGGGCAATAGCCTGATTGGTGAGTTCAAGGGCTTCAAGTCCGGCCACGCACTGAACAACCAGCTGCTGCGCAAGTTGATTGAGCAGACAGATGCCTGGGAAGTCGTGACGTTCGAAGACGCCAGCACCGCACCGATCTCTTACATGCGCCCTGTAGCGGCCGTGTAAGTAAAAAACCTCTCTAGTTTTTAAAGGCTGCCTTCGGGTGGCCTTTTTTTATGTGTGCGAATGTTCATCGCCATCCACTACAAGGCTACTACCCGATTGCGCCCGGTCTCCTTGGCTTGATACAACGCTTTGTCCGCGGCGAACATCAGCACCTCCAGGTTGATGTCGGAGCAGGCGTTCCAGGTGCTGATGCCAATGCTCACGGTAATTGGCGAGTCGGTCCCGTCGATCGGCGGTAGCTGCTCGACGGCCTCTCGAATGCGCTCGGCGATCTGTTGCGCGCCCGCCATATCGGTTTCCGGCAGGACCACCGAAAACTCCTCGCCTCCGTAGCGCGCGACCAGGTCGGCAGGCCGCCTTACGTGGGTGCGCAACACATTGGCCACTGCGCGCAAGGCCTCATCGCCGGCTTGATGGCCGTGACGATCGTTGAAGGCCTTGAAGTGATCGGCGTCGATCATCAGCAGCGACAATGGCTTGCCGGAACGCTGGGCGCGAAACCACTCATGACGCAACGTCTGGTCCAGCGTGCGGCGGTTCGCCAGACCGGTCAAGGCGTCGGTGGCGGCCAGTTGCGCCAGTTCCAGTTCGGCATGGTGGCGCAGGCGCAGTTCGCGGCAGAGCAACCAGGTCAGCCACAGCAGGCACGCACACAGCGCAATCGTGGCCAGGCTGACCACCAGCGCCGTGCGTTGCCACGAAGCAAACACTTCCGCGCCCGACAGCGCCACGATGACAATCAGCGGCAGATTGCCAACCTGGGAAAAGGTGTAGAGCCGTTGATCCTGGTGGCGACTCGAGACACTGCTGAAGCTGCCGTTGCCTTCCTTGACGATGCGCTGGAAGTTGGGGCGACTGCTGAAGTCCGAGCCGGTCAGGTCTTCGCCCAGGCGAGGGACTTGGGCTAGGAGAATTCCATCCTTGTTGATCAGGCTGATCGAGCTGTCAGGACCGATGTTCAGGCTGTTGAACAGCTGTTCGAAGTAGCTCAGGCGCATGGCCGCTTCGGCGACTCCAAGGAACTCGCCCTGGGCGCCACTGATCCGGCGGCTGAAGCTGATACGCCATTCGTTGTTGGCCAACCGGGACCGAAAAGGACGGCTGATGAACATGCCCGGGTCGCTGTTGTTCACGTGGGACTGGAAGTACTCGCGGTCGGCAAAGTTACCTTTCCTCGGTTCTCGCGAAGCCGAGTCGGCGACTACGTTGCCCTGCTGGTCGAGCAACAGGATGTCACCCTTGTACGGTGCCGCGGTGGCGCGATCGAACAAGGCCAGGTGACGGATCTGCGGGGAAACGTGCATGAGGTCTTCACGACGCGAGGCCGCGATCAAGCCGAGCAAGGAGACGTCATAGAGCTCGATGTTGCGCAGGACGTCGGCTTCGATCAATTGCACAATGTTGGCCGCGGAGCGACTGGCTGACAGTTCGGCATTGGCGCGTTCACGCACCAGCAGGAACGCCACGATGCCGAGGATGGCAATCACCATCAAGACGCTGCCGACAATCACCAATCGCTCGGAACGCGTGGAGGGGGTTGTGGGGTGAAATGTCGCGCTGCGCTCGCTCATGGTTCTGGCTTCTGCTGTCTAGGCGTCGGGAACATTCTTTTACAAGAATCGGGCAGCGTCCCGGACACCCGTCATATCCACCGCCTCCCTGCGCACTCCGGATAAAAAAAGGCCAGCAAAACGTGCCGGCCTTTTGTTTACTGAAGCTTAGAAGACATTGAGCGGGTAGTCGAAAATCACCCGGTATTCGTCAGTGTCCTGATCCAGTGCGCCATAACCGTTGCCACCCCGGTTCGTTGCCCATTGCAGGCGTAGGGCAAGGTTTTTCGCCTGGCCAGCCTGGACCACGTACTTGAGTTCGATGTCGCGCTCCCAGTGCCTGGCGTTTTTGCCGTCGGCGCTATACCAAGCGCTGTACCCTGGGCTGTCTGGATCGACTTTGGTCAGGTCCAGCTTGCCTCGGGAGTAGGACAGCGCGGAGGTCAGTCCCGGCAGGCCGAGTCCGACAAAGTCATAGGCGTACTTGAGTTTCCATGAGCGTTCGTTGGGGCCGTTGAAGTCCGAGTATTGCTGGGAGTTGTCGAGGAAGACGCTATCGCCCTGGCTGATGTAATCGAATGGGGTGTTGCCATTGACTCGCTGGTAAGCAGTGGTGACGCTGTGATTGCCGATGCCGAGGGTGAAATGCAGGCTGTAGGTGTTGTTGTCGATGTGGCCGAGCAGCGCGTCACCGGTGTCTTGCGTGTGATAGAAGTGCAGGCCTGGGTTGAGGCTGACCACCTCGTTGAGCGCATAGGTGTAATCGAGGTCGTAGTAGTACTGGTTCCAAATGTCCTTGAGCTCGGCGGCATACAGGCTGCTGCTCAAGCCGGGCAGACCGCTCCAGGCCACGCCTGCCCAGTTGAGATGCCGGCTCTCGTCACCTTCGGCCAAGGTGCCGTAGGACGTGCCGATACGGGTATGGCCACTTTGGTTATACGGCTTGGTGAAGCTCGCTTGCCCACCCTCTATCAGCCAGCCGTCGAAGCTGTGGTTGGTCAGGCTGACCCCGCGAAAGGTCTGCGGCAACATGCGGGTCTCACCGCCGGCAATCACCGGATTGGCGAGAAACAGGTCACCGGCCTTCAATTCGGTATCGAAGGCACGCATTTTCAGGGTGCCGCCTGCGGTGGAGAAAGAGCCCGGTGCCTTGCCGTTGCCATCGCTGACCGGCAGGATGCTCGAATTGTCCGTGCCACCGCCACCGTCGAGCTTGAGCCCAAGCATGGCATGTGCGTCGAAGCCGAACCCGACGCTGCCTTCAGTGAAGCCCGATTCGAAGATGCCCAGGAAACCCTGGCCCCATTCAATATTGTCATCGGCCTGCTGCTGGCGATTGCGGTTCATGTAGTAGTTGCGCGCGTTGAGGGTGAGGCTGGCGTCTTCGGCGAAACCTTGGGCAGCTGAATTGTCGGTGGCGTGAGCATTGGCCGTCATCGTTGCAGCGATTGCAACGAACAGCGCAGGTGAACTGAGTGGGAAACGCACGGGGGTAAAGCTCCTGGGTCAGCGGGGAACAGCACTTTTCTTGCAGTCGCAGAGGTGTCTTGTTGGCGAAAAAAGGACGCGGCGGGTGGCAAAAACCACAACGAAAAAAAGCCGCTGACAGCAGCGGCTTTGAAGACAACTTTTCAATGGGAAGAGCCGTTGAAAAGTGTCGAGGGAAACTGGAGCGGTGAGCGGCGATCAGCTGTCTTTCTCAGCCTGCTTGGCCTGGACACTCGACGCTTGTGGGGCTTGGGTGGCCTCCTGGGCTTTGGCGGTCATCTCGATCTGGTGCTCTTCGTAGGCTGCCGCCCGGGCGGCATTTTGCGCGACGAAGGCCTGCGACTCTTCGGCCATGGCGAACGGAGACAGGAACAGAGAAGACAGAACGAAAGCGCTGGCAATACCCATACTGTTGGACATCTTTTAAACCTTCTTGCTTGGCAAGTGCTGTTTGGTGCGGGCAAAGATAAGGGGCTTGAGGGAAAGGAAAAAGAGCGGATTCATGAAAGGACTGTTACCTAAAGAGCAAAGATCGAGCTTCCGACACAACGCGCGGGAAAGATTTTTTGTAGGAGCCAGGTTTGCCGGCGAAGGCGTCCTGACAGCTGGAGCTAATCTTTCAGGTGTACATATCCAATTCTGCGGTAACGGCCCCCTATGGTTTCGCCCTTACGGCGAGTCACTTGGAAAAACGGAACGCCGCCCGGCCCTAAGTAACCAAG
>CXWK01003110.1_pt1 | contig 58576 bp, 45 predicted proteins | sample 590851 | NCBI WGS metagenome assembly CXWK01 (sample SAMEA3498364, study PRJEB10139) | wastewater metagenome | biome: wastewater treatment plant; material: activated sludge | place: Denmark | collected 2014-08-01 | reverse complement strand
GCCGAGCGCCTGGTCGAGCTCGGCAAGGAAGTCGTGATCCTGCTCGACTCGATCACGCGCATGACGCGCGCTTACAACAACTGCCTCGGCGGCAAGAACATGCGCACCATGTCGGGCGGCCTCGACGCGCGCGTCTTCCAACAGCCCAAGCACTTCTTCGGCGCCGCCCGCAACACCGAGAACGGCGGTTCGCTGACGATTCTCGCCACAGCCTTGATTGACACCGGTTCCAAGATGGACCAGGTGATCTACGAGGAGTTCAAGGGCACCGGCAACATGGAGCTCACGCTCGATCGCCGCCTCGCCGATCGGCGCGTGTTCCCGGCGATCGACTTCGAGCACACCGGCACGCGCAAGGAGGAACGTTTGCTCGGCCGCACCACCCTCAAGAAGGTGGACATCCTGCGGCGCGTGCTCTCGCGCATGAAACCGCGCGAGGCGATGGAGACCTTGATTGACCGGCTCGGGCGTTATTCGTCGAACGCCGAGTTCCTCAACGCGTTCTCTCTGGACGATGTCGCCTGAGGCTGCGGTACCGCCGGTGGTCGAGGTCAGCGAGTTGACGCGCTCCTACGGAGAGGTGCGCGCCCTGCGTGGCGTCTCCTTCGCGGTGCCGCGCGGCTGCATCGCGGGCTTCCTGGGACCGAACGGTGCCGGCAAGACCACCGCGATTCGCATCCTGACCGGTTTCCTCGCCGCCGACGGCGGCAGCGCGCGCGTGTGCGGCCTCGAGATCGGCGAGGAGCCGCTCGAAGTCAAACGACGCGTCGGCTACCTGCCGGAGAACAATCCGCTCTGGCTCGACATGCCGGTGGACGCTTTCCTGCGCTTCGCAGCGCGCGCGCGCGGACTGCACGGCGCGGCGGCGCGCGAGGCCGTCGAGCGCGCCGCGCATCAGACCGGCCTCGCTTCGGTCTGGAAACGCCCGCTCGCCGCCTGCTCGAAAGGTTTCCGGCAACGCGCCGGCCTCGCCCAGGCCCTGCTGCACGATCCTGAGTTGTTGGTGCTCGACGAGCCCACCAACGGTCTGGATCCGATCCAAGTGCTCGAGATGCGTGATCTCATCCGCGCGCTCGGCAAGCGCAAGACGGTGATCCTCACCTCGCACGTGCTGCCGGAGGTCGAGGCCATCGCCGAACGCGTGATCTTGATCCACCAGGGCCGCGTCGTCGCGGACGGCACTCTGGCCGAGGTCGGACGGCATCAGGGGCGCCTGCGCGTGCGCGTAAGCGTGCGTGGCGCCGAGACCGAGTTGCGGGCCTTGCTCTCTGCCAGTGGCACCCAGGGTTACGAGCGCGCGGCGAGCGGCTTCGGTGCCGGCAGCATCGCGGCACGCACGGAAGCTGCCGACGCTGATGCGCTCGCGCGCATCGCCGCCGAAGCCGCGGCGCGCGGCCTCGCCCTGCTCGAACTCGCCCCGGAAGCGGGCGGATTGGAAGCCTTGTTCCGCGGTCTGCTGCAAGGGGAGTCGGCCGCCGCATGAGCAGCCTGGTCGTCGCGCGCCGCGAAATCGGCGCCGCCTTCGAATCTCCCTCCGGCTGGGCGGTGCTGGCTTTCTTTCCCGCCGCCGCTGCCGCCTTCTTCTTTCTGCTCGGTCCCTTCTTCCCCGCCGGCGAGGCGAGTCTGCGCGGTTTCTTCGGCAACATGCCTTGGCTGATGGCCTTGATCGCACCCGCGCTCACCATGCGCTCGTGGGCCGAGGAACGCCGCGCCGGCACCGAGGAACTCTTGCTGACCTGGCCCTTCCGCGTGAGCGCCCTGGTGTGGGGAAAGTTTCTTGGTGCGTGGGCCGTGCTCGCGCTCGCTCTGCTCGCCACCATCGGGGTGCCGATCTCGGTCGCGAGCCTGGGTGATCTCGATTGGGGACCGGTGATCGGTGGCTACCTGGGCGCGCTGCTCTGCGGCGGCGCGAGCCTGGCGGTGGGGCTGCTGTTCAGCGCCTGCACCCGCAGTCAGATCGTGGCCTGGCTCGCGGCGGTCGCTGCGCTGAGCGTGCTGAATCTGATCGGACTTGCGGCCACGGCGGAAGCGATGCCTCCCGCACTCGGTCGCCTGCTGATCGAAGCCGATCTGCAGGCCCGCTTCCACGCCATCGCGCGCGGCGTCGTGGATTTGCGCAGTCTGTTGCACTACGCCGTGGTCTCGGCACTGGCGCTCTGCGGCACCGGTCTGATCATCGAACGGAGACGCTTCGCATGAAGCCGGAACCGCGCAGCCTCGGTGGGGCATGGGCCACGGCCGCGTTGCTCATCGCCATCGGCGTTGCGCTGCTAGCCCTTGCCGGTGCCGCGCGCTGGCGCGCGGATCTGACCGAGGAAGGGCTGTACACCCTCGATCCCGCCACACGCACTCTGCTCGACCGGCTCGACGACCGCCTGCAGGTCAAGCTCTACTTCAACCGCGATCTCGAGGGTGTCGAAGCGCTGCTGCCGCAGCGCCTGCTGATCGAGGACTTCTTGGAGGAAGCGGCCGTCGCGAGCGGTGGGAAGATGAGCGTGGAAGCGGTGGATCCCACCACCGATCTCGTCGCGCAGCGTGACGCCGAGCACGTCGGCATCACGCCCTTGCAGATTCCGACCGGCGACGTCGGCGAGCGCGGGGTGGTGCTCGCCTATCAAGGGCTCGAGATGCGCTATCTCGACCGCAGCGAGGTGATTCCATTCACGGTTCCGACCGAGCTGGAATTTGCCTTCACGGCGCGGCTGTCCTCCCTCCTGCGCCCGCGTCGTCCCGAGATCGCTTTCTTCTCGCGCGAGCCGCAGATGCCGCCGCCGGTGCCCGGCATGCCTCCGCGCGTGCCCGCTGGCCGCGACTTCCAGGAACTGCGCGGCGCCTTCTCCGAACGTTTGGGTGTGCGCGACGTGAAGCTGAGCGACCCGGATTGGAAGAGCGAAGACACCGCGGCACTGGTGGTGGCGCGACCCGAGGCGCTCGACGCGAACGAAGTCGCGGCGCTCGATCGCTACCTCGCCGAGGGCGGCCGCGTGCTCCTGCTCGCCGATCGCGAACAGGTGCAACTGCCCCAGTTCGTGGCGACGCCGCTGGTGTCCGGACTCGAGGACTGGCTGGCCGGGATCGGCGTGCGCATTTCACATGGCCTGGTCTTCGACGAGAGCTGCCTACCTTTGCAAGTCGGCGTGGACAGCATCGAAACGCAACAAGGCCGCCGGCAGGTGCCGAAGTACGAAGGATACGGAATGATTCCCATCCTGCGCGGGGACGGTCTCAACGGCGAACATGCCGTCACGGCCGCACTCGGCGAGGTCACTGGATTCTGGATGCATCCGGTCGAGACGAGCGCGCTCGCCGAAGGTCTCAGCGCCGAGTTGCTGCTCAACACCAGCGCGGAGGGTCGGGTGCTGCCCGGCGACACGCCTCTCGACCGCGACGGGGAAGTCTTGAAGCGCGTGCGCACTTTCGCGCTGCAGAGTGCGAAGGGCCGCGTCATCCCGGTGGCGGTGGCGCTGCGCGGCCAGTTCCCTGCACAGCAGTCGCACGCCAACTTGCAGCCTGCGCCCGGCGTGCTGGTGGTGATCGGCGACTCCGATCTCTTTCACAACGTCGTGCTCCTGAGTCCGCAGACCGGCGGCGCCAACGCCGCTTTCGCCGCCAACCTCGGCGATTGGCTGAGTGGGGAGGAGGCGCTGATCGGCTTGCGCTCGCGCGGGCGGATGGAGCGACGACTTACGGACTTGCGAGCGGAGTACATCGCCGCGCAGGGCGGTCGCGCTCAAACCGAGGAAGAGAATCGTGTGCTCGACCGTGAAGCCAAGGAGCACGTGCGCGGTCTGGAGCGCAAGATCACTTGGGGCAACGTGCTGCTACCGCCGCTCGGCGTCGCGGTGCTCGCACTGCTCGCGCGCGTCCTGCGACGCAAGCGCGCAAACGCAGTGTTGGCGCTGCCGGCGCCGGGGAGCCGCGCATGAGTCGGCGCAACCGCATGCTCCTGGCGGCGGCGGTTGTGGTCTGGACGACCGTGCTCGTCATCGAGCAGCCGTGGCGGGGGGACGCGCATGCGCGCACTGCTGCGGCGGTGCGCCCGCTCTTCCCCGACTTCGCCCGTCGGCGTGAAGCGGTGCGAAGGATCGAGATCCGGGGCCCTGCTGCGGCAACCGTGCTCGAATGGCGCAAGGATCGCTGGTGGGTTGCCGAGAAGGAACACCCGGCCGATCTGCGCAAGCTGGTGCAGGTGGTGGACATGATCGGCCGTCTCGACTCGCGTGACGAGGTTGCGACCTCACCCGAGAGCCACGCGCTCTACGGGGTCGCTGGTGGTGAGGGCACGCGCCTCACGCTTGCCGATGCCGAAGGCGGCATCGTCGCCGACCTGATCGTCGGCAAACTGCGTCAGCAGGACGTCACCACCGGTCAGAATCCGGTGCTCGAGTTCTACCTGCGGCGCGCGGATCGTGCCGCCGTGCATCTCTCCGGCGACGCGATCTCGCCTTCCGCGCAGCCGATGGACTGGTGCGAGACGCGCTTCCTCGCCGCGGTGTCGCCCGAACAGATCGAGTCCGTCCGACGCGAGGACTTCGAGGGTGCCGAGACTTGGCGCATCGAACGCGTGCCGGCAGGTCAGCGCGAAGCCTTCGGTTCGCCGTGGAAGCTCACCGAACCGCTGCCGGAGCGCGCCGCTTGGGACTTCGCCGGAGACTCCTTGGTGCGCACGCTGATCGATCTGCAGGCTTCCGACGTGGTCGGTCGCGCCGGCGATCCGAGCGAGGACGCAGCACGCTGCGGTTTTCCGACCGACCGCTTCCACGTCAGCGCTCTCGGCAACGTGCTGCGCATCGAACTCGGCAAGGTCGCGCGTGAAGGCCACCGCTGGATGCGCGTGGAAGGCCTGCCCTATCTCTACACCCTGCGCGACTTCGACGTGAGTCAACTGCGCCAGCCGGTGGCGGAGATGCTCCCGGAAGACGAGCCGCGCTGAGACTTCAACTCACCGCACTCACTCCGCTTCGTCTGGAATCGAGCGCGTTCCGAACTCGGAACAATTGCCGCCGCTGCGCCCGAGAAAGGCTGGCATGAGAGTTGCTTTGCTCTGCGGATGGGAATCATTCTCTCCCTGAGCTTGGCCGTGTTGACGAGTTCCTTGCAAGAACCCGACCCTCCCGTCGTGGTCGAAACGCGCGCAACGACCACTCCGGAGATCGTGGTGACGGGGAGTTCCGTGCCGGACGGGGTGCCGCGCATCCCGCTCGACTGGCCGGCGGGACGGGACGTGATCGGTCCGCAGCAGATCTCGCGCACCGGCGCGCGTGATCTCAACGATCTGATCCAGAGTTTGCCTGCGCTGAGCGCGCGACCGTACAACGGCGGCGAGGCTGCGGCCCCGTCGTTCAGTGCGCGCGGCCTTCCCGACGACGGCCTCACCGAATATCTGCACGTGGCCATCGACGGCACGCCCGCAGGCTCGGCGCCCTACGGGTGGACGGCGTTTTCCTTCCTGCCTTTGGCCACCGAGCGGGTGTGGGCAGTGGACCAGATTCGCGGCGGTCATCAGGTGCGTTATTCCCCGAACACTGTCGGAGGGGTGCTCAACTTCATCACGCGCCCGGTGCCGGATCATCCCGAGTTCGAGGCCCGGCAGGTGATCGGCTCGAAGGGCTACGCCAGCAGTTTTTTCACGGGCGGAGGACCGATCGGAGACTCCGCCTGGCGGGGATCCCTCCTGCAACGGTCGGGTGACGGCATCCGCAAGAACGGTGGCTTTCTGCAGCGGGACTACTCCGCCCAGTTCCGCAGCCGCATGGACGACGGCTGGCTCGCTGTCACCACCTCACGATTCGAGGACCGGCATCAGGCACCCGGAGGGCTCACGGTTGCCGAGTTCGGAGCAGATCGTTTCGGCAATTCGCGCCCCGAGAACTTCTTCGAAGGATCGCGCGATCTGGCGGACGTGGTGCGCCGCTATGAGAGCGGCGACGATGCCTGGATCGAGGCCTTCGCGAGTGTGTCCTTGACCGAACGGCACCTCTACGCGCGCCGGGCCAAAGGCGCCGGCACCTTCTTCGACGACTGGAATGACACCACGACTTCCGCGTCGGCAGGCGTGCGCGCCCAAGCTTCCGTTGACGGGCCGGGAGGAGAGCATCAGTGGTTCGCCGGCGCGCGCGTTCATCACGAGCGCCTGCCGGACTACCAGGTGAACAGCACCCCCGTTGCTGGCGGGACGACCGCACGGATCACGGATTCCTCATTCCGGCTGAGTGCGCTCTCGCTGCACGTGGACGATAGCTTCCGTCCGACCGAAGACATCCTGCTGACCGCAGGGGTGCGCGCCGAATGGATCCCGAAGGTGGAGGGGAGCGATACCGTCAGCAGCTTGAACTACGAGGACGAATTCTTCGCTCTATTGCCCGCCTTCGGAGCGTCCTGGGTGATCGCCGACGAGTGGGCGATCTTCGCCAACTATGGAGAAGGCTTCCGCGCACCTCAATTCTGGGGTTTCGCCTATGCCACAGATCCGACCGACGCTTTGGACTTCGAGAAGGGAAGTAATTTGGAAGTCGGCCTGCGCCGGGAATCGGACGACGGATGGTCGGGGAGTGTGGCGGCGTGGCAGTTGAACTTCGACGACTATCTGGTCTTCGACACCGGCTTCTACGAGAACGTCGGCGCGATCAAGAGCAAGGGCATGGACCTCGCGCTGCGCTACGAGCTCGAGGATGCCGCAGATTTTCTTGCTGGGTTCTCGCTCCAGGCGACGGCCACGGCACAGGACTCGACCTTGGAGGAAGGTCCTTTCCGCGGCAACGAGGTTCCCTACGCCTGGGGATTGAAGTCCGCGTGGCGACTGGTGTACGAAGACTCCACCGGATGGGAGGCATCGCTCGGCGGCACCCATGTCGGCTCCTCCTACTCCGACGAAGCGAACACCGCGGCCGAGAACGCAGGCGGGAATCTAGGACGCAACGCCTCGTGGACGGTCTGGGACGCAAGGATCATGCAGGACTTCCCGCTCGGACCGCAGGCTTCGATCCAGGTGGCGGTCGGGGCAACCAATCTGTTCGACACCGAGTGGGAAGTCCATTCTCGCGGCGGTTTCTTCGGACCAGGACTAGTGGCCGGAGCGCCGCGGCAGTCTTATCTTTCTCTCATGTTCGTGTTCGACTGGTAATGAAGGTGTCTCGACTGCTTCCGCTCCTCGCCGTCTGTGCTGCGTGCGTGGTTCCTCCGACCAAGGTTTTACAGACGGCTCTTGGGCCGGCGGCGCAGGCCCGCGCCGGCTCGACCGACCCCTCGAAACGGGAGATCCTGATTTCGGGGGCTGCAGCCGGATGGCGCGCGAGCTTGGTCCGCGACAACACGCCGACCGGAATCTGGACGCTCAAACCGATGCAGGTTTTCCCGCAGTACGCGACTCCTGAACTGGTCGGATGCGACGATCAGGGCACGCTGTGGGTCATGGTTTCGTACAGCGGCAAGTGGACGCCGTTTCGCGTGTTGAACGACGGCTCCTGGCTCGGTGGCCTCGATCACGCCGACGTGGATCCGCGCGCCCCCGGTGCGGAGATCTACACCGGAAGCGCAAACGGCAACCTCTACCAGGTGCGGGCGCACGCCCACGGGATTCTCGACGGTCGCTTGATCGGATGGATTCCTGGGCACGAGATCCACACCATCGTGGCAGGCGAGGTGGACGCGTCCCATGCAGGATCCGAAGTCTTGGTCTTCACGCGTCCGGGCGGTCTGTGGCGGCTCACGCCCGACGCCCGCGACGGCGACTTCACCTTGGAGAAGGTCTGCGATCTGACCGCGCGCATTCGTGACGCCGTCAAGTTGCCGATGGAATCGGACGGAACCACTCCGATCCTGACGGCGGCTCGCGATGGTGGGATCCGGATTCTCCGAATGGGCGTGGACGGGCCACGATGGGAGCTCGTCCATCACGTGGATCAGGGAAGAGGACGCCTGGCAGTGGCGCCGGTCTCCGCTGCGTACGGTCCGGTGTGCTACAGCACGAGTGACGACGGACGCATCTTCCGCCACGAGCGCACCGCGGACGGAATCTGGAACACCGAGACGATTCATCGCGGCGATCCGGGACCGCGCGGCGTCGCGGCAGGTCGCTTCCACACCGATCCCGACGCGGAAAGCGTGGTGATCTTCGGCTACGGCGCGAAGTGTGAACTTCTCACGCGTACAGGGAACGATGCCTTCCGCGCCGAAACGCTGTTCACCGATCGAGACAGCGGACACTGGCTGTGTGCAGCGGAGTTGGACGGGCGCAACGAGACCGATGAAATCGCTCTCGCAGGTTACGGAGCGCGCATCATCCTGCTCGCTCGCGAAGGGCCCTGAGGCCGTCGCCGCGGTATCCTGCGCGCATGTTGGGGCAGTTCTTCTTCTGGGCAGGCCTCGCCTCCGTCGCTGCGTTCTTCGCGCATGCGGCGCTGCTCGGATTCGGCTTCTTCGTGCCTCTGGAGGGCTCCCGATTGCGCCTCGGTCGCGCGCAGACCGTGTCCACTGGGGCGCTGTTCCTGTTCAGCGGATTTTGCGCGTGGATTCTCCGCGAGCGGCTCGCGCCGTGGGCGTCGAACGCTCCTCCCGAATCCGCGAGCGCCGTCGCGCACGCGATGCGCGAAACCATGAGCGTGATGCTGCTCGGTCTCTCGTCCACGGTCGGTGCTTTGCTGTGCGCCTTCGCCTGGATTCGGCTCGGCCGTGCCGGAGCCGCGTTCCGGAGCCTGGTGTGGGCGTTTCCCGCGGTGCGACTCGTGACAGGTTGCGCCACGGTGCTGGACTATTTCGGTGCGATGTCCTCCGGCGCCGACTCCAAGCCGACGGCGCTGATCGCGGTGGAGTGGCCCGTGATCGCCACCGAACTCCAGCGCGGACTCGGGATCACCGCAGGGATTGCCGCGACGCTGTTCCTGCTGTCCTGGCCGATCGGTTGGTGGCTCGTCGCGCGTTCAGGGCGCCCGACGGGGCAAGCGGTGGACCCGGCTCCGTGAGTGCCGCGCCACTCAGCTCAGGCGGAAGCGAATGCGCACGGAGACAGTGTCCGCCACCGGCTCACCGTTCCGGACAGCGGGACGAAATGCTTCCTGCTTCCAGTTCTCGACGGCTTGCCGCGCGGCGTCGTCCAGGACCTGACGGCCGCTCGAACGCAATACGCGCACGCAGATCGGTACGCCAGCAGCGCTGAGGCTCACCTCCAGTTCCACCACCCCTTCCCAGCCGCGGCGGAGGGCAATGGCGGGATAGCGGGGAGGCGGATTCACCCGCGGATCCTCAATCCAAGCCGCGGCGACGTTCGTCGGTTGCGCGAGCGCAGGTTCCGGAAACTCCGGTTCCCGTTCCACCGGCGGTTCCGACTGCGGTGCTGAGATGCGGTGCCATGCTTCAGGCTCCGCACCACGGATCCAGGCGGGAAGTAAAGCGCTCGGATGCTTCCAATCGGGAACGCTTTCGAAATCGGGTTCCGTCGGCATGAACGGAGCGCTCTGGAGCATTGGCTCGGCCACCACCGGCGGTTCGAGCGTTGGGTGCGGCAGGATCGGATCCGAGGCGGGCAAGGTTCGGGCGGCGGCGACGGAAACCGTCGGCGGGAGGCGTGGCTGCGCAGGAGTCGCAAACGGCCATCCCAGCGCCGCGAGGCTCGCGAAGAGCACGCCGTGCACCAGCGCCGAGCTCCACAGCGCTGCGCGCAAGGTGCTGGCCGGTCGCGATGCCGAATCGAGTGGCTCGAGGCGTGTCACCGGAGCAAACGACTGCAAAACGCGTGCCGGATCCGGCGCTCCGGCCTCAGCCGAGGGACCACGGCCACAGCTCGCGCCAGTCGCGCGTTGGCGCAGCGGGCGCACGGCCCTGTGCCAGCGCTTCGGCGGCGGCGCGTGACAGACGGACCTCGGTCATGGCGCTCTCGGCGAGCGCGCGGCCGCAGGCCTGCGCGATCTGCTCCGGACCGAAGCCCTGGTAAGCGTAGATTTCGCTCGGTCGGCCCGATTTGCTGAATTTTTCGACCGCGAGCGTGATCTGGCGGACGCCGAGGATCGAGCCGGCGTTGTCGAGCAAGCCGGGTTCCCCATCGGTGACGGCGACCACCGGCACTCTGCGAGCGCCGAGCAACACGGCGTCGGCGGCGTCGAGGGACTTACCGGCAGGGGCGACCAGATGCACCGCGCCGTTCACGCCGAGCTTCTGCAACTGTGCGTAGCCGTCGCGCGCGGCGAAACGGCCGAGCAGCAGATCCGGGCAGGTCACGACAAGCACCTCGGCGTACACGCCGAGTTCGAGGAGCCGATCGGAGGCGAGCAGTGCTTCCGCCGTGGGCGCGCCCATGCTCATCAGGCAGACCACGTTCTCGCCCGGCTGGTAATCCGGAGCGCCGTCGTGGCGCTGCAGCCAGTAGCCGCCGGCGAGCACGTCGGCGCGCGTGACGGCGAGAATCTCTTCCTCATTCTGCCCCGCGAAACGAGCCTGAGTGCGCAGCCGCGCGAGGAAGTCCTTCTGTCGCACGCCGCGGGTGACGCCGCGCAGGATCACCGCGCTGCGGTCGTCGTTCTCACTGCAGACCTGGCGGCGCAGCGTCTCGGCGAGGATCCACTCGACCTCGCGCGCGAAGAAAGGTTCCCAGGTGATGGCGGCCGGCATCTGGATGTCCGATTTCCAGGAGTGCTGCGCGCCCTCCGGCGAGAGCGTGACACCCGAAGGCGTGCCGACCACCACGAAACCCGAGCGCCAGTAGGCGTTGTAGTAGAACTGGTCGAGCGCGCGCTTGATGAAGAAGTCGTAAACCGTCATCAAGGGCATCAGCGGCACTCCGAAGTACTTGCCGGCTACGCCGAAAGAGCCTGCTGCGCTCATCGCCGCCGCTTCTGCGATCTCGAAGCGAATGTGGCGCGTCCACGGATCGGAGGTCGAGTAGAGGTGCGGACGCCCACGCTCGTTGAGCCCGAGTTCCTGCTCGTGGTCATGCTCCGGGACGGCGCCGTAGATCTTGCCGTCCATGGTGGGGTTGATGTTGGTGCTGGTGCCGACGTCGGGACTGATCGTGAGCACGGCGTCGGAGGCGGCGGACCAGCGCGCTTCGTCCTCACTGAGCGCCTTGCCCGGATCGCGCCCGGCCGCGCGGTAGTCGTCATCGGTGGCGATGCGCACCCACTTGCCCGCGACCTGTCCAATCATCCACTGGGTGTGGGCGATCGGCGTCATCGCGAGATTGATTCCCAAATCAGGCGGCAGCGGCAGCGTGGGCGCTAGCCGCTCGTCGAACTTGCGCCGATTCTCGGTCATGCGCGCGCGCTCGGTCTCCACGCCGGTGCGCCAGGTGGCGCGGCGCTCGGCGAGCAGGGCCAGCTCCGGTCCTTGCGGCGACCAATTCCCCGACGCATCGCAGCGGGAGTCGACCTGCAAGCCTTCGGCTTCCATCAAGCTGCGAACTTCGTCTTCGTCCGGCACCGTCGAATGATTGCCCGGCATCGCACGCGAACCCAAGCCCCAACCTTTGAGGGTGTGCGCGATGATCATCACCGGGCGCTGCGAGCGGCGCGCTTCTTCGTAGGCGTGCAGGATGGCGGCGAGATCGTGGCCACCGAAGTCGTCGAGGGCGGCCAGCAGGTCCTCGTCGTTGACCTCCGCGAACACTGCCTTGACCTTGCGATCGTGGCCGAGCAGGCGTTCCTTGAGCAACGTGGCGTCCCGCTTCCACAGCAGGGTTTGCATCTCGTAGTCGGTGAAGCCGCGTTCGAAGACCTTGCGCAGGGCCTCGCCGCCGGGGAGCGTGAACAGGCGCCGACGCAGTGGACCGTGGCGCAGTTGAATCACTTCCCAACCATTGGCGCGCATGGTGGCCTCGACGCGGTCCGCATCGGTGCCGAGGAAGGCTTGGTTGTTGGGAATGCGCGTGCCGTCGAGCGACTGGCGGTTGTAGTCGAGAATCCACACCACCTCGTTGAGCCCGCGCTCGGCGAAGTCGGTGATTGCTTCCATCAAGGAGCCTTCGCGGAACTCGCTGTCCCCGAGCAGCGACCAGAAGCGCACGTCGCGTGCCTGCTCGAGACCGTGATCCACCAAGTAACGTCGCGTCAGCGCGAGGTAGCCACTGTTGACCGGCGGAATGCCGACGGTTCCGCTCGGGAGGATGCGCCAGGAATCCGGATCGGCATCGGCGTGATAGGACTGGAAGACGGGTTCGCCCGCTTGCGAGAACTTGCGCAGCCGATGCATGGCGCCTTCGGCGAGGTCGGCATCCATCCAACTGCCGTCGGGATTGCGGAAGTTGCCGAAGAGGTAGTGCAGCGCGTGGTCGAGCGGCGCGAGGTGCGGCTTGGCGCACCAGAAGTCTTGCGGCTGGCGCGCCACCAAGTGCAGCGCGGTGGCGAGGTGCAGGCTGGAGGCGCAAGCCGCAGGATGCCCGCCGACCTTCGGATCGGTGGGCTCCGCATCCGGGCGGTGATTCGCCTCCCAGATCATGCGGGCGGTGAGGGCGAGCGCGCGCCGCGCGATGGCGGAGAGGGCGTCGAGCCGGTCGGGGGCGGGCGCTTCGGGCATGCGGGCGGCTGGCTGCGTCAGGGTCATCGGAACAATCCGCGGAACCGCGACGAATTATAGGGCGGGAGCGGCTTCTGCTCACGCGGGCAGGGCTGGCGAGGCCAGCACGCGCGGCGGTAGAATGGACCATGGACCTGAGACTCGCGCTGACGTTCGATGACGTCCTGCTGGTGCCGCAGGAATCCGACGTCCTGCCGACCGAAGTCGTCACGGGCACGCGCTTTTCGCGCAACGTGCGGCTGAACATCCCGGTGTCCTCGGCGGCCATGGACACGGTCACCGAGAGCCGGCTCGCGATCGCGTTGGCCCAGCAGGGCGGGATCGGCGTGATCCACCGCAATCTGTCCGTTGAGGGACAGGTGCGCGAGGTGGACATCGTCAAACGCAGTGCCCACGGCGTGATCCGCGATCCGCTCACGCTGCGGCCGGGCGACACGCTCGGCACCGCGCGCCGCTTGATGGAAGAGCATCGCATCAGTGGTCTGCCGGTTTGTGACGGCGACCGACTGGTCGGCATCATCACGCGCCGCGACATGAAATTCCGCGGACCGGAGGAGCAGTGCGTCCGCGACGTGATGACCTCGCACTTGATCACCGCGCCGGCCGACACCACGCCGGAGCAGGCCAAGGCGATCCTCTACGAGGCCAAGGTCGAGAAGTTGCCGCTGGTGGATGCCAATGGCCACCTCGAAGGCCTCATCACGATGCGCGACATCCGACTGATGGAGGAGTTCCCGCGCGCCGCCAAGGATTCCGACGGCTGCCTGGTGGTCGGCGCCGCCGTCGGTGTGAACGATTACGAGCGCGCCGAAGCCTTGGTCGAGGCCGGCGTGGACGTGTTGGTGGTGGACACCGCCCACGGTCACAGCCTCAACGTGATGAAGACGGTGCGCGAACTCAAGCGGCGTGATCTGGTGGACGTGGTGGCCGGCAATGTTGCCACCACCGAGGCCGCCGAAGCGCTGCTCGACGTCGGTGCCGATGGCATCAAGGTCGGCATCGGACCGGGCTCGATCTGCACCACGCGCGTGGTGGCGGGCGTGGGCGTGCCGCAGTTCACGGCGGTTTACAACGTGGTGCAGGTGTGCGCCGCGGCCGACGTGCCGGTGATCTCCGACGGGGGTATCCGCAACAGTGGTGATGCGGTCAAGGCGTTGGCGGCGGGCGCGGAGTGCGTGATGCTCGGTTCCCTGCTCGCCGGAGTGGACGAATCCCCGGGCGATCCTTTCCTCTATCAGGGCCGCACCTACAAGGCGGTGCGCGGCATGGGTTCGCTCGCGGCGATGGTGGAGGGCAGCAAGGCGCGCTACGGCCAAGCCGGCGTGCACGACAGCCAGAAACTGGTGCCGGAAGGCATCGAAGGCATGGTTTCGCACCGCGGACCGATTGCGCCTTTCATCTACCAGTTCGTGGGCGGGATCCGCGCCGGCATGGGCTACCTCGGTGCCGACACGCTCTCGATGCTGCGCTCCCGCGCGCGCTTCGTGCGCGTGACGCACGCCGGTGTGATGGAGAGCCATCCGCACGACGTGCGCGTGACCCGGGAGGCGCCGAACTACTGGCAGGGAGGCCAGTCTTGAGCCGCGCGGAAGCTGCGGCCCGCACCGCGAACGGGATGAGCGCACCGCAGGGGACTGCGAGCACGCACGAGCGCGTGCTGATCGTGGACTTCGGGGCGCAGTACACGCAACTGATCGCCCGACGCGTGCGCGAGCAGGCGGTGCTCTCCGAGGTGGTGCCGCCGGCTCGCGCACTCGATGCCGCGCGCGCTCCCGGACTCAAGGGAATCATTCTTTCGGGTGGACCTGCGAGTGCCTACCTCGACGGCGCACCTACGCTTCCGGCCGAGATCCTCAGCCTCGGCGTACCGGTGCTCGGCATCTGTTACGGCATGCAGTGGCTCTGCGAGACTCTCGGCGGCAAGGTCGTGCCGGGCGAGTCGCGCGAGTTCGGATTCACGCCAGTGGACGTGGACGCGCACGATGCCTTGCTTAACGGCGTCTCCGGCCGCACGGTGGTGTGGATGAGCCACGGCGATCGTGTCGCGGCGCTGCCGAAGGGATTCCGCCGCACCGCGCGCAGTGCCGACTGTCCGGAGGCGGCGATCGGTGACGACGCACGCAAGCTCTACGGCGTGCAGTTTCATCCGGAGGTCGGTCACACCCAGGAAGGCACGACCATCCTGCGCAACTTCCTGCTGCGCATCTGCGGCTGCCGGGGCGACTGGACGCCGGGCGATCTCGCGACCGAACTCATTGATGGCGTCGTCAAGCAGATCGGCGACGGCGAGATGGTGCTCGGACTCTCCGGCGGCGTGGATTCGAGCGTGGTCGGCGCGATCTGCCAACGCGCGATCGGGCGTCGTTGTCACGCGATCTTCGTGGACACCGGATTGTTGCGCGCCGGGGAACGCGATTTGGTCGAAGGTGCATACCGTGAGCACTTCGATCTCGATCTGGTGGTGGTGGACGCGGGCGCGCGCTTCCTCGCCAAACTGGCCGGCGTTACCGATCCGGAGCGCAAGCGCAAGATCATCGGTCACGAATTCGTCGAAGTGTTTCGCGAGCAGGCGAAACGCTTCCCGCGGGCCGCATTCCTCGGCCAGGGCACCCTCTATCCCGACGTGATCGAGAGCGTTTCAGCGCACGGCGGTCCGACGGCGGTCATCAAGAGTCACCACAACGTCGGTGGTTTGCCCGAAGACCTCGAGTTCGAGCTCGTCGAGCCGTTGCGGCAACTCTTCAAGGACGAAGTTCGCGTGCTCGGCCGCCACCTCGGTCTGCCGGAGGCGATGGTCGCGCGCCAACCTTTTCCCGGCCCGGGCCTTGCGGTGCGCTGCGTCGGCGAATGCACCCCCGAGCGCGTCGCGCGTCTGCGCGAAGCCGATCGCATCGTGCGCGAGGAATTCGAAGCACGCGGCGAGCACCAGGGCGTGTGGCAGTACTTCGCGGTGCTGACCGGCGCGCGCTCGGTGGGTGTGATGGGGGATCAACGCACCTACGAGGAGGCGTGCGCGATTCGCGCGGTGCAGTCGAACGACGGCATGACCGCCGACTGGGTGTACCCGACGCGCGCCTGCCTGCAGGCGATCTCGAGCCGCATCATCAACGAGGTGCGCGGCATCAACCGCGTGGTGCTGGACGTCACCAGCAAACCGCCCGGCACCATCGAATGGGAATGATTCCGTGATTGTGCTTGCGCTGGGTCTGCTGCAAGGGGGCTGGCTCGCGATCGCGCCGGCGCAATGGGAAGCGGAATTGAAGCCCTTGGTGGCGTTGCGCGCCGCCCAAGGCTGGAGTGCGCACTTTCTCGCGCTCGAAGACGCACTCGCCGCCGAAGTCGGCGCGGATGCTCCAGAGCGGCTCAAGCGGCGCTTGTGGCGCGCCTGGCAGGAGGAGGGTGTGACGCACGTGCTCCTCGTGGGAGACGCCGACGTCATCCCCGTGCGCTTCATGGCCCTCGATCGCATCACGTCGGCCGCTTCCGACATCGCCTTCTACGCGAGTGATCTCTACTACGCGGATCTCGCGCGCGCAGACGGGAGTTTCGACGATTGGAACGCGGCGCGCGAGGGCATGCACGCCCGCTACTTCGGCGAAGTGCGCGGCGAGAAGCACAAGGATGGCGTGATCAACTTCGACGCCATTTCCTATCTGCCCGAGCTCGCCCTCGGTCGTTGGCCGGTTTCGGAGCGCGACGCGCTGCAAGCGGTCGTAGCAAAGACGCTGGCCTGGGAAGCAGCGCTGCCGATCGCTTCCGCGCTGCTGGTCCACGCCGGCGAGTGGGTGGACGAGCGAGCGCGCCTGCACGCGCGCGGCGCCGAACTCGTCGCCGCGGGTTGGGCGGTACGCGAACAATTCTTCGGCACGCCGGAGGCGCCGGATCCCGAGCGCGTGCTCGCCGCTTTGGAAGCCGGCGCTGGCCTCGCGCTCCACGCCGGTCACGGCTTCGAGCACGGCTGGCATCTGTGCATCGGTACCGAGCACGAGGCGCGCTTGGCGGTCGCACCATCGGCGATCTATTTCTCCGTCGGTTGCAGCACGGCGCACCTCGTTCACGAGCCGCCTTATCAGTCCTACCTCGACGCCGACGGCCTGGCGCACCGCGGCACCAACGACGGAGAAGTCTTCTCCGCACTCCCGCCGCCGCCCGCACCGCTGCAGCCCGCGCTTTACAATGATTCCTCCTTCGGCGAGCGCCTCTTACGACTGCCGACCGGCGGTGCTGCGGCTTACCTCGGCTGCGTCACCGGCTCACAGCCAGCGGCGCTCAGCTTGCTCGACGGTTTTGCTCGCGCGACTGCAGCCGGTGAACGCACGGTGGGCGGTGCCTGGCGCGCGGCCGTCGTGCACTTCCACGCCGCCGAGAATCTGGACGCGCTGGTGCCGACCGAGAGCTGGTACCCGCCGAGCATTTACTTCCAGGCGATGAAGTTCATCCTCTACGGCGATCCGGCGCTCTCGCTGCCACGCCCGGCCGCAGTGCTCGAAGACTGAGCGCGGATCGTTCAGGAAGCGAGGATTTCGGCTTCGGTGTAGTTGATCGGCGCGCCTTCCGGGATGGCGCTCAGGCTCCGGCCCGGCGGCCACAGCAAGGACGAGGATTCGACCAACGCGGTACGCTCGAAACCGCAGTAGTCGAAGCTCCCGACGTTCTGAATCTTGAACTTCAGCGCGGAGCCGAGACCGGCCTGAGTCCATTCCGGCGTCACGAGCAGATGCACCGTGGTCGGTCCGGACTTGCACAGGAAGCTGCCAGCGAGGATGTCGAGCGCGGAGCCGTCCGGCTTCGAGGCGGAAGGAATCGCGTCGAAGATGCTGCTCTGCACGACGTCAATCTCGAGGGCAGGCTGCCAGATCTTGTTGAAGGTCGGGAGATCGGCGACCTTGCTCTTCACGAAGCCCTTGGCTGCTTCCGGTCTCCAGACGAAATAGTGATCGTAGCCGGTGGAGGGGCGGATCACGCGTGCCTCGAAGCCGACTGCCATGCGCGGATCGGATGCCGCGCGCGCGCCACCGACGCCGCTGGCCACCTCATAGGCGACGCGCAGGCGGTCGTGCAGCGAGCCGTCTGGATTGAGCAGCAGATACTCGATGGCGTAGCCGGGGGAAGCCGGATCGTCGGGGTGTTCCCAATCCATCGGCGCCGAGAACAGACCGTTGTAATGATTCACTGCGTAGGAGGTCTGCAGCCGGTCGTAGGCTTCTGGGACGTCCTTGCCGAAGGCGTACTTGATGCGGATGGAGTGGCCGCCGCTCGGCGGCTCGCCGCCGACGAGGCTCGCCGCTCCCTCCGTGGAGAGCCGGTTTTTAGTCTTGCCTTCGCTGAAGTCCGGCTTGCCGAACTCGACGTGGTGGGGTCCTGAGCCTTTGGTACCTGCCATGGGTGATTGACCTCTTTGCTTGCCCGAGATTGAACGCAATATACCGCTCACGCGTTCACACGATATCCTCATGCCGATGCTGCCTCTCCTCGCAGCACTCTCCATCCTGGTGGGGTGCGCTGGGACCGCCGCGAAACCGGCGGTCGGTCCCGTACCGCCACTCCGCCAGGATGCGCAGGGGGCACGGACTGCCTTTGAACAGGCGCGTGAGGGCGGTGACACGGTGACGGCGGAAGCAGCTGCGCGCAGTTGGTGCGCCAGCCTCGAGCAGACGACTGAGGTTGACCCGGCGGAAGCGGCGACGGCGCGCGCGGCGCTCGCCTGGGCTCTGGCCCGGCAGGCCACTGAGAACGAAAGCACGCGCGAGGCGGCGCATCAAGCCGCGCGCGAAGCCGCAGCCTTTGCCGACGAGGCACCCCCCCTGGCATGCGAGCTGCTCTTCGAAGCGTGGTTCGCGCTCGACGAATTTACACAGGGCGAAGTTTGGGCGGAGCGATGCGCACAGGGACCGCGCACGCAGGCGAGCTGGGAGCCTGCCTATCCTTTCGCCATGCTCGGCTACGCGCAGTGGAGCGCGGAGGACGAGCTTGCCGCCGACCGCTGCTACGCGCGCGCGAGTGAACTTCTCACGGAGGAAACCTCTCCACGTTTCGCCGCTTGGGTACGGCTCGAGTTCGCGAACACCCGCATCGAGTTCGGCGACTACCCCGCAGCGCTCGCGCTGTTCGAACGGGTGGAGCAGGATCCGGTGGCCTCGTCGAATCAGGAGATCGCCGTTCAGGTGCGCTTGCGTCACGGCTCGCTGCTGGTGGATCTGGGCCGCTTCGAGCAAGCCGCAAGCGTTCTCGAGGAAGCCTTGAGTGCGGCCCACGCAGCCAGCTTGCCGGAGCTCGTGGTGCGGGTCTGCGTGCTGGGCGTGGACCTCGCTCAGCGCAGTCGGGACGAGCTCGCGCTGCGCGCGTGGTTGAGCCTCCTCGAGCAGGGAGATCCCGCGCTCTGGGACAATTGGACGTTGAAGACCGTGCGTGCCGCGGAGAGCCGGGTGGCCCTGCGCGACGGCGATCTGGATCGCGCCGCTCTTCGTGCGGAGCAGGCCATCCAGTCCGTTGATCCCGCGGATCCTCGCGAGTGGTTGTTGATGCCCTGGCTCGCGCAGGCACGCGTGGATCTGGCGCGGTCAGAGTTCGAGCGCGTCGAATCGGCACTGAACGCTGCCGCCGAACAGCTCGACACGCCCGCCGTGCGTGCGCGCGGTGGGGCGCGCGTGCATTTGCGCAGCCGCTACGCCGAGTGGCTGCAACTCGCTGCGGACCTCGGTTGGGCTCGTACGCAGGCGGCGCGCGTCGCCGATCGTGCGACGGCGGTGTCCGCCGCTTGGGCGGAGGTGGATCGTTGGAAGGCGCGCACCTTGGCCGAATCTTTCGTGAGCACCGTTGCGTCCGACGCGGAACTCGCGCCACACAGCGTGCTGCTTGACTTCGTCGGAGGCGGCGATGCGCTCTACGTCTTCCGACGCGTCACGGCGACCGAGGAGATGCTGCTCCTTGGAGCGCGCGCGCCGATCGAACTGCGCCTCACGCTGTATCACGCCGTGCTCTCCGACCCGACGGCGAGCACTCCGCTCGCCGAACTTGCCGCCACCGGTCACGCCCTCTACCAAGATCTGCTTGCCGACGCCCTCCCGCCGGGCGCAACGCGCGCTTGGATCGTGCCGGAAGCAGATTGGCCAGGGACTCCGTTCTCGGCCCTTATCTCGGCACTGCCGCCCGCGGGAGAGGAGTTACGCGCCTTCTCCCAGTTGCACTTCGCCATCGAGGATTTCGCCTTCACGCATGCGCCCTCGCGAGCGATCGGTCTGCGGCTGAGCAGTGCGCCGTCGCCCATTCCTCTGCATCCCGCGCTGATCTTCGCTGATCCGCGCTGCGAGGACGGGCGTTGGCCGGCGCTCCCTGGCACGCGTGAGGAGGCGTTGGCGGTACGCGCCGCGATCGGAGGAGAACTCTTGCTCGGCAGCGAGGCAACCAAAGCGGCCCTTCTCGCACGGCTCTCAGGCAGCCGCATCGTCCATCTTGCGACGCATGCGATCGCCGATCCGGTGGCGCCCGAACGCTCGCGCATCGCCTGCTCGGGCAGTGGTGAGGCGAGCGATCTGACTCTGGCGGAGTTGCGCGAGCGCCGCTTGTCGGCCGAAGTGGTGGTGCTCTCGGCGTGCGAAACGGCCGGTGGACGCGCGCTCCGTGGCGAAGGCACGCAGTCGCTCGCCGCGGGCTTCCTCAGCGCTGGAGCGCAATCGGTGGTGGCCACCCTGTGGCCCGTGTTCGACGAGGATGCAGCGCTTTTGATGAAGCATTTCTACGCTGCGGGTGGTGGCGCCGGAGCGCGCGCCGAGGACGCACTGCGCGCGGCGCAGCTTGCCTTGCTCCACGGCGATCCGCCGACGATCGCCAGCGCGGAGCATGGCGTCCCCGTACGCGGCCAGCTCGAAGGCGGACGTCCGCTCACACCGGCGCGGGGTCTCGCCGCACCACTCGCCGGTCACCCGCTGCGTTGGGCATCCTTCCTGCTCTTCGGCGCCTTCACTGCCGGAGCGTAGGCTACGCGCCCATGCCGCAGCCACGCAGCGTCCGCCACCCTCGCCGACTGGTGATCAAATTTCACGACGGCAGCCTCGTGAACGACCAGCCGCAGCCCAGTTTTCTCACTTTCTTCGCGCAATTGCGGGGCTCGCACCCTGAGTTGGGGGTGCTCCACGAACTGTTCGACCGCAATCGCTGGGGGCAGATTCACGACGAGCAGAAGGGTGCGCTTGCAGCGGACCTCAGCTATCGGCCAGTGGACTTCCGCACCTACTGGCGGGCTTTGCTCGGTGCGACGGTGCCGGCGCAGTCGGTGATTCTTGCGGTGCGTTCACGCCGAGAGGTCGCCGTTGCCTATCTCGATCCCGCGGGAACGGGACCGGCCGATCCGGATTTCGGCGTACTCACGCACTTCGATCACGCGCCGCAGGGCATCGCACTGCCGGCGGCGTGGGGAGTTGGAGTGGCCGGTGCCTACGGACAGGGAGTTCAGCTCGCCGATCTAGAACGCGGCTGGGGCGCGGATCACGCCGAGTTCGGCGGTCGCATCGTCGTGGATCCCCTCAGCGGATTGCCGCTCACCGGCTTCGGCGTTGCGCAGACGGTAAGCGAGGATCAGGAGCACGGCTGCAACGTGCTCGGCATCCTGATGGCGCAGGAGGATGGCGCGTACATTCAGGGCGCTGCCCCGCAGTTCGGCGAACTACGGCTGTATTCCTACGTGGATGCCTCCGGCAGCGAGAACCTTGCGGACGCGGTGATGACTGCCGCGCTGGACCTCAACTGGGGCGATGTGCTCTTGTTGGAAGTGCAGTCCACCGACGATGCTGCCTTTCCGCTCTTTGAGAATCGTCCGGCGGAAATCGCGCCCGCGGTCTTCGACGCGATTCGCCTCGCGAGCGCGCTCGGAATCACGGTGGTGGAGGCCGCCGGCAACGACGCCGCGGATCTCGACCTCTCACCGAGTGGTGGCGGAGTGTGGAGGATTTTCGACGTGGACGATCCCGACTTCGAGGACTCGGGTGCGCTCCTCGTGGCGGCTTCGAAGCGTCTCTACGCCGGCACCCTCAAGCGGCTGTCCGCCTCCAACTACGGCAAGCGCGTGAATCTCTTCGCAGTGGGCGAGAACGTCAGTACGACTTCGCTCGAGCCCGGCGGATTCACCATGATCAGCGGCACCAGTGCGGCAGCGGCGGTGATCGCTGGCGCCGCCACCGTGGTGCAAGGCGCGGCTGCGGAACTGGGCGGCCTGCGTTATTCGCCGGCCGCGTTGCGCTGGATGCTCGCCGACGGAGCTTATGCCACACAGAGTCATGATCCGGTCGCCGATCGCATGGGGAGCATGCCCGATCTCGGCGCGATCTTCGCCGGCGAGACCTTGCCGAAGGTGCCGGACGTCTTCCTGCGCGATCACGTCGGCGACGTCGGCCTGCCGCACCTCGGTTCGCTCTCGAGCAGCCCGGATCTGATCCTGCGTCAGACGAAGTCCACCGACCCCGAGGCGGATTTCGGGATCGCCAGCGGGTTGCTCGACGATCCTTCGATTCATCAGGATGCCATCGCAGGCGCGACGCACTGGATCTACGTGCGCTGCTTCGAGCGGCAGGGCAGTGAAGCGAACGACGTCAAGGTCGCGGTCTGGTGGTCAAAGCCGGCGACGCTGATCCATCCCGCGGATTGGGTCTGGATCGGCGAAGCCGTGATCGCGCGGATTCCCGGCAGCGGCGTCGCGGTCTCCGCGGGCTTGGAATGGAACTCCGCACCCGCGGCGGGGCACTACTGCTTCCTGGCCATCGCCGCGCATCCTGCGGATCCGCCGCCGGTCCTGCCCGACTTCGGCGCGATCAGCGCTGCGGGTTACGACGCCTGGGAGGCTTTCAAGTCCTTCCTACGCTTGCACAACAATGCCACTTGGAGAAACTTCAACGTGCTGTCGGCTGCAAGCGTGGCGACGGCCTCGACCCGCGGCGAGCAATCCTTCCTCGTTCGCGGGGCACCCGACCGTGAACGGCGGATGCGTCTCGCGTTGCGTTTTCTCGGTGGCAGCGGTGCCAGCGTGCGCGTTCATCTCCCCGAGTCGCTGTATGCGGCGGTGGAAACCCCATCGCTTCCTGAGGGGGCGAAGCGCACCATGCTCGGTTACGAAGTGGAGCTGTTCGCCGGCTCCGAGCTCACTCTGGCCCTGAGTTTGCCCGCCCGCAGCGAACATGAGTGTCTGCTGCGTTGGTCGTTGACCGGATCGGCGGCGCGCGGCGCGGAGTTCTGCGCGATTCAGAGCGAACAGCTCGACAAGGTCCGCGGAGGAGGCACGGAGGAACTCGGACGCGTCACCTGGATCTGGCGCGAGCAGACGGTGCCCAGCCGTTCACCCAAATCCGAGCAGAGGGAGATCGTCGTTCCGGAACGGAGCGGTCGCGTGCCGAGCGTCCGGCCGGCACGGCCCGCGGATCGGAGTGAAATCGTGGCACTCCTGCGCGCCAGCGGTCTCGCCGCCGACGTGATGGCGGACGCGTCGGAGTTCATGATCGCAGAGCTCTCCGGCAGGGTGGCTGGTTGCGCCGCTGCCGAACTCCATGGCAAGGATGCTCTGCTGCGTTCGGTGGCGGCGGTGCCGGAACTTCGCGCGAGCGGCATTGGTTCCCAACTTGCGGAGGCAGCACTGGCGCGCGCCTCCGCGCGCGGCGCGCAACGCGCCTGGATGCTGACGGAAACTTCACAGCGCTTCTTCGGTCGCCGCGGCTTTCAGGAACAATCACGCGAGACTGCGCCGGAGTGGCTACGTGGACATACGCAATGGAACTCGCGTTGCTCCTCCGTCGCTACCGTGATGCGCCGGGAGCAAGCCAGCCCCACGGCGCTCTTCGTTTACGGCACTCTGCGGAGCGGAAGCAGCGTTCCCGCCGCGCGCCGTTTGCACGCGGCGGCGCGTAGCCTCGGCACCGCCTTCGTGTCGGGTGCGCTCTGTCGGCTGGGTCCTTTCCCTGGATTGGTCGAAGCGGAGCAGGGCGAGGTGGAGGGTGAACTCTTCCGCTTTCCGGAGGCGCTCGACGCGCGCGAACGCCTGCTCCAAGAGTTGGATGCGTACGAGCGGGTGGGTCCGGAACCCGGAGCGGAGCTGCCCTTCCGGCGCGAGGTGCGCGTCGCCCGACGTTCCGACGGAAGCCGCGAAGCGTGTTGGGTCTACGTCTGGCGGGGCGCGCGGGAGCGCTAGGATGAGTTCTTCGGGACCTCGTCGAAATCTGTGGCGATGAAGAAGCTCCTGCTCCTCATCCTCCTTTTCTCGGCGCTGCTGGTGGCGTTCCTCATCCGTCTCCTTTCTGAGAGATCGTCGGCGCCCGCTGAGGAGACTCACATGATTGGCGAGGCGGTGGGAGCGCCTTCGGCTCAGGATGGGGTGGTTGCTGGGTTTCCACCTTCGGCGGCAGAGCTCCTGCGCGCTCCAGCGGCGTTGAGCTCGAGTCCGGACCAGAGTTCCGCAGTCCCAGAGGCCATGGAGCAAGTGAATTGGCAGGAGGTTCAGGTTCGCACGGTGAATGCAAGCGGTGAACCCGTCATGGGGATTCCAGTGGGATTCGGTTGGAGCGCGGATCATGCGCAATCGGAAGCGGTAGGGGTCACAGCAACTCCCGATGCCGTCGTGAGCATCCGCATTCCCGCTGCACAGCCCGATCGGAGTCGCTTCGTCCACGCGCTGATCCTCGGTCCGACCGCGGCGAGCGCACTCGTTCCGGAACTCTTGAAGTCCGAGCAACCGATCGAGGTTGTGCTTCCTGCTCATGGCGCTGTCCGTGTGGAGGTGGAGAACTCGATCGCGATGTATTCCCGATGCGTACTCGATCGCGAGGACGAGAAGCCATTGGACGAGCGCTCCACTCATCGCCATGCTGGACTCTGGAGTGAAGTGCGCGAGGGGGTCGTGGATTACCCTTGCGTCGCACTTGGACAAGCCTTGCTCGTGAGCCTGCAGCAGCGTGAGGGCAGGGGTGCGATCAAGCAGGCATTCGCAGGTCCGACGCGGGCGGGCGAGGTCGTGATCGTGAGGATGAGTGCGGGTGAAGCGCCAGCCCTCATCGGCCGCCTGCTTGATCCAGCGGACGTCCCCCTCGCTGCGACTTCTTGTTCGGTCAGGCTGCTCTCTGAGGGACGGAATGCCGAGACGATTCTCACCACTGGGAGCGACGGACGCTTCTACCTTGCGCTCGACAACGGAAATGTGCGCGGAGCAATGAAGGAATTACTATTGTGGAAAGTCCTCGCGAGCGAGGAAGGACCTTGGAGTAGCCACTCTCGAGCTTCTGATCGGTCCCACCGCGTGCGCATCGCGCTCCCTGCCCAACTCATGGCGGGTTTCTATGACCTCGGCGACCTCCGCCTGGAGCCCGCGCCCATTCTGGTCGCTGGCCGAGTCCATGACATCTCCGGCGCACCCATCGCAGGCGTGAACCTGCACGTTCAGCAGAAGCTCTTCGTCCATGCCAACGGCGAAGAGATTTACGATGACTCGCAGGACGCGTTGACCGTGAGTTCGGAGGATGGATCCTTTGCGATCTACGGTGACCCTCCGGGTCCGGCTCTCAGACTTCTGGCTTCCCAACGCGCGTTTCTTTCGCCTGCGCCACTCCCATTCACGCCGGGCACCGAAGGTCTCGAACTCACGATGTTGCGTGCCGGAAGCCTCGAAGGGAGCTTAACTTTCCCACTTTTGGCCAAGGGCAGCAGGATCACTCTCCAGCTCGTTGGAGCTGACGCCATCGTGGTCAACGAGTTGAAGCTTAAGCAGGAGAGCGGCATCGAACGATTCGCGTTTGCGACGCTCGTCCCAGGCGTTTACGACCTGAACTTCAAACTCGCATCCCAGCAGGCTACGTTCTACACCATCACAGGGATCCAGGTTCTCGAGGGTGAGCCGACGCGGGATCCTCGGCTCCAGCCGGTTGAGCTTGCATCTTGGCTGACACCGATCGCGCTACGGGTGCGAACGCAAGATGGAGGTGCGCTGCCGGAGCGTCTGACCGTCACCTTGCTCGCGCCGGACGGACGCGGGGCTTCGGGTGTGGCCTACCAGCATCAGGCAGGAGAAATGCGCTTGTTGTTGGCGCGCGGCATTGCCTCCGATTTCGCAATCCACGCCACCGGCTTTCTTACCGAGCATCTGGCTCAGGTGAGTGCCGATGTGGACCTGACCCTGCGCCGAGAGGTTCGCATCAGGCTGCAAGTCGAGGGGGGTGCCCAGCTTGCGAACGAGCTCGGGGCTTGCTCATTGGCGGCGGAGATTCTCGAGCCTGAGGGATCGCCTCAGATTCTCTCGATGATCGGGCAGCCGGATCAGTACGTGGACCTCGACGCGGGATCTGGCGCGAACGTCCGACTCACCCGGCTCGGACCGCTCGAAGTCCACTGGCTCGTTCCGACCCTCAGCGAAAGAGGCGGTAAGCGGCACGTTTACAAGCGCCGAGTGTACGCGGCGACCTTGATGGTGGGGCCGGGGGACGACGGACGCGTGTTCCAGATCTCGGCGCCGACCCTCGACTAAAACCGGCTGATGTCACGGCCGAAGAGTGCGGCTTTGATCCAATCGAAGAGTACCTTGGCCTTGTTGGGCAGGCTCAGAAGTTTGGTGAGATAAACCGAACGCCAGAAGACCCATGCGCCGCGGCCGCTCCATTGCGAGTGCGGCAGATCGGCGAGCGCGCGACCGCCGCCGACGTAGGCAAGCATGCCTACCGAACGGAAGCGGAAGGGCGCGATCTCGCGACCACGCGCGCGCGCGCGGAACTGCCGCGCCAAAAACTTGCCCTGCATCTGCGCCACCTGCGCAGTCGCCGGAAGCGGGGGTTCGCCGCACGCCGCGCAATCGCCGAGCGCGTACACGCCTTCGTGTCCGCTCACCCGCAGCCACGGATCCACGACGATGCGTCCGCGCTCGATCGGCAAGCCCTCGAGGCAGGAGACGAAGCCAGTCGGGGCGCTGCCGGTCGCCCACACCGCCATGCCGTAGGGCAGGCTGCCGCCTTCCTTGAGCAGGATCTCGCGTGCGCTGATCGCCGCAACCGCGGTATGGGTGCGCACTTCGATGCCCTCGCGACGGAAGTGGCGCTCGGCGTAGGTGGCCAGCGCTTGGCGGTATTGGGTGAGCACGCGTGGACCGCCCTCGAGCAACACCAAGCGGGCACGTGGCGCCAGCTCCGGGAAAGCGCGCCTGAGTTCCTCGCGCAAAAGGTCGTGGATTTCGGCGGCCACCTCCACCCCGGTGGGGCCGCCGCCGATCACCACGAAGGTGAGGAGGCGCAGGATTTCTTCCTGCGCGAGTCCGGGCAAGCTGGCGCGCGCAAATTGGGAAAGTATTCGCCCGCGAATCTCGCGCGCGTCTTCGAGGCTCGCCGCACGCAGTGCGTGGGTGGAGACACCCGGCACCCCGTAGTCGTTGGGCCGGCTGCCGACCGCGATCACCAGCAGGTCGAAAGGAGTCTCGAAGCTGGTGCCGTCCACCGCGCCGGTGGCGCGCACCACGCGCCGCTCCCAATCCACGCTCTGCGCCGCGGCTTCGAGGAAGCGCACGTGGCGCAACCGTCGGCGTACCGGCTCGACGATGCTGCGCAACTCCACGGTGCCGGTCACGGCGGAGGGCAGCAACGGCAGAAAGAGGAAATAATTGCGCGGGCTGATGAGAGTGACGTCGTAGAGATCGCGCTTCAGGCGCAAGAGCATCGAGTAGCCGGCGAAACCGGACCCGAGCACGACGAGGCGCGGCTTGGCGCTCATCGTCCCAATGGAAAGAGTGCGGAGTCCACGTGCGCGGCGTCGAGCCGCGCCGCCAGTGCCGCAACGAGTTGCGGCATTTCGGAAGCGAGATCGTGCTGCTCGCCGGGATCCTTGGCCAAGAAGTAGAGCTGATCCGGGCTTCCACGGCCAGGCCGGATCAGTTTCCAGTCGCCGGTACGCACGGCTTGCGCGCCTTGATACTCCCAGTAGAGCAGGCGGTCCGCAGCGGCTGGCGGCGCGGCTCCACCGCGCAACAGCTTCGCAAGCGAAACGCCGTCCGAACCGGGCGGGAGCGGCAACTCGGCAACTTCGCAGAGCGTCGGCAGAAAGTCGGGGAAGTAGCTCGGTTGCTGCAGCACGAGTCCCGCTGGGATCACGCCTGGCCAATGCGCGATCATGGGTACGCGGATACCGCCTTCCCAGAGCTGCGCCTTGCGTCCGCGCAGACCGCCGTGTGAATCGAAGAATTCGAGATCCACACCTCCGACCCAGGATGCGCCGTTGTCGCTCGTGAAGATCAGGAGCGTGTCCTGCTCGAGGCCGAGCTCCACGAGCAAGTCGGCGATGCGGCCGACGTCGCGATCGAGGCGCGTGATCATCGCGGCATAGGCCGCACGCGGCGTGCGGTGCGGCAAATAGCCGTCACCGCCGCGATAGGGAGTTTCCGCGAAGGCGTCGGCGTATTCGTCGAGTGCGTCCTGCGGCACCTGCAGCGCGAGATGGGGGATGGTGTAGGGGAGATAGAGAAAGAACGGCTGTTCGCGTTGCGCGCGGATCCAATCCAGCGCTTCCTCGGTCAGCAGATCGTGACTGTACTCCGCTCCGGAGTAGGGGGCATAAACCGCAGGATCGTGGGCGTCGGCGTCCGCGGCGAGCTTCTGATGCGCGCGCATCGCGGGATTGGCGAGCGGCACCTGCGCGCCGTTGCGCCAGAGGTGAGTCGGATAGAAATTGTGGGCGATTCTCTGGCAGAGGTAGCCGAAGAAGTGATCGAATCCTTGGAGATTCGGGTCGCCCTCCGATCCGGCCCATCCGAGTCCCCACTTGCCGATGCATGCGGTGGCATATCCGGCGGATCCGAAGAGTTCGCCGAGGGTGAGATCGGACTCGCGCAGTGGACGCTGCCCTTCGAGTGCGGGATCATTCCAGACGTCCCCACGCTCACTCATCTCGTCGTTGTCGCGGAGGTAGGCATGACCCGTGTGCAGGCCGGTCAACAGCGTGCAGCGCGCCGGCGCGCAGACCGGGCTACCTGAGTAGAAGTCCGTGAAGCGTGCTCCCTGCGCCGCGAGCGCGTCGAGCCGTGGCGTACGAATTTTCTGCTGCCCGTAGCAGCCGAGCTCGGCCCAGCCGAGGTCATCGGCAAGGATCAGCACGACGTTGGGGCGGCGCGTGGGTGATACGAGCTGCGTTCGCTCCGGATGAGCGCATCCCAAGAGCGCGACAACCGCGATGCCAGCGAGCAATCCTTTGCAGTACACGCGGCCAGCCTATCCAATCTCAGGTCCGCAACGCGTACCATGCCGCCATGCTGAGCCAGGACGCGCCCCTGATCCAGGCTGCCGACCCGAACCTCGCGGTGCTCGGTTTCTTGGCGGTGTTCTTCGCGGGCGCCTTCTTCTTGTCCTCGGTCGGGCGTGATCGGCCGCGCCAGCGCGTCGGTGCCGTGCTCGGTGCGAAAAGCACCTCGCTCGCTCCGCTGCGCGCCGCACTGCAGAGCAAGGCGCGCGCGCAGGCTGCCGCCTTCTTCCTGATGGTCGGGGCGGCGACTCTGATCGCGGCCTTCTTCTTTCGGCTCGAGGTCGGGCGCAGCTTCGTCTATTGGGCGGCCGGTGCCATGACGATTTTCTCGCTGGTGTTCCTCGGCCTTCTGGAAGGTTACGTAGCCGGCGCGATGCGCCGCTATCTCGCCGCGCACCTGCGCCAACATCCCTTCGATTTCGAGGATCATCTGGCGCTGACGCGCGAGATCGGTGAGCTTTTTCGCGTGCGCTCCCACGGCGAGGACACCCTCGAGTCCTACGTCAGCAAATTGCGCGCAGCACTCGGCGTGCCCGCGCCGCCCGAGCGCGGCGGGCTGCGGATCCCCCGCATGCTCGACTGAAGGCGTCACTTCGCGCGCCGTCGCGCGTCTTCGAAGCGTGCTGTCCTGGCTCGGAGAAGCCTTGCTCGATCCGGCCTGCGCCGCCTGCGCGGCGCCGCTGCCCTTCGCGGAGCGCAGCGCCGTTTGCGCAGCCTGCGCTCTTGGTTGGCATGCCCCGCGCACGCGCGAGACCTTGCCGGGCATCCCCGAACTGCGCGCGCTGTGGGATTACGCGGCCGCTCCGCGCCAACTCATCCTGCTCGCCAAGGAGCAGGCGGCCGGCGCGCCAGCGCACGCTCTGTGGTCGGCGGCACGCGCGCAGCATCCGGCAGCCTTGCTACCTCCGGCGCGCACTCTGCTGATTCCGGCGCCTTCCTCGCGCCGACGTGCACAGGGAGCCCTCGCCGAATTTCTGGCACGCCGTTGTGCGGAGCACACGGGGCATCGCTGCTGCCGTTGGCTGCGCCGGAAACGGCGCCGGCCCGCCCAAGCTGGACTCGCCGGAGCAGCGCGGCGCGCGAATCTGCGCGATGCTCTTGGACTACGGTGGGGCGCACGCTGGGAGCTCGCGGCGCGCCGCTCGGAGTTCCCGCTCCGCGTCTGGCTAGTGGACGACGTCGCCACCACCGGCACCACCCTGATCGAGTGCGCCCGCGTGCTTCGGACTGCTGGCGTGCAGGTCGCCGGCGCCCTGGTGCTCGCGAGAGTTGCCTGAAGGGCGCCGCCGCCAAGGATCTACAATCTCTGCGTGCGTCAACTGCACCTGAACCTGCACGGCGGCGTCGCCGGGGACATGCTCGTCGCTGCTCTCGCCGACGTCGGTGACGGGCGCGCGCTGCTCGAGCAAGTGCTGAGTTCTCTGCCGCTGCCTGCCGCGAGCTTTCGATGGGAGCTGCGCCGCGAGCAGCGTGGCGGTTTCTCGGGCCTGCGCTTCGCGGTGGAAGCGGCGGAAGAGGGAGAGCACCGTCATCTGTCGGAGGTGCTCGAGATCCTCGATGCTGCGGCACTGACGGCGGGCGGGCGCGCGCGCGCCGTCGCCGCCTTCCGTGCGCTGGCCGAGGCCGAGGGCGCGGCGCATGGTTGCAGCGCGGAGGAGGTTCACTTCCACGAAGTCGGCGCCGTGGACGCCATCGTGGACGTGGCTGCCGCCTGCGCTCTGCTAGATGCACTCGCCGTGGACGCGGTGTATGCCAGCGCCATCCCGGTCGGAAGCGGACACGTCACGGCCGCGCACGGTGAGATGCCAGTGCCAGCGCCGGGGACGCTGCGGCTCCTCACTGGCATGCCGGTATGCGGCACGCATTTGCGCGGCGAACGCGCGACGCCCACCGGCGTCGCCCTGCTACGCGCCTTCGACACGCGCTTCACCGAGCGGCCCGCGGCGACGGTCGAGACCATCGGTCACGGGCTCGGGGCGCGCGACTTCGACGACCGTGCGAATTTGCTGCGCGCAGAGCTCGAACGCGTGGCGGTCGGCCAGGAGTGGCTGGTGGAGCTGCGCGCACTGGTGGACGATCGCAGCGGGGAGGAAATCGGCGCTGCCTTGGAAGCCTTGCACGCGGCGGGCGCGGTGGATGCCTTTGCGCTCGCTGCGGTCGCCAAGAAGAACCGTCCTGCCTTCGAGGTCGTGGTGCTTGCCGACGCCGAAGATCAGGAACGCTTGCGTGCGCTCTGCTTCCGACACCTCGGCACCCTCGGGCTGCGCGTGACGCCGCTGCGCCGCAGCCGCCTGCCGCGCGCGCTCGAGGAACGCGACACCGCACTCGGTCGTCTCCCGTTCAAACGCCGCGATACTGCGGACGGTCCGCGCAGCAAGCCCGAGTTCGACGTCTTGCGCGCGCGCGCGGATGCCGCCGGTTTGACACCGCGTGAAGCGCGGGAACAGCTCGAGCAGCGTGACGGCGGCGCATGAGCGCGCGAGCGCGCGGACGCCTGGCGCCGAGTCCGACCGGAGTTCTACACCTCGGCAATGCGCGCAGTTTTCTGCTGGCTTGGTTGGACGCGCGCAGCAGGGGGGGGGAAATTCTCCTGCGCATCGAGGACCTCGACGGTCCGCGTGTGCGCGCCGGGGCTGAAGCTGAAGCCTTGGAGGATCTGCGCTGGCTGGGACTCGACTGGGATGGCACCCTTCTGCGCCAGAGCGAGCGCGCCGCGATCTACGATGCGGCACTCCAGAGCTTGGCGGTGGAAGGCCTCGCCTATCCCTGTGTCTGTACTCGGCGCGACGTTGAATTGGCGTCGAGCGCACCGCATGCCGGCGAGGAAGGACCCCCATATCCCGGAACCTGTCGCGGACGCTGGAGCAGTTCGGAAGCTGCGCAAGCCGCGAGTGGACGCGCCGCGTGCTGGCGCTTTCGCGTGCCTGAAGCGGGGACCGCGGAGGAGCGCGTGAGTTTCGTGGACCGCGTGCGCGGGCCATGCGCCTACGCAGCGGCGGAACTCGGCGACTTCGTGATCCGTAAGCGCGACGGCCTCGCCGCTTATCAACTCGCGGTGGTGGTGGACGACCTCGCGCAAGGCGTGAACGAAGTGGTGCGCGGCGACGATCTGCTGCCGAGCACGGCACGCCAGCTCCTCTTGCACCGGGCACTCGGCCCGGAGCCTCCGAGCTACGCCCATCTGCCCTTGGTGATCGGCGCCGACGGCCGACGGCTCGCCAAGCGCCACGGGGATACTTCCCTCGGACGCTTTCGCGCGGAAGGCGTCGCCCCGGAGCAGATCGTCGGCTGGCTAGCAGCGGTCAGCGGCTTGAGCGAGCGGCCTGCGCCGACCACGCCGGCCGCTTTGTTGAAGGATTTCTCGCTCGACCGCGTGCCGCGTTCAGCGGTGATCTGGCGCGGCGACTTCGACGGCTGAGCGCTGCGGATTCGCTCCTAGCGAGCGTGCGAGCGCCGCGGCGGCGAAGGCCGTCGAATAGGGCTTGCCGAAGGAGTTCATCTTGTAGTCCTCGGAAGATCCATCGCGGTCCTGCGTCTTCAGCACGTGTCGCCATAGGCGTTGCGCGTAGGCTTCGCGCTTCTCGGCGGGGAGCTCCTCGATGACGCGCGCCGCGTAGTAATGACCGAAAAAGTAGAAGTAGCCCGAGTTGTAGTAGTAGGCCTCGTGCGGATGGGGGCGGGCATAGGCCGCGTCGAGAAAGCGGTGCTCGCGGAAGAAATCATCGAGCCCGCGGAGGAGGTCGGACTCGGCGAGTTGGATGCCGGCGAAGCCCTTGGCCTGCGCGCGCCAGATCGCGTAGTTGCAGCTCTGGATGCGCGAGAGCGAGCCCTTGACCTGGTCGATGTTGCTCAGTCCTCCGGGTGTCGAGATCGCATCCACGTTGTAGGTGTAGGCGCCGCTCGGCAGGCGGCAGTGCTCGATGGCGCCGATCGCGACCTTCAGCCGCCGCGCATCCACCGGCCAGCCCACCGCTTGCGCGTCGAGCATGCCGAGTGCCACCACCGCCGTGGTGAAAGAAGTCGCCCACATCGGCGGGACGGTCTTGACCTCTTCGTCGTAATAGGCCCAGCCGCCTGACGGCGTCTGATACGCGCCCAACCGTCGCAGGAGCCGCGTGCCCATCATGCTCATCGCGTGCGCGCGCTCCTTCTGGTCCTCGGCGCGGTAGCGCGGATGCGCGGCCGCCTGCGCGAGCCCGCACAAACCGTAAGCCCAACCCCACACGTGATCGGTGTCCCAGTCGCTCGGGCGCTTCACGTCGGACTCGCGCGCCAAGTAATCCACGGCGCGATCCAGAGCAGCCGTTTCGCGCGCGCCGAGACCGGCATCCATCAATGCCATCGCACCGAGCGCGGTGGTGGCGACCTGCCACGCCAGATGCGTCTCCAGGTTCGACCAGTACTGGTCGTAAGGTCCCGGCTTGGTCCAGTGTCCCCAGGAGCCGTCGGCGTTCTGGTTCTCGAGCAACCAGTTCAGACCCGCGCGCAAGCCCGCTTCCGCCTGCGCGCGATCCGGTTCCTGCGCCGTCGCCAACGCAGCGAGCGCCCAGGCGGCGAGGATCACTTCGCGTCTCCGGCCGCGGCTTCCGCTTCGGCCAGTTCCTCGCGCAGCGTCTGGATCGTTTCGTCCTGCTCGGCCAATTCGTTGCGCTGTTCGAGCAGCATGGATTGCCGCTCGAGTTCCGCGAGACGCAGATCCAGCTCTGCGCTCTGCACCGCTTGGCGCAGCGTCATCTGCTCACGCGGCTGGGCGACCTGCAACTGGTGGCGCTGCTCTTCCTCGGCCAAGCGCAGACCTTCGCGTGAACGCTCCAGGCTCCGGCGGCCGCGCCGCAACACGATCTCCGCCGTGCGATCGGCGAGCTCGTTCTCCCCATACATCTGAGAGAGCTGCGTCAGCTCTTCCTCGGCATCCTGGGATTCGTCGCGCGTCTGAAGCAGTTCCAGTTCGGCGGCTTCGCGCTCGGCGCGCTGGGAGTAAGTCTCGAACACGTTCAGCTCGGACTGCGCGTTCTCGAGCGCGAAACGCGCTTCCATCATGCGCGCCTGGTGCTCCGCATCGGCGATGGCGTGCTGCGCGAGGGTGGCCTCACGCTCCCGCTGCGCTGCCTTGATCTCTTTGCGGATTTCCGCCGGATCGCGGAGTTCCTCCTCCCAAAGCTCCTCCTCATCCGCCGGTTCCTGCGCGGCAGCCTGAGAACGCTCAGGCAGCGCGGTGGCGGAAAGGGAACTGACGGACCAGGATGCGCCGACGAGGCCGGCGCCGACGATCAGAAGCAGCGGAAGCGAACGCATCCGCGGAGAATAACCGCCAGCTTCAATCCACGTCCAACAACCAGTGGAAGAAGGTGCGCGCCGCGTTCTCCTCGCGCCGCGGATTGCTGCGCTGAATGCGATCCGCCGAAGCGGTGTCGCCGCTGTCGAGGAACATGCGCGAGGCGGTACGCGAGGACTCGCCACCCTGCCCCGCCCAGCCGCCCTTGCGGTTGTAGGGATCGTCGTGCTGGGAACCGAAGAACTGTTCCTGGAAGAACTGGCCCGAATCGTTCCAGCCGTCCTCCCAGGCGCCAGCAAAGGTTCCCCAGGTGCTGTCCGGCTCACTGGCGCAGGAAGTGCCGGCGGCGAGGGCGAGCACGGCGGCGAAGATCGGAAGGGACGGGCGGCGCTTCATCGCGAACGAGGGACCTCCAGGCTAGGGATCGCCGGGTACAGCGTCAATGCCGGAGCGCCGAGCATCAGGGCTATCCTGTGGCCCCTTGGCTCAATCCATCCCGCGCCCCCGCGGCACGCGCGACCTGCTACCGGAGCCGCTCGTGCTCATCCGCCACTTGGAGCGGACCGCTCGCCGCGTCGCCGAGCGCGCGGGCTGCGCGGAGGTGCGTCCGCCGCTCTTCGAGGACACGCGCCTCTTCGCGCGCACTCTCGGCGACGCCACTGACGTGGTGGAGAAGGAAATGTTCACGGTGCCTCGGCGCGGCGAGGCCGAGCGCGAGGGCGGCGAATCCGCCGAGGGTTACACCTTCCGACCGGAGGGCACCGCGGGCGCCGCGCGCGCCTACCTGGAGGCGGGTTGTCCGCAGCGGGCGCCGCTGCAGAAGTGGTTCTACCTCGGTCCGATGTTTCGCTACGAGCGGCCGCAGAAGGGACGCGAGCGGCAGTTCACGCAGTTCGGAGTCGAGATCTTCGGCGCCGCCGGCGCGCTCGCCGATGCGGAAACGGTCGAGATCGCCCTGCGCTTCTTCGAGGAACTGGGATTCGGAGCGGAACTCGAAGTGCGTGTCAACTCGATGGGAGATCCCGCCGACCGCGAGCGGTGGAGCGCCGCCTTGCGCAGCTTCTTCGAGCCGCAACTTGCGCGGCGTTGCGCGGACTGCCGCGACCGTTTTGCACGCAACGTGTTCCGGCTACTCGACTGCAAAGTTCCGGGCTGTGGCGAGTTGAACGCTGGCGCTCCCGAACTCTTCGCCGTGATGAGCGAGGACGCGCGCGCGCAGCACCGCGATTTTCTCGCGGCGCTCAGTGCGCTCGGACGCACCGCGCGCGAGGACCGCAGCATCGTCCGCGGCCTCGACTACTACACGCGCACCGTGTTCGAGATCCACCATCCGCCGCTTGGAGCGCGCTCTGCCCTGTGCGGCGGCGGCCGTTACGACGGCCTGGTCACCGAGCTCGGCGGACCGCCGACCCCGGCGGTCGGCTTCGCCATCGGCTTCACCCCGACCGAGATCGCGCTCGAAGCCCTCGGCCTGCCGTCGGCTGCGGATCTGGAAGATTTGCGCGCGGCCCTGGCACCGGAACTCTGGTGCATCGCCGCCAGCGATGCCGAACGGGTGGCGGTGCTGCGCATCGCGCAATCCGTGCGTGCGGCGGGGTTCCGCGTGGCCTTCGATCTGCGCGGCAAGTCGGCGGGCGCTCAGAACAAGGAGGCCGGGAAGAGCGGTGCGTCCTGGCTCGCTGTGATCGGCGCCGAAGAACTGGCGAGCAGAAATCTTTCCCTACGCACGCTGGCCGGCGCGGGCGCGCCGCCCGCGGCCATGGAGGCGGCGCTCGTGGCGGCGCTGCGTGCCGCGGCGGTACCCGGACCGCGCTGATGCTGCTGCTCTTCGGCGGCTCCTTCGATCCGGTGCACCGGGGTCACGAGGCGATCGCCGATGCCGCGCGGACCGCGCATCCCGACGCGCGACTCCTGTGGATCCCGGCGGGTCACGCGCCGCACAAACCCGGACGCGCTCCGGCGCCACCTGCTGACCGCCTCGCACTCTTGCAACTTGTGGTGCGCACGCGGCCGGGGGAGAGCATCCACCTCGGCGAACTGGAACGCTCACCGCCCTCCTACATGGTGGACACCCTCGACGAGTTACGCGCGCTGTATCCCGGTGAGGAGTTTCGACTGCTGATCGGCGCCGACTCGCTGGATCACCTCGCGAGTTGGCGCGATCCGGAGCGCCTGTTCCGCGCAGCAAGTTTCGCAATCCTTCCGCGACCCGGCGTCGGACGCGAAGCCTTGTGCTCCTTCCGGGAGGCTCTACCGACTGAGCTTGCCGCCGTCTTTTGCGCCGATTGGCTGGAGATGCCGCTGGTCCCCGAGAGCAGCACGCAGATTCGCATCGCCCTACGTGAAGGCCGCCCACCGCCGGGATTGCGGCCGGAAGTCGCGGCGGAGATTCGACGACGCGGGCTCTACGGAGCTCGCCCGTCCACCGGCGATTAGAACTCGATCTTGGCCTGCGCACGCAGACCGGCGAGCAACTCTTCCCGTTCCTGCCAGGTCGGCTCGGCGCTCATCACTTGCTCGACGAGGCTTTCGCGCAGCTTGTGGAAGTCGGAGACGACTCGCTGCGTGATCTGCACCACGTGGAAGCCCGCGCTGGATTCGATCACGGGAGAGATGTCGCCGATGGCGAGCATGGACAGCGCTTCGGTGAAGGGCGCGCCATAGAGTCCGGGCCGATAGGCGGGCAGCATGCCGCCCGATCGGCTCGAAGATTGATCGTGCGAGAGTTCGGTGGCTACGAGGCCGAAATCCTCTCCGCCCTGGAGCCGCGCCCATGCGCTCTCGGCGCGCTCGCGCGCCAGAGCCTTCATGCGCTCCTGGTCGAGCGAGGCGGGATCCGCGCCGGCACGGATGAGCTCGGCGCGCATCACGTGAGGCATGCACAAGACTTGCCGGAGCTCGGTCCGCACCCCGCCAGGGCCGAAGCTCGCCTCGAAGGCGTTGCGAAGGCGCTCGTCGGTGGCGACGCGCGTGGCGCGCACCAGGGCAGCAAGGCGCAGGTTCTGTCGGAACTCGCCGCGCAGGTTCTCGCGCAAAGTTTCGGTGCTCATCCCGCGCGCGCGCATCTCTTCCTCGACTACGGCGGGCTCGCGACCCTGGAGGAGCTGCTCCAACCGCTCTTGCACCAGCTTCTCGATCTCGGCGGGATCGGCCTCGACGCCGTAGCGAAGACAAGCTTGTTCGATCAGACGGGCGTCAATCCACTGCGGCAGCAGACGCTTGCCGGTCTGACGCCAGAGATACTCCTTATACTCCTCGACGCCGAGTTCTTGGCCGTTGACGCGCGCGAGCACGCCTTCTGGCAACGGGACGGGAGTGGGCTCCTGGCGCGGCGGCAGCGCGTAGAGCAGCGTGAGGAGCGGAGCGAGGGCGAGGTAGGCGCGACGCATGCGGAGAATCAGCGCCGCCGACGGTTGCGGCATCGGCGCGGGGATTCGACAATACCCGGCCCCTCGGAGCCACGGAAGACCCGGGCACGAAGGGCGGTCGTCCTGCGTTGATCGCGCTCATCTCGGACTTGCATTCCAACCTGGAAGCGCTCGACGCAGCGCTGCGGGACGTGGAAGCGCAGAAACCGGAGGCCATCGTCTGCCTCGGCGACATCGTCGGCTACGGTGCGAGTCCGCGCGAAGTGGTACTGCGCACGCGCGAGACCTGCCAGGTCGTGCTGCAGGGAAACCACGACGCCGCGCTGCTTGACGATCGTGACGCCGCCGGCTTCAATGAACGGGCGCTGCGCGCCATCGAGTGGACGCGTTCCGCGCTCGATGCCGAACGCGAGGAGAACTGGCCGCTTTGGGACTGGCTCGGCAGTCTGGTGCCTTCGATGGACGCCACCTCCGTTACGGGCGCGGAGACCGTGCATTTGGTGCATGCCTCGCCGCGGCATCCGCTCGCTGAGTATCTGATGCCGAATTTCGGACCGGAGAACGAGCGTGTGGCGGGCAGCTTCGCCTGCGCGCGCCACCGTCTGACCTTCTACGGCCATACGCACCACCCCGGTTGGTTTGCGGAGGGCGACGCTTTCCGTCGCGCCGTCGAGAACGACGCCGTGCTCAAGCTCGAAGCCGGGCGGCGCTACATGATCAACGTCGGAAGCGTGGGACAGCCTCGCGACGGCGACCCGCGCTCCAGCTACGCGCTCTTCGACGGGGACACGGTGCGCTGGCGCCGCGTCGCCTACGACCACCAGGCCGCCGGCCGTCGGATTCTCGACGCCGGCTTACCCGCCAGCCTCGCTGAGCGGCTCCTGGTCGGTCGCTGATTCGGAAACTTCAGATGGGACGCAGGATCTTCACGATTGCACTCTGGTCGCTGGTTGCGATCCTCATCATTCGCACCTGCATGCCTTCGCCGGAGCCTCCGGAGGTCGCGATCGGCACGCCCACGCTGGAGGACTGGTCGCAGCCGGGACCCGGTGGCGAATATCCCTTGGTGCTCGAGAATGGGCTTCTGCGCAGCGAATGGAGCGTGCGGGGAGCTTCCTGCGGGCGCGTGATCCTGAAGAACTATCTCGATCACCGCGTGGAGGGTGAGCCGCGTCCAGAAGACGCGGTGGTGGTGCAGGACAGCGCGCGCGTGCAGGGCAAGGCACCGGGCGCCGGTTCGGTCTATTACCGCATGCGGGACGCCTTCCGCTTGACCGAAACTTCCGACGTGCTGCTGCCTGCGGATCCGGTCACCGGCGTGAAGCCGAACCTCGACGGCGTGGAATGGGTGGCCACGAGTGATCCTGCGCGCAATCAGTTGGAGTTCCGTTGGATCGCACCCAATGGCATTCAAGTGGTGAAGACGGTGCGACTGATCGAGAACGCTTATCACTTCGAGACCGAAGTGGCCTTGATCGCGCCGGCGGAGCCGGGGGAGCTGCTCGGCCGCGACATCGGGCTGCGGCTCGGCACCGGTGGCGGCATCAAGATCGCGCGCGATCCTTACTACCGCAATCCGTGGACGGCGGCCGGGCTGAGCGCTCACGGCGTGCTCGAGGACGTGGATTTTTATCACCCTGCGGGCAGCCTGCCGCGCTCACGCGCGGTCGCCAAGCGGTGGAGCGGTGCGATCCCGCTGGTCGCGGAGGGTTCGAAATACTTCATCAATGCGATCCACGCGCTGGAGCGCGACTTCGACGGCGCCGTCACCGAGGTCTTCTTCGACGACGAGGCCTGGGTCGCCGCCGCACCCGGCTCCGCGGGCGGTGCCACCATCCATCGCAGCCCCGCCGACCTCGACTATTGGTCGCGCGCCTCGATCGCCGGTTCCTTCTCGATGCGGCTGCACGCGGCTTCGGCCAGTGAACGGCGCGCCTTCCGCTGGTACGTCGGTCCCAAGGACAGCGGAATCCTGGACGAGGCAACCTACGGACCGCTCCACCAGCTTCCCGACGCCGCCGACTACTCGACCTCCTGGTTCTACAAGATCTTCCTCACTTCCTACGTCGCGCCGGTGATCCTGTGGCTGCTTAAGGCCTTCTACGCGCTGGTCGGCAACTGGGGGGTAGCGATCATCCTGCTGACGGTGCTGGTGCGCGCGCTGGTGTTCCCGATCACCCGCCACAGCCAAGTGAAGATGGGGGAGTACTCCGCGAAGATGCAACGGGTCAAGCCGATGCTGGAAGCGGTGAACCAGAAGTACGCGAAGGATCCGAAGCTCAAGCAGCAGGAGACCATGAAGCTCTACCAGCAGCACAAGCTGACCCCACCGGTCGGCGGCTGCTTGCCGATACTCTTGCAGATGCCGGTGTTCATCGGACTTTTTGCTGCGCTGCGCTCTTCGATTGATCTGCGCCTCAAACCTTTCGTTCTGTGGATCCAGGATCTCTCGGTGCCGGACGCTCTGATCAACTTCGGCGGACCCATGGTGGACTTCCCGCTCCTGCGCTCGGTCACCAGCTTCAACTTGCTACCGCTGCTGATGGTGGTGCTGTGGATCATTCACCAGCGTTCGATGCCGAAACCGACGGATCCACAACAGCTCCAGATGTACAAGATCATGGCCTTCATGCCGGTGTTGTTCGGGCTGCTGCTCTACAACTACGCTTCCGGCCTCTCGCTGTACATGATCACTTCGTCTGCGATCGGCATCTTCGAGCAGAAAGTGATTCGCAAGCACTGGCCGGTGCCCACGCCCGCAGCCTCCGGCACGGTGTTGCCTCCGCCGGGCAAGGCTAGGACCTAACCGTCAACCGACGCCGCGACGCGATCTTCGCGCAGGCCACGCCGCAGGGCGGCGCCGAGCGCGGCATCCTGCGGCTGTCGGGTCCGGATCTACTCGCGCGCGCGGGCGCGCTGCTCCCGCTAGGCATTCCGCGTCCCAGCGTGCCGTCGCAGCGCGAAGTCCTGCGCGGAACTTGGGAAGTCTGGCCAGGCCTGCGGGAGGACTGCGCGTTGTGGGTGATGCCTGGTCCGCATTCGGCCACCGGCGAGGACGTGCTCGAGCTGCATCTGCCCGGCAGCCAACCCTTGCTCGACGCGACGGCTGCGGCGCTGCTGCAAGCGGGGTTCCGTCGCGCCGAACCCGGGGAATTCACGCGTCGAGCCTTCCTCAACGGACGCCTCGACCTGGTGCAAGCCGAGGCTGTTTTGGACCTGATCCAATCCCGCAGTGCCGCGGGCGCGCGCGCAGCGAGCGCGGTGCTGGCAGGCGCGCTGGGCCGCGAGACCGCGGCGGCGCGCGAGGCCCTGATGGCAGCGCTGGTCGAGATCGAGGCCGGCCTCGACTTCGAAGAGGGTGACTCCCAGGATCTTCAGCCCGCTGAAATCATTCAACATTTGACGCAGGCACGGGAGGCGCTTGCGAGCGGACGCGCGCGCGAGCAACAACGTGGGGCGCGGCAGACTCCGGGCTTCCGCATCGCCCTGCGTGGAAGGCCCAACGTCGGCAAGAGCGCCCTCTTCCGTGCGCTGACTGGCGTCGAGGCCTTGGTCTCAGCCGAAGCAGGAACCACCCGTGACCGTGTGGCGGCGCCGTGGTTCGCGGCCAGCGCCGAAACGCCCTGGCAGTTGCTCGACGGCCCGGGCTCCGGCGCCGACGCGGTGGATGCACGCGATGCCGCCGCGCGCGCACGCGCCGAGCGTGAGCCTGATCACGCGGACCTGATCTGGCACTGCGTGGATCTCTCCGATCCCGCCGGGCATGATCCCACTCTCCGCATGGATCCACCGCATCTCCTCGTGCTCACCAAGGCCGAGCTGCCGGCGCGCGCGCAAATCCCGCCCACGCTGCTTGCGCGTGCGGTGGCGGTGAGCGTGCACGCGGGTAGCGGCTTCGCCGAATTGGAGCGCGCCACCGCCCTTGCCTGCAGCGAACGCGAAATCGCGCGTAACGCCCGGCTAGCCTCCGTCGCGCGCCACGACGAAGCCTTGCAGGCCGCCGCCGAAGCGGTGGAGCGCGCGCGTGGCTGGCAGGAGCGCGGTAGCTCGCAAGATCTGGTCGCCGAGGAGCTGCGCACCGCCTTGCACGCACTCGCTGGGCTCGCCGGCGCCTTGGCACCGGAGGAAGTGCTCGACCGCCTGTTCGCACGCTTCTGCGTCGGCAAATGAGCGAGCACTACGACCTGCTGGTGGTCGGCGGAGGCGTCAACGGTTGTGCGATCGCGCGCGACGCCGCCGGACGCGGCTGGAAAGTGGCGCTGCTCGAGCGCGGGGATCTCGCTGGCGCGACGAGCAGCGCCACCAGCAAACTCATCCACGGCGGCCTGCGCTATCTCGAGCATCGCGAGTTCGGACTCGTCCGGGAAGCGTTGCGCGAACGCGCGCTGCTGCTCGCGCAGCTTCCGCACTTGGTCGAAGCGCTGCGCCTGATCCTTCCTCACGACGCTGCGCAGCGCCCACGCTGGATGCTGCGGCTCGGACTCTTCCTCTACGACCGCCTCGGGGGTACCGGCGCGCTACCGCGCTCGCGCGCACTCGCGCTGACCAGCAACTCCGCTGGCGCACCACTCAAAGCTACCTTTCAGCACGGTTTCGAGTTCCACGACGCGCGCACCGACGACGCTCGACTGGTCATCACTCTGGCGCGCGACGCCGTCGCCCGCGGCGCTCAGCTCCGCACGCGTTGCTCCTTGCACCGTGCGCGTCGTCTGTCCGACGGATGGGAAGTGCTGACGCAGGAACACGACGCGGAGAGCGGGGAGCCTTGTGGTCCGACTGGCAGGCTGCGCGCGCGCGCGTTAGTGAACGCCACCGGTCCCTGGGTCGGCGAACTTTCCTCGTGCATCGCTGCGCGCGTGCCTCCGCTGAGCGTGCGGCTCGTGCAGGGAACGCATTTGGTATTGCGACGCAGTTGGGAAGGAAATCACGGCTACCTGTTCCAGAATCCGGACCAGCGCGTGCTCTTCCTGCTGCCTTGGGGGCGAGAACTTGCGCTCCTCGGAACCACCGACACCGCGCTCACCGGCGGACCGGAGAGCTGCGCGCCGCGCGCCGAGGAGACCGAATACCTCTGCTCCGCTGCCGCACGCTGGCTCGCTGCACCTCCGCGACCGGAGCAGGTGCTCGCTCGCTTCAGTGGCGTGCGTCCGCTGCTCGACGACGGGCACGGCGATCCCTCACGCGTGACCCGCGACCGCAAGCTCTGGCTCGATCGTGAGGATCCCGCCGCCGTGATCCTGCACGTCTTCGGCGGCAAATTGACCACGCATCGAGCGCTCGCCGAGGAAGCGGTGAACGCGTTGACCGCCTTCCTCCCTCCGGCGGCGCCAGCGTGGACGGCGCAGGCGCGCTTCGCAGCCGGCGGGCGCGCGCCGGAGGCGCTCGCAGTCGCCTTGCGCGTTCGGCATCCGCAGTTGCTCGTCGAGGAAGCGGAGGATCTGGCGCACCGACACGGGGAAGAAGCCTTCGCCGTGCTCGCCTCGCCCGTGGATCTCGACGCCGCGCATGCGCGCATCCTGCCCGGACTCCTCGCCGCAGAGCTCGACTGGTTCCTGCGTGAGGAGTTCGCGCGCAGTGCCGCCGACGTGCTCGATCGCCGCACGCGGCTCCGCTGGACCACCACGTCGGAGCAGCAGCGCACTCTCGCGGAGGCGATCAGAGTGCGTCAGCGAAGCGCGCCGGATCATCCGTGAAGATCGCGCACACGCCCCAGTCGAAGAGCTGGTGCGCGCGTTCGGGCTGATTGACGGTGTAAGCGAGCAGGCTGGCGCCGTGGCGGCGCAGTTTGCGCGCCACTTCCGCGTCCAAGGCCTCGGCGGCCACGTGCAGGCTCGCGCAGCCGAGCGCGAGGGCGGCATCAGCCGCCGTCACGGGGGCGCCCTCGGTGAGGAATCCCCGCGCGAGAGCAGGAAGTCGGCGCGCCGCAGCCTCCAAAGCCGTCGGCTCGAAGGCGGAGAGGATCACCGGCACCGGATGCTCCTGCAGGTCGCGCGCCACGGCTTCGGCCATGGCAGCTTCCTCTCCGGGCGCGCTCTTGAACTCCAAGTTCGCGCCGAGACCGAGCTCGGCGCAGCAACGCAAGGCTTGCGCGAGGCTCGGAATGCGTTCGCCACGAAAGGCGGCGTCGAAACGGCCACCGGCGTCCAACTTCTGCAACTCCGCGAAGCGCAGCGCACGCAGCGGACCGCTCGCGTCGGTGGTTCGGTCGAGCGTTTCGTCGTGCATGAGCACGGGCACGCCGTCCGCACTCAGGCGCAGATCGAACTCCACCCAGCGCGCACCATCGGCGGCACCACGGCGCAATCCGGCCAGAGTGTTCTCCGGTGCGCGGAGCGCCGCCCCACGATGGCCGATCCAGCGCGGCAGCGGAGGGTGCGGGGGGGGAGGCGACAAGCCCCTTCATCCTGGACCATCCCCACCCCTTGTGGTAGAACGCCTGCCGGGACTCTGCGAACCGCGACCGCTGGCATCTTGCGCTGCCCCTACTGCAACACGGACAACGACCGGGTCATTGACTCCCGAGCCTCCGCCGACGGCGTTTCCATCCGCCGACGTCGTGAGTGCCTTGACTGCAGCCGCCGGTTCACCACCTACGAGCGCATGGAGGAGACCCCTCTGCGCGTGGTGAAGAAGGACGGTTCGCGGGTGCCCTTCGATCGTGGGCAGATTCTCAAGGGCATGCTCAAGGCTTGCGAGAAGCGACCCGTGGCGATCGAGGATCTCGAGCGCATCACTTCCGACATCGAACGACGACTCACTGAGATGTTCGACCGTGAGGTCAGCAGCAAGTACGTCGGCCAGCTCGTGATGGAAGAATTGAAGAAGCTCGATCAGGTTGCCTACGTGCGCTTCGCCAGTGTGTACCGCGAGTTCAAGGACGTCCAACAATTCCTCGAGGAATTGAAACCTCTGCTCCAGAAGGGCGGCGGAGCGTGAGCGCGGCGCGGGCGCCCACGCGCGTGCGCAAGCGCGACGGTTCCGAGGTCGCCTTCGAAGCCCTGCGACTGGTCGAGTCCCTGGAGATCGCGCTCGAGAGCGCGGGCGAGAACCCCGAGCATGCGCGGCAGTTCACCGAAGTGGTGATGCAGCGGCTGGCGCGCGCGGAGTCGGAACCGGCACTCACCACCGACGTCGCAGCACTCGTCGAAACCGTGCTGCGCGAATACGACTGCCTCGCCGCCGCCCAGGCTTATCACAGCTACCGGCTGGACGAAGAAGAACTGGTCGCCGATCTACGCGTCCACGGACAGGACGGGCGCGAGGAACGCAGCGCGCCCTGGGACCGCGCACGCCTGGCGCGTTCGCTGATGCGTGATCGTTACTTGGAAGGCGTGGTGGCGCGCCGCATCGCCCGCCGCGTCGAGCGCCGCGCGATCGCGATGGCGCTCCGCCATCTGACGGGACGGCTCGTCGCCGCGCTCGCCGACAACGAATGCCGTACCGCAGGTTTGGCATCCGGACCGCCCACACCGGAGCGGCTCGGGCTCGATCGGCGCCATCTGCGTGCCTGGCTCGGCGGCGCATGCCTTCCGCTCGGCCTGGGTGGAAATTCTCTTCCCACACTCGGCCCCGACGCTCAGGATCCGCGACCTGCGCTCGGCGAGGAACTCCTGGCGCGTTTCGCGTTGGAGGAAGTCTTCGGCGCCTCGGAGCGCGAATCTTGGAGTGCGGGTCGCTTCGAGGTCATCGGTCTCGGCGACTGGCTGCGCCCAGCCTGTGTGCGCCTGCGGCCGGCCGACGGCGAAGAGGAAGATGCCTTTTGGCACCGCGTCGCCGAGCATCGTCCGCTCTCGCGCGAGCTGCAGGTCTTTGTTCCGGCGTGGTTCGCGGCGGGCGGGCGCTCGGCAGAAGCCCCGCTCTGGCTGCAAGCGGCGGGCTGTCGCCTGCGTTTCGTGACCGCCGACCCCGAGCTTGCGCAGGCGTGGAGCCGCAGAGGGCATTGGCACGCGATGCCTGTGGCGGCCTTTCTGGCAATGCCGACGGACACGCGCGCCGAACTCGCCGCGGCACAGCGCACGCTTTTGCAGTGGCAGCCGCCGCAACCGCGCCTGCCTCCGGCGGGCGAGCGCGCTCATCGAGTCACGCATCGCTGCGCGGTGATCAACCTCAGCGCCGCCGCCCAAGCCGCGGGTGCTTGGGAGGAGGCCGTCTTCCACGCCGCCGTCACCGAGAGCCTCGCCGATGCCTGTCGCGCGATCGCCCTGCTCGCCCGCCGCGCGGACGCCGAGAGCCTTCCGCGGGTCGTGCTCCTTCCCGCTGGACTGCGCGCCGCCGCCGCGCACCTCTTCCCGGACGAGGGGGTGCGCAAGGGCCGCATGCGGCGTTTCGTCCTCGCGCTGCGCGACGTCTTCGACCGCGAACCGCGCAAGGCGGAACTGCGCGCCGAGCACTTCGCGCCTCCCCTCACCGAGGCCGCCGGAGCGCACCTGGCGGCGCGTTCGGAGTTGGGTTCCGGGGCAGCGTTGGAGATCGGCTGGTGCTCGGGCCTCGAATCCGGTGAAATGCTCACCTTGGCCCTCGACACTGCCCCCTGGCTGGAACTCCCGGCCGCCACCGTCGCGTCGGCCGCCTGGGCGGCGCGTCTGTTGCCGGGCAGCGCCCGTCCTCCCCGCGAGGCGGTCTGAACGCATGTACCTCAAGCGCATCGAACTCGAGGGCTTCAAGTCCTTTGCCGAACGCACCGTGATTCCGGTCGAGCGCGGCCTCACCGGCATCGTCGGACCGAACGGTTGCGGCAAGTCCAACGTGGTGGACGCGCTGCTGTGGGTGCTCGGCGAACGCTCCGCCAAGGCGCTGCGCGCCGACGCGATGGAAGACGTGATCTTCAAAGGCGCTGAGGGGCGCGGCAGTGCGCCGTACGCGATGGTCGAGGTGGTGCTCGGCGATCCGGAAGGGCAAGTCGCCGAAGCCGGCGGCGAAGTCGCGGTGACGCGGCGCTTGTTCAGCAGCGGCGAGAGCGAGTACTTGCTGCAAGGCCGCAAGGTCCGCCGCAAGGACGTGCGCGACATGCTGATGGACACCGGGCTCGGCGTGCGCGGCTACATGGTGCTGGCACAGGGAAAGATTGACGCCGTGCTGGCCGCCAATCCGGCCGAACGCCGCGGTGTCTTCGAGGAAGCCTCGGGCATCTCGCGCTACAAGGCGCGCAAGCGCGAGGCGCAGCTCAAGCTCGAGAAGGTCGCGCAGGATCTCGCGCGCGTGGACGACGTGCTGAGCGAAGTCGGCAAGGCCGTGCGCTCCTTGCGTCTGCAGGCCGGCAAGGCGAAGCGCTGGATCGAGATGCGCGATCGCTACCGCGAGCTGCGCTCACGCATCGCTTGCGCGGACGGCGCGGAACTGAGCGCGCAGGAGCACGCGCTGCGCGCGAGCGTGCGCGGACTCGAGGAGCAGATCGAAGGTCTGCGCCACGAGCGGCGCGCGGCGGAGGAGCAGGTGCAGCTCCTCGAGCAGGAAGAGCAGCTTCTGCGCGAGCGCCACGAGGCGGTGCGCAGCGAGAGCAGCGAGGTGAAGGAACGCGTGGCCGGGCTCGAGGAGCGCATCGCTGGACTCGAGACGCGCGCCTCCGAAGGCGAATCGCGGATCGGCCGCGATCGCGAGCGGCTCGAGGCCTTGCGTGCTCGTTTGGCAGCCGAATCGGCGATTCTCGCCGAGTTGAACGCGGCCGCACAGCGCCAGGCTGCGCACCTCAGTGGTGCGCGCGCTGCTGCGCAGGACGCTGAGTTCGCCTTCGCAGCGGCACGTGACGCACGCTTCCAGTTGCGTCAGCGACTCGAGGAGTTGCGTGGTGCCATGCTCGCCGCACTCGACGAGCGCACGCAGCGCCACAACGAAGTGGCGCAGGCTGCCAAGCAGCGCGGCGAGGCCGAAGGGCATCTCCGGGCCCTGGAGCGACGCCGTGGCGAGAACGCCTCGGAGTCGGCGTCGGCAAGTTCGGCTGCAGAAGCACTGGAACAGAGCACCGGCGAAGCGACTGCCCGGTTGCGCGCTGCTCGACTCGCTGCGGAGAAGAGTCTGCAGCGCCGCGATGCGCTGCGCGACGAGCACCTCGGCTGTGGCAGTGCCACCCACGAGGCCCGCCGGAAGGCTTCGGCCGCGCGCGCGCGTTGGGATGCGATGCGTGCCGTGGAGGAAGAAACCTCAGCCGTGCCCGCGCACTTGCAAAGCCTACGCGAGAACGAAGCCGACGAACGCGCTTGGTTGCTCGACGGCGTCGAACTCGCCGCGCCCTGGGATCGTCTGGTCGAGAACTTGCTCGGACGCGTGCAACACGCTCTCTGGGTGGAAGATCGCGCGGCGGCGCGGCGCCAGGAGCCGAAAGGTGGAGCCGCCGACTTCATGTTCCCGGCTGCAGAAGTTGCCGCGCTGCCCGCAATCACGGGCACGGAACCGCTCGCGGAGCGCATGGGCGGCGAAGCTTCGCGCGTGGCTGCCCTCTGCCGACGGCTAGGCGCGGTCTATGCGGTCGAAGACGCCGTTTCGGCTGCGCGTCTCGCCGAACAGCATCCGCAGGCGATCTTCCTCTCGCGCGACGGCGAAGCACACGGTGCGGGTTGGGCGCGCCGCGGCATTCTTCTGGAGGAAGCGGCAGGGCCTTTGGCTCGCCGCAACGACCGTGAGCGCGAGCAGCGCAACGTGGATCGCCAGGAGGCGGAACTCGTGCGCGCCGTCGAACTCGAAGCTCGCGCGGCGGAGGCGCTGCGCGCCGCAGAATCCGAGTTCGGCGCCACGGAAGAAGCGCGTCGTCTCGCCCAAGCCGCCGACGACGATCTCGTTGCCAAGCGCGAGAACGCGCGCAAGCGCGCCGAACTGCTCGCGCAGGAAGCGCGCGCGCTGCAGACCGAGCACGACGCGCTGCAAGCCGCTGCTGCCGAAGCACAGGCGAGCGAGGCGCTCGCCTCTGGAGCGCGTGACGAGGCCGAACGCCGGCGTCTCGCGGCCGAGACGGAATTGCTCTCCCTGCAGAGCGAGAGTGCTCGTCGTGAAGAGAGCTACGACCAGAACGGGCAGGCCGCGCACGAGGCGCGCGCCGCCGTGGACCACGCCGCGCGCGAGCATGCGCACGCGCTCGAGGCCTCGGCCGGACACGGCCGTTCGGCGTCGGAGATTCGCGCTGAGCTCGCTGCGGTGGAGACGGAGGTCGGCGGACTCGCCGGTGGGCTGGGCGATCTGCGCTCCTCGGCGGCCGCCGCGCGCGCCGAACGCGACGCGTTGCTCCAACGCCGCGCCGCGCTTTCGGAGCGCACCGAAGAAGCCGCCGTGCAAGCGCGGCGCGCTGCGGATGGCTTGGCCGCTGCGCGTCAACGCCTCGGCGGCGAGAGCGGCCGACTCGAGGAATTGCTGGGTGAGCGGCAGGCGCACGCTCTGCAGCTCCAGCGCGCTGAAATGCAGCGCGCCGAGCTCGTGCGCGGCGTGGTCGAGGAGTTCGGCCAGAGCGTCGAGGACCTCGCGCGCTCCCTCGCCGTGGACCCGGCGGTGCCGCTGCCGAAAGGCTGCGATGAACCCGCTCTGCGCGCCGAACTTGCCGAGTTGCGCTCGCGCATCGAGTCCCTCGGTGCCGTGAACTTGGAAGCGGTGCAGGAACTCGAAGAGCGCGAAGAGCGACTCCAGTTCCTGGAGCGCGAGCGCTCCGACCTCACCGGCGCGCGTGCCGAACTCGAAGCCACTTTGGGCGACCTCGATCGGGAATGCGGGGAGCGGTTCCTCGAGACCTTCCGAGTCGTGCAGGGGCACTTCGAGCAGATTTTCCGCAAGCTCTTCCGCGGCGGCCGCGCCGAGCTGCAGTTGGAAGAGGGAGTGAATCCTCTCGACGCCGGCATCGAGATCAGCGTGCGGCCTCCGGGCAAGGAGTTGCGTTCGATCAATCTGCTCTCGGGTGGCGAGCGCACGCTCACCGCACTGGCACTGCTGCTCGCGGTGTTCCATTCGCGACCCTCGCCCTTCTGCCTACTCGACGAAGTGGACGCCGCTCTCGACGACGCGAACGTCGAGCGCTTCCTTGACGCGCTGCAGGACTTCACGGGGACCACTCAGTTCCTGGTGGTCACCCACAATCGCATCACCATGGCGCGCTGCTCGCGACTTTTCGGCGTCACCATGCGCCGCCGTGGCGTCTCGATGGTCGTCAGCGTCGAGCTCGACGAGCTGCCCGAAGAGCCGCGTGCCACCCTCAGTGGGGGCGATGAGGTGGATGCGCCGCGCGGACGCGGCCTGCCGCCCCGCTCGGCACCACCGGCGGAACGCGCGCTCGAGCACGGCGGCAACTGAGGCCGCGGGCCCGGTGTCCGCCTATTTGTCCGCCAGACTCTTCTCGATCTCCGGCAAGGCCGCGAGCGCCAACCTGCCCACACGGCCCAGGCTGGCGGCGCTGACGTTCTCCAGGGTGTCGGCGACTTCGTGCCAGTAGGCGTTGTTCGGCCCGTAGCGGAAGTCGATCAGGTTGGAAATCGGAATGCCGAGGCGACGGAAGTGGATGTGGTCGTCCTTGATTTCCTGACTGCCGACGAAGAGTTGCTTGTCGCCGAGCGCATGCGCGGTGGTCTCGAAGATCTTGCGGAGCCGCGTGTCCGTGCTCGACTCGAAGAGGAGTCCGAGGTCCTTGTCGCCAATCAGGTCGAACAACAGGAAGGCGCGCACCTGGCTCTCCGCCTTGGCTTCCTTAAGGCGGAGCGCTTCGTGGCGGCTGCCGAAGGTGGAATTGGTGTCGTCGTCCCAGGCAACCGGCGGGAACTTCTCCTCGCCGTCGAAGAAGGCGAGGACCAAGCTCATGCCTTCGCGCGTTTCCTTGCCACCCAGTTGGCGGCCGAGTTCGAGCAGCAGCGCGGTCGAGGAACCGCCATCGTTGGCACCGACGAAGCCGGGCTTGTCGTAGGTGTCGTAGTGGCTGGCGAACCAGATCTCGCCGGGTTGAGTTCCCTCGCGACGGGCCATCAAATTCGTTCCTTGCACCGGACCCTTGCGCTGAGCACCTTCCGGCGGTTTCGCCTCGAAAACGCTCTCGCTGACCTTCCAGCCTGCGGCTTCGAGTTGCTTGCGCAGGTAGGCGCGCGTTTTCTCGGCTCCGGGCGTGCCGATGCGGCGCGCGCCGATTTCCTCGACCAGGTGCTTGAGGTCGGCGAAGGCGCGCGCTTCGTCGAAGGCGGGGGCTTCGCGGTGGGCTGCCGGTTCCGCCTGGGTCTTGGCGCAAGCAGTTCCGAGACCGCCAAGGAGCAGCGTGAGGACGAGGACGCAGGAGCGACTCATGACCGCGCATGATACGGGCAAGCGGGGTGCTTAGAATCCCTGCATGCGAGGTGCTCCGCTTTGAAGCCGCTCAAGGCTGGCCGGGGTGGTCGCGATCTCCAACCCCAGGCGGTCCGGCAGCCTTCGCTGCGCAGGCCGCCGTTCGTGCGCGCATGAAGCTCTCCGTCGTGATTCCGGTCTACAACGAGCGCGAGACCCTGCGCCAACTAATTGATCGCGTGCGCGCCACGCCCTTCGAGAAGGAGATCATCCTAGTGGATGATTGTTCACGGGACGGCACCCGGGAACTTCTCAAGGAGCTCGAACACGAGCCAGACCTGAGCATCCACTATCACGCCGTCAACCAGGGCAAGGGGGCCGCCTTACGCACCGGATTCAGCAAGGTCACGGGCGACGTCGTCCTGATCCAGGATGCCGACCTCGAGTACGACCCCGCCGAATATCCGCTGCTGCTCGAACCGATCCAGAAGGGGCTTGCCGACGTCGTCTACGGCTCGCGCTTCCGCGGCGCGCGGATGTCGCGCGTGCACCTCTTCTGGCACCAAATGGCGAACTATTTCCTCACCACGGTGTCGAACATGTTCACCAACCTCAACCTCACCGACATGGAGACTTGCTACAAGGTCTTCCGCCGCGAGGTCTTGGAGGGGATCGAGCTCAAGTCCGACCGCTTCGGCTTCGAGCCGGAGATCACGGCCAAGATCGCGCGCAAGCGTCTCAACGGCAAGCGCGTGCGCATTTACGAGGTGCCGATCAGCTACTACGGGCGCGATTACGCGGACGGCAAGAAGATCGGCTGGAAGGACGGGGTGGCCGCGCTCTGGCACATCTTGCGTTTCAACGTCTTCGGTTGATCAATCGCCGGCGAGCACCGGACCGCGGGGCTGCGCGAGCAGGACCTCGACGCCCGTGAGACCGCGTCGTTGCAGTCCGCGACGCGCGGCCGCGAGCGCGAACCCGGGCGTGTTGTTGCGCTCGGAAAGATGAGCGAGCACCAAGGTGCGCAGGCTGCGCGGTGCCGCTTCCGCGAGGATTCCCTCGGCTTGCTCGTTGGCGAGGTGCCCGCGCTCGCCGCCCACCCGCGCCTGCAGGGACGGCGGGTAAGGACCTTGGCGCAGCATTTCGCGATCGTGATTGAATTCGAGCACGAGGGTTTCGAGCCCGTCGAGGAGCTGCGCATCGAGCGGTCCGGCGTGGCCGAGATCGGTGAAGAAGCCCGCGCGCGAACCGGAGGCCTCTTCGAAGAGGAAGCCGAAGGTCGGTTCGGCGTCGTGGGGGAGTTGCACGGGAGTGCAGTGCAGCGGGCCGAGCGTGAAGCCGGCGCGGTCGGCGAGCGGCAGCAGCTCCACGGCACGCCGGCGCAACTCCGCGGAGGACGTGCCGCGCGCGTGTCCGAGCGCATCGGGATGCGCGAACAGTGGCGCGCGGGCGCGCGCGGCGACCGCCACCACGTTGGCGGCGTGATCCGCGTGCCGATGCGTGCAGAGCACCGCGGACACGGAGGTCAAGGCCAGGCCAGCGCGCTCGGCGAGGTCCCGCGCGGGCCGTTGCGGAATGCCGCAGTCGAGCACCACTTGGACCCGGTCGGCGCCCTGGCCGGCCGCGATGATCGCGCAGTTGCCGCTGGAGCCGCTGGCGAGCACGGCGAGCCTCATGCGCTCTCCGTTCCGATGCTTCGCATCCGCGTATAGTAAGGCGATGCCCCGTTGGGCGCGCCTCGCCTGGATCCTGCTCGGCTTGCTGGCCGTGTTCGGGGCCATCCATGCGCCTCTGCACGGCGACGACGCGCCGTGCTCGCCGGCCGCCCTCTGTGCGGGCGGGTTCGCGATGCTCGTCATTGCCTTCGCGGCACTCGTCTTGAGTGGGAGCCTGGCCGGAACGCGGCAGCCCTGCGCGGCGGCGGTTGTCATCCGTCACCCCGCGTTCCTGGTCGAACGCGGGCGCGCGCCGCCGAGAGACTGATCGATTTCTGATTTTCCGTTGCGCGCTCTGCGCGGACGGAGTTCCGAATGTTCCCGGGCGTGGCCCGGATTCTCGATCAGCTCTCATGATTCGTTCCCTGTTTTCACCGACTTCCTTCCTCCTTCTCTCCTCGGTCGCGTTCGCCCAACAGGGCGAGGCGACCATTCCGGAGGCGCCCTTTCCAGGATTCATGGGGAACGGCGCCTTCACCTCGCGCTTCGACAGCGCCTTCAACCCCGCGATGGGTGTGGTGTTCGACTTCGTCGGCACCGCCTCCGAGTCCGACGACTCCGATCTCAACGACGCCCGCCTGCGCCTCTTCGAGCTCGACCTCGCGAGTCGCGTGGATCCATTCGGCTGGGCCTACGCGGTCATCGCCTTCGAGGACGAGGGCGACGAGACCGAAGTCGCGCTCGAAGAAGGCGCGATCTGGCTCGACGACGCGCTTCCTGGAAACTTCAGCCTGCGCGGCGGCAAGTTCCTGGCGGATTTCGGAAAGTGGAACACCATCCATCTCCACGACCGCGCCTATGCCTTCATGCCCGGTCCGGCGGAAGAGTTCTTTGGCGGCGAGCTGAACGTGAGCGGGCTCGAACTGCATCATTGGTTCGGCGTCGGAGACCTGCCCGTGCGTTGGTCAGTCGGCGCATTTCCACGCTTCGGCGGCCACCACGAGGACGCTCTTGCGCTGAGTACTGCCTTCGGCGACGAAGCGCTAGGTCGCCGGACGCCGTCGCAATTCCTCTACAGCGGGCGCGTGAGTGCGCAGCAGGATGCCGGCACCCACGGAACCTTCCAATGGGGAGTGAGCGCGATCCACACCCCGGCCGGTCTCGCTGCTCCCGCCGATCTCGACGCTGATGATCTCGCCGACACGGAGTTCGAGGCTGCACAGACCACGCTCGCCCTGGACTTCACGCTGCGTCTGCCGGATCCCAGCGATCAGACCGCTCACACGGCCTCCCTCGAACTCTACGCCAATGCGCGCGAGAGTTGGGACGCCGCGGCGGCCGCGCTCACCGACCGCCGCGCGAACGGCGCGTGGGGTTATTACGAGTACGCCTTCTCACCGCGCTGGAGCTTCGGCCTCTTCGGAGCTTGGTGGCAGTCTGCGGACACTGAGCTCGGATCCGACTGGTTCTCCGGCGCCGATGCCGCTGCCAGCCGCGCCGTCTTCACGACCTGGAATCTTTCCCACTTCAACCGAATCCGACTTCAGCTCGGGCAGGAGTCGCAGGTAGGAGCGGACACCTCATGGACCGCTGCGCTGCAGTGGGTGTTCATCCTCGGCAATCACGCCCACACTCTGGACTGGTAAGCATGCTCTGCTTCGCACTCCTCATCGCTGCCTGCTCCCAAGATCCGCTGCGCGTCGTCGCCACGATTCCTGATCTCGCGGATCTGGTCCAGATCATCGGCGCCGAGCAGGTGGAGGTCACCACCCTCGTGCCCGCCGGCGCGGACCCTCACGCAATCTTGCCCAAGGCGTCGCTGCTGCTCAAGCTGCAACGCACCGAGCTCCTGGTCTGCATGGGCCTCGATTACGAACACGCCTTCCTGCCCGCTCTGCTCGAAAAGGCGCGCAACGAAGGCATTCGCACCGGCGCTGCGGGTTGGTTCTGCGGCGCGGATCACGTCATCGCCCTCGAAGTCCCGCAATCGCTCGACCGCGGCCAGGGCGCGGATCTGCATCCGCGCGGCAATCCCCATTACAACCTCGACCCCGTGCGCATGCGCGCAGTGGCCATCGCCTTGCGCGATGCCCTCGCGCGGCTCCGCCCGGACGCGCGCGAAGACTTCGAGCGTCGCTGGCAGAGCTGGGACGCCGATCTAGAGCGGCGACTTGCGCGCTGGCAACTCCGTTTGAGTCCGCTGCGCGAGGTTCGCATTCTCACCTACCACCGCTCCTGGTCCTACTTCGCGGATCGCTTCGGCCTGGTACTCGCGGGGGAAGTCGAGCCCAAACCCGGCCTTGCGCCCACCGCCGCGCACTTGATTGCACTGAAGCAGACGATCGAGGAGGCTTCGGTGCGCGTCTTGTTGATGGAGCCGTGGTACAGCGAGCGCTCACTCGGCAAACTCCTCGACGGCACACAGGTGCAACTGGTGAAGTCGGCGACCACTTGCGGATTGACCACGGCCACGGCGCACTACTTGGATTTCATGGATGCGCTGGTGGAAGAGCTCGCGCGGGCACACGGGCTTCTGGCGGCCGAGGCGGAATGAGGCGTGTTCTCGCCGCACTGGAGCGCGCCGATCTGGGCTACGCTGGCTCGCCAATCCTGCACGAGGTCGGGCTGGAGGTGTGCGCCGGGCAGTTTCTTGCCGTCGTCGGTCCGAACGGCGGGGGCAAGAGCACGCTGCTGCGCGGCTTGCTCGGGAGTTTGCGGCCGAGTTCCGGACGACGCGTGGCGCATCCGAACTTGCGCGTCGGCTTCGTCCCGCAGCATCTCGCGCTGGATGCCGATCAGCCGCTCTCGGTGAGCGACGTGGTGGCGATGGGGGGATGGAGCCGGGCAGGAACTCGGCGCCCTCCCCTGGCGACCCTCACTGAGCTCGGGCTCGCGGACCGGGCCCGCATTCGCTTCTCGGCTCTTTCGGGCGGCCAGCAGCAGCGCGCCCTGCTCGCGCGTGCTCTGGTCTGTGATCCCGAGCTCCTGCTCCTCGACGAACCGGCATCCGCTGCGGATGCCGCAGCCAGCACCGCGCTCCATGCGCGGCTCAAGGCACTCAGCCTCGGGGGCGCTGCAGTCGTGATCGTGACGCACCACCCGCGCGCCGTCGCCGAACTCGCCACGCATGCAGTGAGCGTGAGCGGATCCCGTGTGCGTGAGCTCCCACTCCACGCCCTCATGGCATGAACTTCAGCGACTTTCTTTCCCTGTTCGGGATCTCGGTGGCGGCCTCGCTGATCGCGGCTCCGGTGCTCGCTTTGAGCGGGAGTTTGTTGCATTTGCGGCGTGAGTCCTTTCTCGGTGTGGCGGTTCCGCAGTTCGCCGCCGCCGGCGTGGCGCTCGCGCTGTGGTTGCTGCCGTTTTTTCCCGCTGCTCAAGCCTTCTTCCAGGATCACGGCCATCCGCCGATGCTCTATCTGTTGCCTTTCGCCGCGGGCGCCGCCGTCCTCTCGCTCGCCCTCTACGGATGGGGATCAGCACGCTCCGCCGCGGGCGGCCAAGCGCTTGCGGGTGGTTTCGCGCTCGCCGGCGCCGCCACACTCGCTCTGCTCTCGCAGGCACCCGCGGGCAGAAACTTCGCCGAGAGCATGCTGCGGGGTGACGTGCTCTTGCTCGACGTCCACGATTTCGAAGCCCTGGCACTGGTCTCCGTGCTCGCATTCGCATTCTTCCTGCGTTTTCGCCGCGCCTTGATCGTGGATGCGGTGGACCCGGAGCTGGCCTATGCCCTCGGGCTGCCCTCGCGCGCCGTCCGCCGCATTCTGCCGCCAGTCCTTGGCGCGGTGATCGGCTGCGGCGTGATGACCCTCGGTCCGGTGCTGGTGTTCTCGCTCTTGTTCCTACCGCCGCTCGCTGCCGCAGCTTGCGCGCGCAGCCTGCATGGATCCCTCGCGTGCAGCGTCGGCGTGGCCTTGCTCTCCACCAGCGCGGCGTGGCCGCTGGCGGTGATGTGGGATTTGCCCTATGGACCCTCGGCGGGACTCGTCGCCGGCGCGTGTTGGCTGCTTGCGAGCCTCACGCGGCGTTGGCGCGCGCCATCCTGAGCTCTCCAGCCGCACCTTTGCGCGCGCCGATGAGTGGAATGCGGCGCGTTCCGGTCCGATAAACCGATGTGTTAAGGTTTCAGAGCTTCCGCGTCGTTCTCCTTGCATGAGCCAGACCTGGTACTACTCCGCCGATGGGGCGATGCTCGGTCCTCTTCCCGAAGAGGATCTTCGCAAGCGTTTTCTGCGCGGTGATCTCCCCAAGGAGACCCTCGTGTGGTCCGACGGCATGGCCGGCTGGGCGCCGGCCAGTCGTGTGGACGCCTTGATGGAGGTGCCGCCGCCTCCGCCGCCGCCCGCGGCGACCGCCGCTGCCCTCGCACCTGCGCTGGCCGCGGCCGGTGCCCACCGCAGCCGCAGTGCCACCAGCATCCCGGCCGCGCTTTCGCGTCGGCCGTGGGCGCGCCTCGGCGCGCGGGTCGCGGACATGCTCCTGTTCCAACTCCTGGTCGCAGCCTTCGTGCCGCGCGCCTGGATCCCGGATGCGGAGCAAACCGTGGCCTTTCAATTCTTCATGATTGGTCTGACGGTGGCGACCCTGTTGGCCTGGACCGTGGTCGAGGCAGCATTCCTCTCGCGCTGGGGCATGACCCCGGGCAAGTGGATCTACCGCGTGCGCGTGGTGCACGCAGACGGGCGCTTTCTCAGCTTCGGCGAAGCGTGGTCGCGCTCCCTCAAGGTCTTCGTCAAGGGTCTCGCCATCGGGTTGCCCGGTGTGCAATTGATCGCGATGGCGATGTCCATGAAGGAACTCACCGACTCCGGTGCCACCGCTTGGGACCGCGGCCGTTTCGTCGTGCAGCACGCGCAGCCGAAGCCGATCCATCAAGCCGCCGTCTTCGGTTTGATCCTGGTCTTCCTGATTTTCTCGGTGCAGGTCTTCGACCGCTTCTCCGGGGCCTGATCAGCGCGGCATCGCCGCGCGCTCGGCGTCCCACTGCAAGCGACGCGCGACTTCCGCGGGATCGAGCTTTCCCGCCACCGCTGCAGGTTGCGCTGGATCGAGGCGTTGCCGCAAGAGCGCCAAGCTGAATGCGGCTTCGGGCGTGCAGCCGCGGGCGCTCAGAAGCGCAGGCAAGTGCTCCGGACCCGCGCAGCGCAGCAGAGCGTCGGCGGCCGCGGTGCATTCCTCCGGCGAACCGAGCAGCCACACCATCAGCCACGGCACCGCACGCGGATCGCCGAGGGCGCCGAGCGCCTCGATCGCGCGCGGACGGGTGGCGCCGTCGCCGATCAGCTCGGCCAAGGAAACGGCGACGTCCGCACCGGTGCGCGTCGCCCAAGCCGTCATCGGCGTGCCGATCCACGAGAGGATCTCCAGCACGTGATCGCGGACGTAGCGGTCACTCTCGCGGGTGGCGGCAAGCAGCACGGCGTAAGAGAAATTGGCAGGCGTGCGGGCGAGCACGTAGCGCGCGTCGTCCACGGGACGGAGCGCTTGGGAGCGGAGCTGCTCGACCATGCGCCAGAGTTCGGCTTCGAGGTCGGGTTCGGGCGCGGGCAACTCCACGCCCGGGAGAGTGCGCGTGCGGTTCCAGATCGCTTGGACCTCCAACAATCGTTCCCAATCAGAACCGAAGTCGGCCCCGGGTTCCCAACCCTCACACGGCGGCAACTCGCGCAGTGCGAGCCCTGCCTGAGCGCGCGCCTCCTGGTACATCGCTTCCTCACGCGATTCTTCGAGCAGGATCGCGCTCAGCGCCTCGATTCCCGCGCCGCTGCCGAGCCTTAGCAATCCGCGCGCGAGCAGCGCGCTGGCGACCCAATCCTTCTCGTATTTGAGGCGGAGCGTGAGCCGCGGAAGCGCCGCGCGGGGCGCGCGGTCCGCGAGCAACACCGCGGCGGCGCGTCGCAGGGAGTCGGGACTCGTCAGTTCCTCGGAAACGCCGAGCAGCAGCGCCGCGAGGCGTTCCGGCTCCTCCTGCAACAGGGCGCGCAAGGCGCGCTCGGAGCCCGGCCCCGTCGCTGCCCAGAGTTCAAGGAGGTCGGCCGCGTCGAGGAGATCCTCTGCGTCGGGCAAGAGTAGCCCGTGATCCTGGTGGGCGACGAGCGCGGAATGCACTACGGCGTCGAGCGCGGGGGGCGCGAGCTGCGGCAGGACGGGCAGAGTGGGACGCTGTTCGCTGCATCCTGCGAGCAGGGCGAGCAGGAGCAGCGGTCGGCGCGCGAGCCTCACGGCTTCAGCGGCACGCGGTGCAGCTCTTTGGCCTCGGTGTCCGGGAGGTAGGGATTGGTGCGATAGAGCAACCGCGCCTCCGCAGCACTCGCGCC
>CXWK01098461.1_pt2 | contig 58681 bp, 53 predicted proteins | sample 590851 | NCBI WGS metagenome assembly CXWK01 (sample SAMEA3498364, study PRJEB10139) | wastewater metagenome | biome: wastewater treatment plant; material: activated sludge | place: Denmark | collected 2014-08-01 | reverse complement strand
GGGGCAAGAGCCCTTGGTTACTTGGGGCTTTTCCAAGTGACTCGCTGTAAGAGCGAAACCATAAGTGGTCGTTACCGCAGAAATGGATATGTACTCAGTCAAAATTCCCCATTGGCCGTCAGGACGCCTTCGCCGGCAAGCCTGGCTCCTACAGTAAAAGCGAAACCATAAGTGATCGTTACCGCAGCAATGGATATGTACTCAGTCACAAATCCCCATTGGCCGCCAGGACGCCTTCACCGGCAAGCCTGGCTCCTACAGTAAAAGCGAAACCCTAGGTGGCCGTTACCGCAGGAACGGATATGTACACCTGAAAGACAATTATCGTCTGCCAGGACGCCTTCACCAGCAAGCCTGACTCCTACGCCCTCGGGCTGAACAAAATACCTGTGTAACGCCACAGAAACAGCACAAACGCCACACACCAAAGCAATGCCGACACCCCCAATCCCCACCCGGCGAACGGCACCAGCAACACCCGTGACAAAGCCGCCAACAGCACCAGGGCAAACCCCGCAACGATTGCTTTCGAGGGTAGCAGCGGCCGACCGGTATGCCCCAGGCTAACCCGCGCAATCATCGCCAGAATCAACCCGCCAATACCGCCCACCGCCAACGAATGCGTGGCCAGACTCTGTTGCGGCATCAGGCCGAGATGCCACAGCGCCATGGCAAACACCGCCACTACCAGCCAGGCATAAGACAGGTACAGCGACCACAATAGCGGCACACGCCACATACCCCGGTCATGCCAACGCCACAGGCGCAACAGATGCAGACTGCCCATCAATAAAAACAACGCCGCCAGCCAAAACCTGGGCACGTCATTCAAACCGATGGCAAACGTCACCGCCGCCAACAACCCGCTCACCATCAGCACCTTGGTGGGTAATGGATTGGCTGCAGGCGTCGCCGGACGGTTCAAGCCGCGTTGAATGAAGAACGGAATTACCCGCCCGCCAATCACGCTCATCAGTGCGCCTACCAGCCATAAGGCCGCTAATACACCACGCCGCTGCAAACCTGTGTCATCAGTCCAGAGCCCCCACAGTGTCATGAGCTGACAACCGGCCAGCAAGGTGATCAGCAGCAGAATCGGATAGTTCTCACGCTTGCCAGCAGCCACCAGGTCTCGTCCCAGCACCCAGGCCAACAACGGCAAGAAAGGCAGTTGCGAAAGCAGCACCCCTGCAGGAGAAATCGGCAGTAACCAGGCCAGTCGCCCCAGCAACCAGATCAGCACCAGCCCGATCAGTGGCCAACCGTTGAGCCCGGGGCGGCCGGTCCAGTTCGGCACCGCCGTCAGCAGAAAACCGGCAATGATCGCCACGGCGAACCCGAACGGCATCTCGTGCCGATGCCAGGCGAGCATGCCTCCTACCGGTTGCGCTTCGGGCAAACGCCCGTACAGCCACAGGGCCCAGATGGCCACCGCCACTGCGGCAAACGCGGCACCCGCGAGAAAAAACGGTCTAAAACCAAGGCTGAAGACGGGAGCTGCGGACAGTTTACGCATCAGGCCAGCGCCACGAACTGAGGTTTGCTCAACCGGTGTTGGGCCAGCAGGCGCATGACGTAGCCGATTTTCAGCAGGGTCGGTCCGACGATGGTCATGGCATGCAACGACACCAGTGCAACGATCGACAGATGGCCAGCATGGAGGTAAGCGCCGTAGATGCCGGCCAGTAACATCGCCAGGCCAACGCCCAACACACGGCTGGATAGGTGCAGGACATTCTGAGCATTGCTGAAGACATGGAACATTTCCGTACTCCTGTAGCAGTTCAGTTGTACGTTGGACTTATCAAGTCGCGTGCCACCCAATTAACCCATGAAAATCAGGGCCCTGAGAACGTACTGGTCACAACGACTCGCTAAAGGCGTAGTCAGCATGACTCAGGTCGCAGTCATATTGACAACATTCTGTAGAAAATCCTTACACACTCGGCGATCTACGGCACGACCAGGCCGCCCCAGGCTAGCTACGCTGATAATCCAGCCTGCAAAAACCTGCCAAGGAGACCCGCCATGCTACATGTGCAAAAACTCACCCCTTGCCTGTGGTTCGATGGTCAGGCCGAAGAGGCCGCCAAGTTCTACTGTGCGATCTTCGATCATTCGAAAATAACCGCCATCACTCACTACGGCGAGGCTGGAAAAGAGTTCCACGGCCGGGAAGTCGGTTCGGTCATGACGGTCAGCTTCGAACTCGACGGGCAAACCTTCACCGGTCTCAACGGTGGCCCGAACTTCACTTTCAACGAAGCGATCTCGTTCCAGGTCAACTGCCAGACCCAGGAAGAAGTCGACCACTTCTGGGGACGCCTGTCTGCCGGTGGGCCGGTCGAAGCACAGCAATGCGGCTGGCTCAAGGACAAATTCGGCGTGTCCTGGCAGATCGTGCCGGTCGCGATGATGGAAATGATCAAGGATCCCGACACGGTAAAATCCCAGCGCGCGATGCTGGCCATGATGCACATGAAAAAACTCGATATCGCCGAACTGAAACGAGCCTTTGAAGGCGAGAGCTAATACACTCAGGCGCTGATCTGCCAAGGATTGATCATGAAGCCCGCAAAGACCAGGGACACCGACAAGGCACCGCGCTTTTGGCGCGATGATGCCCTGCCCTTCATCGAAGCCCGCTCCATCGCCGACGGACGCGAGGTCTGTTACACCCGGCATGCCCACGAGCACTTTTCCATCGGTGCGATCACCGCCGGGCGCAGTACCTATGTCCATGAGCAATCGAACTTCGAGGTCTGCGCCGGGACCGTCGTGCTGATGAACCCCGGTGATGTCCATGCCTGCAATCCAATCGATGACCAGCCCTGGTCGTACCTGATGCTGTACGTCGACACCCCGTGGCTCACCGATTTACAGCATCAACTCGGGTTCGGCAACGATCTGGCGTTTCGCCGGTTCGCGGCCACCCACACCGCGGACCGTGCTTTGTTCGTTGGCTTGCAGGCGTTGCATCAGGTGCTGGTCGATGCCCAGCAAGACGTGTTGGGTAAACACAGCGCGGCCGTGGAATTTTTCACCGAGGTGCAACTACGCCTGAACCCGGCCGAACAACCGCTGCACGAGCCCAATTTCAAGCTCGAACGCGCCGCCGACTTCATCCGCGAGCACTGCACGCAAATGCTCAAGCTCGAAGATATCTGCGAAGCGGCGCAGTTGTCGCCCTCCTACCTGATCCGCGCGTTCAAGCAGCATTACGGCATGACGCCCCACGCCTTCCTGGTCAACCGGCGTATCCAGTTTGCCCAGGATCAACTGCGCAGTGGCAAGCTGATCGCCGACGTGGCGCTGGAAGCGGGGTTTGCCGACCAGGCGCATTTCCAGCGGGCGTTCAAGCAGCATCTGGCGGCGACACCGGGGCAGTATCGGGGGTGAACACGAGCAGTTGCACAACGAGCCGCCTGCTCCGATCACCTGATGGCATATTGGTGAATACACTCGATATTCCCAGCCAATCCGCACCGTTTAATCGCGATCATACTTCAGCTGGCGCTCTTTGATCTCTTGATTAACTTCCTGACGCCCTCGATATGCCGCTGCACTTTGTCCAAATGCCTTGAATAGATTATCCGATTGCGCGACAGTTCTTTCATGATTGCGTAAATAGGCATCGTACTCTTTCGGAGATTGAAGCCCCATCACTTCTTGAGAAATCGGATCTCGACCACTCATTCCAGGAAGATACGCCTCTGGATGCCACTGCACACCCATTACTGGCGCGCCATGGCGGGTTTCGAATGCTTCGACTTTACCTTCCGAAGTTGCAGTTATAATCAATTCACTTGGGGTTGTCGGCAACTTTGATTGATTCTGCAGTTCGCGTAAACCTGGCGCTGGGGTTGGGGTTGGAGTCTCGAGTGCGCTGGCCAAGGTGCCATCCTCGTTCGCCTTCACGCTAGCCCAGTGGGTAGTGTTCACCCACCCCAATTTGTCATCTCGCATAGCAGAAGGCTGCCCGTTATATCCATGCTCGTCTTTTTTCGGCATCGTACCGCTTAGGTTTGTATGCGAAAGCGTTATGTCGACGTCGTGACCCACATTCATGGTATCAGCACCTGGGCTGTAGTGTTTTTTAAGCTCGCTGCCACCAAATGTCTCTGTGCAGCCCCCATATGCTTCGGCCAAACGCCACGCTCCGGCGCAGATAGCCAATACCGGTTTCCCATGCAACCGCGCCTCTGCAATACTTCGGTGCTCGAACTGCGCACGACTATCCAGTTCGTTGCGCTTCGATTTATGTTTGCTATTTTGGCTCGGTATGTTAATGGCTTCCCCCTGCTGACTATGCACTGCCGATGGGGCGCCCGGGATGAACAGCCCATGCACTTCACTTAGTCCGCTATTGTGTTCATGCGCTGGCTGTTGAAAAGCCTCCTGTCGGCGTTGAATGACCTCCTTACTTTTCTGCGCATCGTCTTTATTGTTTCGAGTAAAATTGATGTTGGAAAGGCTCTTGGGCAAGGTGATCGGTTCACCGATCATGGGATTCAACTGACTCATCGTACGGACCGGAGGTTTATCGTACAAAGCATGCCCAGCACCAAAGTTATCTGGCCGGTAAATGATACCGATATGGACGTCACCACTTGCAGATCCCTTTGAAAACTGCACTGAAGAATTTGAAGCTTTAATGACTTGTGCAGCGAGCCTGTCTATTGGCTGAGAATGTTGCGGGAGGCTCGCTGATGAACTTTCAATCCTATCGCCGGTGTTCGAAATACTTGCTGAGATTTGCCGCGGGGTAATTAACGTCATTCATTTTTCCTTTTATGATTGGACATTTCCCGAGGCATTGAGAAGTGGCTCCGGTCGCATGAACGACGACGGTCGACCGCGCCACAATCGCCACAAAAAATTCGACCGGCGCAGGATGCCAAACAGCCCTTGGCTGATGATTGCAAATTTCGCTCATCATGAGTCGTTGTCACGAAATACCGAAGCGGGGGCCCTCAGGGCCTGAAGCTTTCCTGAAGTCACGTTTCTGTGCACCACCTTGAAATGGGTCGGGCAGCTCTCACGGAGTAACCCTGCACACCACAAAATGGCGTGTCAGTGCATCTCTGGCAACACCAAGTACACCGCACTCACCGCCAACAACAACGCCATCAACCGATTGAACACGCGCATGCCCGTCGGGTTGTCCAGGTAGCCACGCAAGAACGTCCCGGCGTAGGCCCAGCATCCGACCGACACGTAGCAAATCACCAGGTACACCGCAGCAAACTGCCACACCAGGTGGGCCTCGCCATCGGCGACGAACGCGCCCATGCCGGCCACGCAGGCCAGCCAGGCTTTCGGGTTGAGCCATTGCATGACCGCGCCATAGAGCATCGATGGCGCGCGGCCACTGTCCTTGGCCTCCAGCTGGCCGTTGTCGGCGGCCAGTCTGAACGCCATGTACAGAAGGAACGCTACCCCGGCCCATTGCACCACTTGCGTCATTGCCGGCCACCATTGCAGTAGCTCATGCAAACCCAACCCCATCAGGACCAGCAGCAGCACAAACCCCAGCGTCGCTCCGGCCACATGCCGCTGACTGGCGCGAAAACCGAAGCGCGCGCCCGAACCCAGCGCCACGATATTCACCGGCCCCGGCGTTATTGAAGCGGCCAATGCAAACGCCGCCATGGACATGATCAAACTCATCGCACACCTGCTCAGTCAATTGAACCAGGCGTCAAGATAGAGAGCCTGATGGTGCGCGTATTGAACAAAACTGCCCAAGGATGTGCCCGTCATGAGTAATAGCCGACCACCCTCTTCACCGTCACCAATGCCTGGCTTAGCGCGTCCATGTCCACCGAGCCCAGCGCCAGGCGTAGCGCATGCGGAACATGCTGGGTAATCGCAAAGGGTTCGGCGGGCGACACCGACACCTGCTCGCGCATCAGCGCCATGGCAATCTGATCGGCCCTGGCGTCTTCGGCCAAGGGCAACCAGATGAAATACGAGGACGGATGGCTGATGCTCCGCAGTCCCGTCAGCACCTCACGAGCCAAGGCTTGGCGGGCCTGTGCGTCCGCGCGTTTTTGCGCCTCGAGCCGGCTGACAGTGCCGTCCTCTAGCCAGGCCGTGGCAATGGCGGTCATCACCCCAGGGGTGTTCCAGGTGGTCGCCATGATGGTGCGTTCAAACCCGGCAACCCATTGCGCCGGCCCGGCGACAATACCCACGCGCAAGCCTGTGGCGACATTCTTGGATAAGCCACTGACATACACGGTTCTTTCCGGTGCCATTTCCGCCAGCGGTGGCGGTGCGCTTTCGGCCAGGAAAGCGTAGGCCGCATCCTCAATGATCGTCAGGTCATACCGGCGTGCAATAGCCACCAGATGCTGGCGCTGATCGGCGTCCATTACCCAACCCAGCGGATTGTGCAGGGTCGGCATCGAATACACGGCTCGCACTGATCGAGTGCGGCAAAGTTTATCCAGGGCCGGCAGATCAGGTCCGTTGTCCGTTACGGGAATGGGCAGGACTTCGAGATGCAGTGTTTCCGCCAGCGTCTTGAAGCCCGGATAGGTCAAGGCATCCGCAACAATCACATCGCCAGGCTTGAGCAGGCTCATCAATACCACTGCCAGGCCGTGCTGGGCGCCACTGACGATGAGCACCTGTTCGGCTGGCACGTTCAGGCCACGCTCGCCCAGATGTCGGGCGAAAGCAGCCCGCTCATGCAGACGCCCGGCGTGAGGCTGGTAACGCAGGAGCGACTCCAGGTCACCGGACAACGCGAGCTGACGCAGGGCGTTGCGCAACAGGTCAGCCTGCCCCGGCAAAGACGGATAGTTGAAGTTGAGGTCGATCATCCCCGCCGCGACCACCGATTGCGAAATGCCCTGGCCCGGCGGCAGTGAAGTCTCCCGGACAAAAGTCCCACGTCCGGTTTCACCACTGACCAGGCCAATGCTCTCAAGCTCGGCATACACCCGGCTCGCGGTGACCAACGCCAAACCGTGCTCAGTGGCCAGTTGCCGGTGGGTCGGCAAGCGTGTACCCGGAGGCAAACGCCCCGAGCGGATGTCAGCGGCAAAGGCGTCAACCAGCGTTTTGTAGCGGGATCGAGGCATGTACAAATGTATCCATGACAATTTTTTGATTGTATCGATGGTCAGCCATAGGATGGTTTCGTGCAATCAAACAATGAGCGTGAGTCACATGGAACGGACGTCTAACCTGCAAAACCCGACGCTGCAAAAAAATGCCAGCGGCTGGATCAACGGCCTGATTGGCGTGGTGATCTTCAGCGGCTCGCTGCCCGCGACGCGGGTGGCGGTACTCGAATTCGATCCGCTGTTCCTCACGGTAGCCCGCGCTACCCTCGCCGCAATTCTGGCGCTGTGCCTGCTGTTGCTGTTCAGGGAAAAACGCCCCGGCCGACATCAGCTTGTGCCCCTGACCATCGTGGCATTGGGCGTGGTGGTGGGGTTTCCGCTACTGACTGCGCTGGCGCTGCAGTACATCACATCCGCACACTCCATCGTGTTTGTCGGCCTGCTGCCGCTGGCAACTGCGGTGTTCGGCGTCTTGCGCGCAGGCGAACGCCCCCGGCCAGTGTTCTGGGTCTTCTCGGTGCTGGGCAGCCTGCTGGTGGTCGGGTTCGCCGTAGCCCAGGGCCTGACGGCCTCACCCCTAGGCGACATCCTGATGTTGTTGGCGATCCTGGCTTGCGGCCTGGGTTATGCCGAAGGTGCAAAGCTATCGCGCACACTCGGCGGCTGGCAGGTGATTTCCTGGGCGCTGGTACTTGCGTTGCCAGCCATGGCTGCATTGACCTTGTGGCGGTTGCCTGGCTCGTTCGCCAGCATCAGTACGCCGGCCTGGTTCAGCCTGGGGTACGTGTCGCTGTTCAGCATGCTGATAGGCTTCGTGTTCTGGTATCGCGGACTGGCGCAAGGGGGCATCGCCGTCGTCGGGCAACTGCAATTGCTGCAACCCTTTTTCGGCCTGGCACTGGCCGCCACCTTGCTGCATGAACACGTCAGCCTGTCCATGCTGGGCGTGACCGTGGCGGTGATCCTGTGTGTGGCAGGGGCGAAAAAATTCGCGCGCTAGCCACTGGTACGCTGCCTGTGTCCCTGACTGTACGGGTCAAGTCCCTGGGCAGCTGTGATAAAAATACGGCTTCTGCTGCTGGAGCCGAACATGGACCTCACCACCCTTACCCTCTTCCTTCCAGCCTGCTTCGCCCTGAACATGGCGCCAGGCCCGAACAACCTGCTGTCGGTCAGCAATTCGACCCGCTACGGCTACCGCACCGCTTGCCTGGCGGGCATGGGTCGCCTGCTCGCTTTCGCCGGCATGATCGCCCTCGCCTCGGCCGGTCTGGCGGTGGTGCTGCAAACCTCGGAATTGTTGTTCTACGCAATCAAGATTCTCGGTGCCGCGTACCTGTTTTATCTCGCCTGGCAATTGTGGCGTGCCCACCCCGACGCGGAAACCGCGGTGAGCGCCCCGTCGGTGGGGATGCTGGCGTTGGCTCGGCAAGAGTTCCTGGTGGCGGCTGGCAACCCGAAGGCAATCCTGATCTTCACCGCGTTCCTGCCGCAATTCGTCGACTCGACCCATGCCATCGCACCGCAATTTGCGCTGTTGGGCGCGTTGTTCCTGATGCTGGAATGGATTGCTATCGGCGCCTACGCTTACATGGGCCTGCACATGCGCCGCTGGTTTGCCAAACCTTCGGGCAAGCGGATGTTCAATCGCTGCTGCGCAGGGTTACTGTCGGCGGCGGCTTCAGTGTTGCTAATGGCGCGTCGGGCCTGACCAAACTACCGCTCATGGGGACACATGCCGATGGATCAATCAACGCCGGACGCACAGTCCATCTGCAGCCCCATTACCCGCAGCGCGATTTTTATCGTGGCAACCCTGGTTCCCGGCAGTGACGCCGCCAGCAAAGTGCGGGGCTGGTGCGCAGACATCGCAGCCCTCACACGCTCGGTAGGCAAACGCGTGCCCTCCGGTAACCTGTCGTGCATCTGTGGCTTTGGCTCTGCGGCGTGGGACACCTTGTTTGGCCATCCGCGTCCCGCCTCGCTGCACAACTTCCGTGAATTCGGACCCGAGGAACGACGCGCCATCTCCACCCCAGGCGATCTGTTGCTGCACATTCGGGCTGAGCAGATGGACCTCTGCTTTGAACTGGCGACGCAATTGCTCTCAGCGCTGGGCAATGCGGTGTCGGTGGTCGATGAAGTCCAGGGCTTCCGCTATTTCGACATGCGGAGCATCATCGGCTTTGTCGATGGCACCGAAAATCCCGTCGGTCGCAAGGCTGGCAGCTTCACGATGGTGGGCGATGAAGACCCCTCTTTCAGCGCAGGCAGCTATGTGCTGGTGCAGAAGTACCTGCACAAGATGGATGCCTGGAACGCGTTATCCGTCGAGGCGCAGGAGCGGATTATCGGGCGGACGAAGTTATCCGATATCGAACTCGACGATTCGGTCAAGCCGAGCAATTCGCACAGTGCCTTGACGACCATCACCAAGGACGGCGAAGAAGTAAAGATCCTGCGCGACAACATGCCCTTTGGCCGGCCAGGCGCTGGCGAATTCGGCACCTACTTCATCGGCTATGCGCGCTCGCCCGAACCTCTGGAGCAGATGCTCGAGAACATGTTTGTCGGCAAGCCCGCCGGTAATTACGACCGTTTGCTGGATTTCAGCACGGCAGTTACCGGTGGCCTGTTTTACGCTCCCTCGGCTGATCTACTGGAAGAACTGGCGGATCGCGCGCCCTTGGGCACCTGCCGGTGAACGCGGGCAATTCCCTGTCGATTTTCCGGTGGAGGGGTTCTGCCCCGCCGCTTAAGCTCAACCCATGAACCTACAAAACACGCTACTGCCGCCCCACGCCGAGATGGTCCGCGCCATGCTCGAACGAGACACCGCCTACGAGGGGGTGTTTTTTACCGCGGTCAAGACGACCGGTATTTTCTGCCGTCCTGGCTGCACCGCGCGCAGCCCGAAACCTGAAAATGTCGAGTTCTTCGCCCACGCCGATGAATGCCTGGCGGCGGGCTACCGCGCTTGCCTGCGCTGCAAACCCATGGACGCCGCGGCGATAGCGCCGCACTGGGTCCAGCAGTTGCTCAACTCAGTGGACGCCGATCCCGAGCAGCGCTGGACCGATGCCCAGTTAATCGCTGAAGGCATCGAGCCGCTGAAACTGCGTCGCTGGTTCAAGCAGCATTTGGGCATGACCTTTCATGCCTGGCTACGCACCCGACGCCTTGGCATGGCCTTGGGCGGGATCAAGCAGGGCCACTCCATCGACAGCGCCGCGTACGACTCCGGTTACGAATCCCTCAGCGGTTTTCGCGATGCATTCCAGAAGTCGTTCCACATCACGCCGGGCCGCGCCGCCAACAGTGAGCCGCTGCTGTTCACGCGCCTGACCACTCCGCTTGGGCCGATGATCGCCATGGCCGAACGTCGCGGACTGGTGTTACTGGAGTTCCTCGACCAGCCCAGCCTGAGCCGGGAAGTGCAAGCGCTGCAAAACCGCTTTGGTTACGTCGTGGCGCCAGGGCATAACGGGCATTTGCAGCAAATCGAAGACCAACTGAGCGAATATTTCGCCGGAAAACGGACTGAATTCAGCGTTGCCCTGCACATGCCCGGCAGCGAATTTTCCCGCCAGGTATGGGCCGAACTGGCACACATCCCCTACGGCCAGACCACCACCTACGGAGCGATCGCATCCACCCTGGGCAAACCCGGCGCCAGTCGGGCCGTGGGGTTGGCCAACGGTCATAACCGCCTCTCGATTGTCGTACCCTGCCATCGGGTGATCGGCGCCGACGGCTCGCTGACCGGCTACGCTGGAGGCCAGCCGCGCAAGGCGTTCCTGCTCAGGCTGGAGAAGGCGGCGGTACAGATTACCGAGCAACTGGCCTTTTGATCACAGGCTGCGTTCGTCAGCCGCTCCAAGGATGCTCTATGCCTGTCCCCTACCCACTGGCCACCCAATGGCTGGCGAACCTGGATGACGACTGGCGTCGCCACATCGACGCCATCGGCCCGTGCCTGCATCAACCTCACACAGCCCGCGATCCCTATGAGTCACTGGTGCGGGCGATCGCCTACCAGCAACTGCACGCCAAGGCCGGGGATGCGATTATCGGCCGGTTGCTGGCGCTGTACCCATCGGTGGCGTTTCCACAGCCTGGGCAGATTGTCGCGACTGATTTTGAGCGACTGCGCAGTTGCGGCTTTTCCGCCAGCAAGATCGCAACCATTCAAGGCATCGCCCAGGCTGCACTGGACGGCGTGGTGCCGGATTACGCCACGGCGCTGGCCATGGACGATGAAGCACTGATCGAACGCCTGGTAACCCTGCGCGGCGTGGGGCGCTGGACGGTCGAGATGCTATTGATCTACAGCCTGGAGCGACCGGACATCTTGCCGGCCGATGACTTTGGCGTACGCGAGGGTTATCGACGGCTCAAGGGGCTCCAGGTGCAACCGACGCGCAAGCAGATGATCGAGATCGGGTTGGCCTGGAGCCCGTATCGGACGGTGGCAGCGTGGTATTTGTGGCGGGTGCCCAGCCGTTAAACGGACTGTGGCGAGGGGATTCATCCCCGCTGGGCTGCGAAGCGGCCCCAAAAAATGGGACTGCTGCGCAGCCCAGCTCGCCACAGGTTTGCTTGGAGCTTGACTGCCCAAGCCCATCACAACCCCGATTTCAACCGGCTGAACGCCCGAATCAAAGCGCGGTTGAACGCCTTGCCATTGTCATTCTTGCTGTACAACGACGCTCGCACCGCCTGCGGCGGATAAGTCCCCGGATCATTGCGAATCGCCGGATCGATCAAGCTATCCGCCGCCGTGATGGCATTGGCATAGTGGATGGTGTCGGTAATCGNNAGTCCATCAATGCCAGTCCCGCCTCGGGATGCGGCGCGTCCTTGGGAATGACCATGGCATCGAACCAGATCAGCGTGCCCTCTTTCGGTATCCGGTACTTCAATGAAAACGGCTTTCCTGCCGCTTTTGCCTGGCCCGCCGCAATGGCCACGTTCCCGTTCCACGACATCGCCACGCAGGTATTGCCGTTGGCCAGGTCGCTGATGTTCAGGTCGTTGTCGAAGTAGCGAATGTAGGGGCGAATCTTCGCCAGCTGCTGTTCGGCCAGTTTCAGGTCATCGAGGTTCTGGCGGTTGATGTCCAGGCCCAGGTACTTCATGACCGCCGCGAACACTTCGTTCGGATCGTTGAGCAGGCTGACCCCGCAATCGGCGAATTTCGAAACCACCGTCGGGTCGAACAGCATTGCCCAGCTGTCCGTCGGTGCATCGGGCAGGCGCTGCTTGACCGCCTCCTCCTGATAACCCACGCCAGTGGTTCCCCAGGCGTAGATCCCGGCGTAACGGTTACCCGGATCGAACACGGCCATGTGCTGACGGAACTCTTCGCCGACGCCGGCAAAGTGCGGTATCTGCTGTTTATCCACGGTCTGGATCGCACCACTCTGGATGGCTCGCGACAGATGCTGCCCCGCCGTCAGCACCAGGTCGTAACCGCTACGACCAGTGAGCAATTTGGTCTCGACGGTTTCCAGGGAATCGAAGTGATCGACGACCACATGGATACCGGTTTTCTTCTCGAAGTTGGTCAAGGTGTCCGGGGCCAGGTACTCGCCCCAGATGTACAGGTTCACCACCGGTTTGGCGGTGTCGGCGGCCTGCACACACAGGGGTGCAAGCACCAGCAGTAACGCTTGGGTCAGTTTGTGCAGGCCCATGATCAAACTCCCTGTTCGTTGCAGGCAGTACCGGCGTACTGCGGCATGGTGATGCACGCGACATTGCCGCCACCGAGGAGAATTTCCCGGGAGTTTTCGATGCCGACGATCTTGTGCCTCGGGAACAGTTCGGCCAGGGTCGCCAACGCCACCTGATCATTGCGGTCGCCAAACAGCGGCACAACGATCGAGGTGTTACCGGCGTAGTAATTGATATAGGACGCGCAGATTTTCGTGCCAGCCCGGCGAGCATGCGTGCTGTCCTGTTGGTCCAGGCCCTCGGCCTCTTCGGCTGTCCACTCCAGCACATCCGGTTGTGGCAGCTTGTGCACGATCAGCTCGCGACCACGGCTGTCGCGGGTACTGCGCAGGATGTCGTAGGCCTCCTGGTAGATTTCCCACTGCGGGTCGTCGCGATTGTCGGTCCATTGCAGCACTACCTCGCCCGGGCGTACGAAGCACGCCAGATCGTCGACGTGGCCGTCGGTTTCGTCGAACTTGCAGCCCCGTGGCAGCCAGATGACCTGCTCGGCGCCGAGGTAATCGGTCAAGCGCCTGGTGACTTCGTCCTTGCCCAGATGCTGGTTGCGGTTACGGTTGAGCAGGCATTGCTCGGTGGTGAGAATGCTGCCCTGGCCGTCGCTCTGGATACCGCCCAGCTCTGCAATCAACGGTGCCCGATAGCGGTTGAAGCGTTCGATTTCGAGGATTTTGCTGGCGATCTGATCGTCCTTGTCCCACGGGTAGTACAAGCCGCCGTCGAGGCCGCCGTAGGCGTTGAACTCGAAATCCACGCCGCGCACTTCACCGCTCTGGTCGTTGACCACGAAGCACGGACCGCTGTCGCGGAACCAGGTGTCGTTGCAGGTCATTTCCACTACGCGTACTTGCGGCGGCAACTGGCGGCGAGCGGTGGCGAATTGCGCGGCCGAAGCGCAGACGGTAACCGGCTCGCTCTGGGAGATCGCGGTGACGATCTGCACCCAGACTTTCTGCGCAGGCTTGGCGCCATTGCGCCAGACGTCGGTGCGTTCAGGCCAACCGAGCCAGCAGCCGGACTTGGTTTCGAATTCACCGGGCAACCGGAAACCGTCAAGTTTGGGCGTGGAGTCGAGCAAACGTGCCATGGGCAAACCTCATCAGCGGGGATTGGAATGACCACAGGCTAAGGTCGCGAGCGCCCTCCTCGCCAACGATGATTATTTCGGAACACTTGAATTCAACTCATCAATCGATCAGTTGATCGTTGAACCATTCGAGCATCTGCGTCACGGCAGGCCGCTCCAGGCGAACCCGCTCGCACACCAGCGCGTATTGCCCCAATGCCGTTATGCTTGAGGTGAATGGCCGGACCAGGCGACCGCTGAGCAAATCTTCCTGGGCCGTCAGGTTATCGCCCATGGCGACGCCCTGCCCCTGGGCCGCGGCTTCCAGGGCCAATCCGGCATGGGCGAAGTACAGTTGCCGTTCGGGGCGCTGGTCACCGGCATGGCTGGTGAGCCAGGCGGTCCAGGTCTTGCCGTCCTGATCGTCATGCAGCAAGCAATGGCGGGCCAGGTCCCTGGGGGTTTTCAGGGTGCCCTGGTTGAATAGGCCAGGACTGCACACCGGAAAAAACTGCAGCGCCGGCAATGGCCGGACGAAATACGCACTGCTGTCCACCGGGCCCGTGCCGTAGGTGATCGCCAGGTCGATGTCTTCTCCCGGCGCCGTGGCATCGATCGGCTGTTCGTAGAGGTGCAAGGTGATGTGCGGATAACGCGCATAGAAATCCGAAAGGCGACTCATCAGCCACTTCTGCGCCAGCTCGGCAGTGACCGCCAGGCGCAACACCGCCAGGGACGAAGGGTCGCGAAGCTCGTCGCAGGCATCACCGATCAATTCAAAGGCCTGCTGCAAGCTTTGCATCAGGCGCCCGGCGGCCACGGTCGGACGAATCTGCCGGCCTTCGCGCACGAACAGCGAAACGCCGAGCTGTTCTTCCAACTGGCGGATCTGATGACTGACGGCGCTGTCAGTCACGCACAACTCCGCCGCCGCCCGGCCAAAATGAGCGTGACGGGCGGCGCATTCGAAGGTTCTGAGGGCTGCGAGGGAGGGTAATCGGCGCATCGGGTCGAGTCCGGGTTTCGAGGCGCCCATGCTGACCCGGTGGAAGGTAGGCGTCCAGTGGGACCGCGTTATCGTTCTTCGCGAGCAGGCTCGCTCCCACAAAGGTTTTGTGGGCTTTGCGGATCATTGTGGGAGCGAGCCTGCTCGCGAAGGCGTCGGCAATCGCGCCGCATATCTTCTAGGCTGAACCGAGTCAATTCGGCCACTGGAGATTCCCATGCAACTCGAAGGCTCATGCCATTGCGGCGCGGTGTCGTTCAACCTGACCAGCGCCCATCCCTACCCCTATCAACGCTGCTACTGCTCGATCTGCCGCAAGACCCAGGGCGGTGGCGGTTATGCGATCAATATTGCCGGTGACGCCCATAGCCTCAAGGTGCGCGGGCGCAAGAACATCGCGATCTACCATGCGCTGCTCAAGGGCGAAGGCGAGCAGCGCGCCCACCGCAGCAGTGCCGAGCGGCATTTCTGCTCGCTGTGCGGCTCGGGCTTGTGGCTATTCAGCCCTGAATGGCCGGAATTGATCCACCCATTCGCCTCGGCGATCGACACGCCGCTGCCCGTGGCGCCGCAGCACACACATTTGTTGCTGGACTCCAAGGCCTCCTGGGTGGAGGTCGAGGTGAAGCCCGGCGATAAACAGTTCGAGGGTTATCCCGAAGAATCGATCGCCGAGTGGCATGAGCGCCTGGGCTTGAGCCGTTAAGCCCGCGACTGGTTGATCTTTACGCCGCCACTGGCACGCCACTGTGGAAGCGAAACTCCACATCCGGCGATTCGATCAGTTCCTGCTCGGCGGCCCGCACCTTGTCTATCACCTGGGCGATGTCCTTGGCGTCCCCGTACTGGTACGCCAGTTTCAGGTAGCCCTGGAAGTGCCGGGCCTCGCTTTTGAGCAGGCCGAAGTAGAACTTGCCCAGTTCCTCGTCCAGGTGTGGTACCAACGCCTCGAAACGCTCGCAGCTGCGGGCCTCGATGAACGCACCGACCACGAGCGTATCCACCAGCTTGACCGGTTCGTGACTGCGTACCACCTTGCGCAGTCCCGAGGCGTAGCGCCCGGCGGACAGTTGGCGCAACCCGATCTTGCGTTTTTTCATCAGGCGCATGACCTGCTCATGGTGCACCAACTCTTCCCGGGCCAGACGCGACATCATGTTGATCAGGTCGACGTGGGAGTGGTACTTGGCAATCAGGCTAAGCGCCGTGCTGGCCGCCTTGAACTCGCAATTCTTGTGGTCGATCAGCAAGGTGTCCTGATCGGCCAAAGCGGCCTGAACCCAGCCATCCGGGGTGCGGCAGCCGAGGAACTCGTGAATTTCGGGAAGGATCATGGGGCTCACGGAAAAAGGGTAGAAAAGGTATAAAACGAAGGGCGCCGATTATACCGGCCTGCCCGAAGACCACCAGTCACACCGTTGATATGCATCAAGTCACCGATTGCCGCACAGGAACTATAGTTGTGCAACGCCATGCTTTTTCATTTTCAGGAGATCCCGATCATGCAAGCCATTCGCAGCATCCTGGTGGTCATCGACCCCGAGCATTCGGAAAGCCTGGCACTCAAACGAGCCAAACTGATCGCCGGTGTAACCCAGGCGCACCTGCATCTGCTGGTGTGTGACCGCAAGCACGATCACAGCGCCATGCTGGGCGTGCTCAAGGCTGCCCTGCTGCAAGACGGGTACAGCGTCACGACCGAGCAGGCCTGGAATGAAAGCCTGCACGAAACCATCGTCGACGTGCAGCAGGCCGAAGGCTGCGGGCTGGTCATCAAACAGCATTTCCCTGACAGCTCGCTGAAAAAGGCCCTGCTGACCCCGGTGGACTGGAAACTGCTACGCCACTGCCCTACCCCGGTGCTGCTGGTGAAAACCGCCGGTTCGTGGAAGGACAAGGTGATCCTGGCGGCTGTCGACGTTGGCAATATGGATAGTGAACACCGTCATCTGCACAACACCATCATCGATTACGGCTACGACATCGCCAGCCTGGCCAAGGCGCATCTGCATGTGATCAGTGCTCATCCTTCGCCCATGCTGTCGGCAGCCGACCCAACGTTGCAGCTGAGCGAGACCATCGAGGCGCGCTATCGCGAACAATGCAAGGCGTTCCAGGCCGAGTTCGACATCGACAACGAACACCTGCACATTGCCGAGGGCCCGGCGGATGTGTTGATTCCGTTCATGGTGCACAAGCTGCAGGCGGCCGTGACAGTGATCGGCACCGTGGCGCGCAGTGGTTTATCGGGGACGTTGATCGGCAATACGGCGGAAGTGGTGCTCGATGCGGTAGAGAGCGATGTGCTGGTGCTCAAGCCCCAGGAAGTCGAGGATCACCTGGAGGAGTTGGCGGTCAAGCATTGAGATTCGTAGCGCCTGCCAGGCCGTCTTCGCGAGCAAGCCCGCTCCCACACTCAACCGCAAATCAACTGAAGGAACGCGGTTGAATGTGGGAGCGGGCTTGCTCGCGAAGCTTTCAGGGTCTAGCCGCCAAACGCGTCCTTGAGGAACCCCGGCGCGATGTACCGCTGGTAATGCGCCTCGGACAGCAGGAAAAATTCCCGATCGATGGCGTCGCGCAGTTCCGGCAGGTTCCAATCGCGAAACTCAGGCAACAACACCATCCCATAGGCTTGCAAGTTGTTGATGACCCGCGCGCCCCTGGCGATCAACTGGTAGGCCCAGCAATACTGGGACTGATGCGGCACAAAGCGGATCTTGCGCTGTTCCAGCTGCGTTCGCAGCAACGCCGGATCGAAAATCTCCACCTTGGCGGCCATCACCTGGGACAACAACTGCTCGAGACGCAGCCATACTGCGCGCTTTTCTTCCTCGTTGTAGCCGTTCCAGTGAATCACTTCGTGGTGGAAACGCTTGCAGCCACGGCACACCAAATCACCGTAAACAGTGGAGCAAAGGCCGACGCAGGGGGTCTTGATGGTCTGATTGGGCATAGGTAGGCAAAACGCGAAAAAGCAAAACAGGACGGCATGTTAGCCCTTTGTCTAACATTGATCACCCCTCAAAGTTTCAGGTGCCAACTTACCTTTAATTTTTTTTTGCCGTAGAATCAGCCTGCCTTTTTAGGCGCCAATGTCCGTTAGAAGCTGTTTTCAAAGCGTCACGAGCACAGTCGTTCCTTCAGAGCGGTGTTGGCGAGGGGTTTTTCCAGCGGGGAAAAGCCCAACGCCAACCCTCATCAGCTCCCGTTCTGCAGGCGTAAAACTTTGAAAGCAGCTTCTGTAAGGAATTGTCGGTAATTCTGGCTAAGTGGCTCACAACGCCACGCAGCGCATGAGTACGGCAATTTCGGGATGAGCGTCCCGGACACCCATTTGGGACCACTGATGAGGGTAATAACTGTGCTTGAAGCCTACCGCAAACATATCGAAGAGCGTGCAGCACTGGGTATCGTTCCCCAGCCGCTTAACGCCGAACAAACTGCAGGCCTGGTCGAGCTGCTGAAGAACCCCCCGGCTGGCGAAGAAGCATTTCTCGTTGACCTGATCACCAATCGCGTTCCGCCTGGAGTGGACGAAGCAGCCTATGTCAAGGCCGGCTTCCTGTCCGCCATCGCCAAAGGCGAAGCCAAATCCCCCCTGATCGACAAGAAGCGCGCTGTTGAACTGCTCGGCACCATGCAGGGTGGCTACAACATCGTGACCCTGGTCAACCTGCTGGACGACGCCGAGCTGGCACCAGTAGCGGCCGAAGAACTCAAGCACACCCTGCTGATGTTCGATGCCTTCCACGACGTCGCTGAAAAAGCCAAGAACGGTAACGTACACGCCAAAGGCGTGCTGCAGTCCTGGGCTGACGGCGAGTGGTTCGTGAAACGCCCTGTGCTGGCCGACAAGATCAGCCTGCGTGTGTTCAAGGTGACTGGCGAGACCAACACCGACGACCTGTCCCCTGCACCTGATGCCTGGTCCCGCCCGGACATCCCGCTGCACGCCCTGGCCATGCTGAAAATGGCTCGCGACGGCATCGTGCCTGACGCACAAGGCGTCACCGGCCCGATGAAGCAGATCGAAGAAATGCGCAACGCCGGCTTCCCGATCGCCTACGTTGGCGACGTGGTCGGTACCGGTTCTTCGCGTAAATCGGCCACCAACTCGGTACTGTGGTTCTTCGGCGACGACGTTCCCTACGTGCCGAACAAGCGTGCCGGCGGTTTCTGCTTCGGCAGCAAGATCGCTCCGATCTTCTACAACACCATGGAAGATGCTGGCGCACTGCCAATCGAATTCGACGTATCCAACATGCACATGGGCGACGTGATCGACCTGTACCCGCATGCTGGCAAAGTCTGCAAGCACGGCACCGACGAAGTCCTGACCACCTTCGAAATGAAGACCCCGGTCCTGTTGGACGAAGTGCGCGCCGGCGGCCGTATCCCGCTGATCATCGGCCGTGGCCTGACCGAGAAAGCTCGTACCGAGCTGGGTCTGCCACCTTCGACGCTGTTCAAGAAGCCTGAAGCTCCAGCTGAAAGCACCAAGGGCTTCACCCTGGCGCAGAAAATGGTCGGCAGGGCTTGCGGCGTGACCGGCGTTCGCCCGGGCACCTACTGCGAACCGAAGATGACCACCGTGGGTTCCCAGGACACCACCGGTCCAATGACCCGTGACGAACTGAAAGACCTGGCGTGCCTGGGCTTCTCGACCGACCTGGTGATGCAGTCCTTCTGCCACACCGCGGCTTACCCCAAGCCGATCGACGTGACCACCCACCACACCCTGCCTGACTTCATCATGACCCGCGGCGGCGTTTCCCTGCGTCCGGGCGACGGCATCATCCACTCGTGGCTGAACCGCATGCTGCTGCCAGACACCGTCGGCACCGGTGGTGACTCGCACACCCGTTTCCCGATCGGCATCTCGTTCCCGGCCGGTTCCGGCCTGGTAGCATTCGCCGCGGCCACCGGCGTCATGCCGCTGGACATGCCTGAGTCGATCCTGGTTCGCTTCAAAGGCGAACTGCAGCCAGGCGTCACCCTGCGTGACCTGGTTCACGCCATTCCTTACTACGCGATCCAGAAAGGCCTGCTGACCGTAGAGAAGAAAGGCAAGAAGAACGCCTTCTCCGGCCGCATCCTGGAGATCGAAGGCCTGCCTAAGCTGACCGTAGAGCAAGCGTTCGAACTGTCTGACGCCTCGGCCGAACGTTCGGCTGCCGGTTGCACCATCCAGCTGTCCAAAGAGTCGATTGCCGAATACCTGCAGTCCAACATCACCCTGCTGCGCTGGATGATCGGCGAAGGCTACGGCGATGCACGCACTCTGGAACGTCGCGCTCAAGCGATGGAAGCCTGGCTGGCCAACCCTGAGCTGCTGCAAGCGGACAAAGACGCTGAATACGCCGAGATCATCGAGATCGACCTGGCCGACATCAAGGAGCCTGTGCTCTGCGCGCCGAACGACCCGGACGACGCTCGCCTGCTCTCCAGCGTTGCTGGCGAGAAGATCGACGAAGTGTTCATCGGTTCGTGCATGACCAACATCGGTCACTTCCGCGCTGCCGGCAAGTTGCTGGAACAGGTCAAGGGTCAGCTGCCAACCCGTCTGTGGCTGTCGCCGCCGACCAAGATGGACGCTCACCAGCTGACCGAAGAAGGCTACTACGGCATCTACGGCAAGGCTGGCGCGCGCATGGAAATGCCAGGCTGCTCGCTGTGCATGGGTAACCAGGCACGTGTAGAGCCGAACTCGACTGTAGTGTCGACTTCGACCCGTAACTTCCCGAACCGTCTGGGTGACGGCGCGAACGTCTACCTGGCTTCGGCTGAACTGGCGTCCGTGGCTTCCATCCTGGGTCGCCTGCCGACCGTCGAGGAGTACATGGAATACGCTGGCAAGATCGACAGCATGGGGGCCGATGTCTACCGCTACCTGTCCTTCGACCAGATTGCCGAGTTCCGTGAAGCTGCTGCGAACGCCAACATCCCGGTCGTTCAAGCCTAACGTTTCAACGCAATGAAAAACGCCGCCCATCGTGAGATGAGCGGCGTTTTTTTATGCCTGTACCGATCGTTCCCACGCTCCGCGTGGGAATGCAGCCCGGGACGCTCTGCGTCCCTTTCCAAAGCTGGAACGCGGAGCGTTCCCTTGAGGCATTCCCACGCAGAGCTTGGGAACGATCAAGGTGACGGGGTCAGGCGCTCAGCGAATAGATCAACGCCGAGATCGCCACCAGCCCAACTGCCACTACAAACACGTTCGACGCCTGGCCACGATAACGTGCCATCGCCGGTATCTTGCGGATAGCGTACATCGGCATCAGGAACAGGATTGCCGCGATCACCGGACCGCCCAGGGTTTCGATCATGCCGAGGATGCTCGGGTTCAGCGTGGCGACGATCCAGCACACCACCAGCATGAACGCCGCGACGATGCGGTCCAGGGTCTTGGCTGCTGGACGTTTGCCGCTCTTGACGATCAGGCCCTTGAGGCCTTCGCTGGCGCCGATGTAGTGCCCCAGGAACGACTTGGAGATGGCCACGAAGGCAATCAACGGTGCCGCGAAGGCAATGGTCGGATTGCTGAAGTGGTTGGCCAGGTACGAAAGGATCGACAGGTTCTGTGCCTTTGCCTCGGCCAGTTGCGCCGGCGACAGGGTCAACACGCAGCTGAACACGAAGAACAGCACCATCACCACCATCAACGCGTGGGCCCGGGACAGGATCTGCGAGCTGCGCTCTTCGGCGTGCTCGCCGTATCGGCGCTTCTGGTCCACGGCGAATGCCGAGATGATCGGCGAATGGTTGAACGAGAACACCATTACCGGAATCGCCAGCCACAAGGTGCGCAGCAACGCCGATGGCTCAGGCAGCGTGCTGGCCGTGGTCAGGATGCCGCCATTCCAGTGTGGAATCAGGAACACCGCCAGGAACAGCAGCGCGACGATGAACGGGTAGACCATCAGGCTCATGGCCTTGACGATCACCTGCTCGCCGCAGCGCACCACGGCCAGCAGGCCGAGGATCAGCACGAACGACAGGACCGCACGCGGTGGCGGCATGATGTGCAGTTGATGTTCGAGGAAGCTGCCCACGGTGTTGGTCAGGGCCACGCTGTAGATCAACAGGATCGGGAAGATCGCGAAGAAGTACAGCAAGGTGATCAACGCACCGGCCTTGAGCCCGAAATGCTCTTCCACCACTTCGGTGATGTCCGCGCCTTCGCGGCCAGACAGCACAAAGCGGGTCAGGCCTCGGTGTGCGTAGAACGTCATCGGAAACGCCAGCAATGCCAGGACCAAAAGCGGCCAGAATCCGCCCAGGCCCGCATTGATCGGTAAAAACAGGGTTCCCGCGCCAATCGCCGTACCAAACAAGCCCAGCATCCAGGTGGTGTCCTGGCGATTCCAGCTCGTAAGAGTTGCGGGTGTCGCTGCTACAAAGCGTTCGTTAACGCTATTGGCCTGATCATTCATCCGGTGGGATCTCCACATTCCGGTCACTTGCCACCCGGCCAGGACGCGTCGGAATACCCGACAGGCAGCGCCTGGCCGAAACAGGGGCGCGATTCTGGAGGATTAGTGAACAGAAGCAAAGACTTAGGTGAGGAACGGTGGTACCAGGTTGCACCTTTGCCCCCCTGCAAGGACTCGCAATCAATGGCAGACGACGATGTGCGCTTGATAAAGGTTATTCATCATGTATTTTTAAAGAACCTGTCAACCCTCTGGAGTCACCCCATGCCCCTGGTTCGCGTCGACCTCAAGAAACAGCAGGACCCCACCTACGCCAAACGTGTCGGACAACTGATCTACGCTGCCTTGCGCAGTGCGATTGGCGTGCCGGAAAACGATAACTTCCAGATTCTTGCCGAGCACGACGACCAGCATTTCATCTTCGATCCCCAGTACCTAGGCATCCAGCGCACCGACAACCTGGTGGTCATCCAGATCACCCTGAGCGAAGGCCGAACCCTGGAGCAGAAAAAACTGCTCTACAAAACCATCGTCGAAAGCCTCAATACGCAACTGGCCGTGCGCTTGGACGATGTTTTCATTAATCTGGTGGAAGTGAAGAAAGAGAACTGGTCGTTCGGCAATGGCATTGCCCAATACGCACTCTGATCGCCAACTTATTGACCTGTGAGCCGCCCATGCCCCGCGTTTCCCGCAAACAAGCCGACCTCAACCGTGAAATCATCGTCGATGCCGCCACACGGTTGTTTCGCGAACGCGGCCTGCACGGGATCAGCGTCGTCGACGTGATGGCGGCGGCGGGGCTGACCCATGGCGGCTTCTATGGTCACTTCCAGTCCAAGGAAGCGCTGGCCAGGGAGGCCAGCGAGCGGGCATTCAAAGAAGTGGGTACGCGATGGCGCGAACGAATCACCCAGGGCGACGACAAGGCGGCGGCGCGCCAGGCACTGATCAAGCCTTACCTGTCGGTCTACAGCCGCGATAACCCCGGTGAAAGCTGCCCGGTGGTGGCCTTTGCCGGCGACATGTGCCACGAGCACGCCGACAGCAGCCTGCGCGAGCCGTTCATGGCCGGCCTGAACCGACTGCTCGATGCCCTGGGCGAACTGATGGATTCGGACGATGCCGCCGAAAAGCGGCAGCAAGCGCTGGTGCAGTATTCACTGATGGTCGGCGCGCTGACACTGGCGCGGGCCACCCGGGGTGACGCCCTGTCGGAGGAAATCCTCGAGGCGGCCCAGAATTTTCTGACAGAGTCCCCTGCCCCGGACTGAATATTCGGCGTCATCAAAAATATTCGCTGCCTTAAAAAGATCGCAGGCTTCGCCAGCTCCTACACTGAGGAGCGACGCCAGTGAGATTGCCAAAAAGGTTCGCAACCAGCACTCTCGACCGACGTTCGCGCCCGACTGCCCGCTGCCCACAGGAGCAAAGCATGCCTGCAACCGTTCTGGTACTGGTTGAAACCATCAATGATTACTTGCCCATCCTCGAACATCAGGGCTTTCACCTGATCCTGGCGCCCACGCCTGCCGAGCGCGCCGAGGCCGTCACCCGACACAGCGGCCAGATCGACGCCGTCCTGACCCGGGGCCCTCTCGGTCTATACGCCGATGAAATCGCCGCCCTGCCCAACCTCAAGATCATCTGCGTGATTGGCGCGGGATACGAACAAGTCGACCTGCAAGCCGCCGCCGACCGGGGCATCACCGTCACCAATGGCGCCGGGGTCAACGCCTCTTCGGTGGCAGACCATGCCATGTCATTGCTGCTGTCGCTGGTGCGCGATATTCCCCGCTGCGATGCCGCGGTACGTCGGGGTGAATGGCCAAAAATCATGCGCCCTTCCCTGGCCGGCAAGCGCCTGGGCATTCTCGGCCTCGGCGCGGTCGGCATGGCCATCGCCAAACGTGCCGCCGCGGGCTTCGACATGACGGTGAGTTACCACAACCGCCAGCACCGCAGCGATGTGCCCTACAAGTTCTGCTCGACACCCACCGAACTGGCCCGTGCCTCGGACTTTTTGATCGCCGCCACCCCGGGAGGACTGGGCACCAAGCACCTGATCAATCGGCAGGTGCTCGAGGCCCTGGGGCCCAACGGATTTTTCGTCAACATCGCCCGCGCCAGCGTAGTGGTCACAGCCGACCTGATTACCGCGCTTGAGCAGCGGCGGATCGCCGGTGCTGCGCTGGATGTCTTCGATGCCGAGCCCAAGGTGCCGGATGCCCTCAAGGCCCTGGCGAACGTCATCCTCAGCCCGCATGTGGCCGGGCTTTCCCCCGAGGCCACCCAAGGCACCGTGGAACTGGTGGGGCGCAACCTCGTGGCGTATTTTTCCGGCCAGCCCGTGCTGACCCCCATCGAATTGCCCAAGGGTGTGGTTACCCAAGCCGTCCAGTAAGGCAATTCAAACGGGTGTATCAAAAGCAATGATTGCCCGGCAACACGCTCACCTATAAGGGCTGTTCGAGGTTGTGGGTGCCGGGTGCGCGCATTAGATTAGCCAATAGTTTCAGGCCTCCAGAATAAGCAGAAGGGATAAGCATGACGCTTACTGACCAATCCACCCGCACCCGCGCCGGCGAAGAACTCGATGCCAGCCTGATCGATCCCTATCTCAAGGCCCACATTCCGGGATTGAGCGGCCTGCCACGGATCAGCCAGTTCCCGGGCGGTGCGTCCAACCTCACCTACTTGCTGGAGTACCCCGAACGGGAGTTCGTCCTGCGTCGGCCGCCGTTCGGTCACAAAGCCAAGTCCGCCCATGACATGGGGCGCGAATTCCGCATCCTCAATCAACTGCGCGACGGTTTTCCGTATTGCCCGAAGGCCTACGTGCACTGTACTGACGAAGCAGTGATCGGCGCCGAGTTCTATGTGATGGAGCGGGTCAACGGCATCATCCTGCGCTCCGAACTGCCGCCGGAACTGGGGCTGGACTCGGCAAAGACCGAAGCGCTGTGCAAGAGCTTCATCGACAAGTTCGTCGAACTGCACCGTGTCGACTACAACGCCTATGGCCTCGGCGACCTCGGCAAGCCCGAAGGCTACGTGGCGCGGCAGATCAAAGGCTGGAGCGATCGTTACGAGAAAGCCCTGACCCCCGATGCGCCGCAGTGGGAAGCCGTGAAAGCCTGGCTCAACGACAAGATGCCGGCCGATCATCCGACCTCCAGCATCGTGCACAACGACTACCGCTTCGACAACGTCATCCTCGACCCGAACAACCCGATGCAGATTATCGGCGTGCTCGACTGGGAACTGACCACCCTGGGCGACCCATTGATGGACCTGGGCAACACCCTCGCCTACTGGATCGAAGCCGGTGATCCGGCGCCGGTACAGTTGATGCGCCGTCAGCCCAGCCACGCACCGGGCATGCAGACCCGTCGCGAATTCGTCGACTATTATGCCCAGCGTTCAGGCATCGAAATCGACAATTTCGACTTCTACTACACCTACGGCCTGTTCCGCCTGGCCGGTATCGTGCAGCAGATCTACTACCGCTTCTACCATGGCCAGACCCAGGACAAACGCTTCGCGCAGTTCATTCACATGAACAAACTCCTGGAGCAGATGAGCTTGCAGGTCATCCACAAATCCAGCCTCTGATACCACTCCCACTTGTAGGAGCCCGGCTTGCCGGCGAAGGCGGCCTCAGGTACGCCTTCGCCGGCAAGCCGGGCTCTTACAGAAGGCGATTTCGGCTCCATAAAAAGGAAAAATCATGTCCAAGATTCAGTTGTTCGACCTCGACGGCAAGATCGCATTCGTCTCCGGCGCCAGCCGCGGCATCGGTGAAGCCATCGCCAAACTGCTGGCCCAGCAAGGCGCCCACGTGATCGTCTCGAGCCGTAAACTCGAGGGCTGCCAGCACGTGGCGGACGCGATCATCGCCGCCGGGGGCAAAGCCACCGCCATCGCCTGCCACATCGGCGAGATGGAACAGATCAGCCAGGTCTTCGCCGGCATCAAGGAACAGTTCGGGCGCCTGGACATCCTGGTCAACAACGCCGCGACCAATCCGCAATTCTGCAACGTGCTGGACACCGACCTCAGCGCCTTCCAGAAGACCGTCGACGTCAATATCCGCGGTTACTTCTTCATGTCAGTGGAAGCCGGCAAACTGATGCGCGAAAACGGCGGCGGCAGCATCATCAACGTCGCATCGATCAACGGCGTCTCTCCCGGGATCTTCCAGGTTATCTACTCGGTGACCAAGGCAGCAGTGATCAACATGACCAAGGTGTTTGCCAAGGAATGCGCGCAGTTTGGCATCCGCTGCAACGCCCTGCTGCCGGGCCTGACGGATACCAAGTTTGCGTCGGCGCTGGTGAAAAACGAGGCGATCTTGAACACTGCGCTGCAGCAGATCCCGCTCAAGCGCGTGGCAGACCCAAGCGAGATGGCCGGCGCCGTGCTGTACCTGGCGAGCGACGCATCGAGCTACACCACGGGCGTTTCGCTGAACGTCGACGGTGGGTTCCTGTCCTGATCTGATACACCCCTATGTAGGAGCGAGCATGCTCGCGATGGACCTGAGAACGACACGGGGTGTCAGGTTCCCAGCGTTATCGTTAACGACCATCGCGAGCATGCTCGCTCCTACAGGGGGCTCACGTTTTTACTGGGTGACGCACCGCGTCACGGTTGTTTCGCGTTTTACCTCCCCTTCCGCCCGCATATCGCCCATTACCTGGGTACTATCCGAGGTCTGGCAGGTCGTTTCAGGCGGCGGTGGTGGTGCAGCAGGTGGAGGTGGCGGCGGACTGGAGCAGCCACCGATAATCACGGCACACAGTGCCACAAGAGCAAAAACGCGTTTCCCAAGACTTTTCATAGGCTGACCCGCGAAAAAGGATGTACACGTTTGTGTGACAACAGAACACCGCTGGAAAGTTCACGGTGCGGCTGCAGAAAAATCACTTTTGTACTTTCTTATCGCGTATTCACTCGTCCGGGCATGACAAACCTGGCAATTCCTACACTACCGGATCCGGGCGCTGCAGGCTGTTGCATTCCAGTTCATACCTCAATTCTTCGATAAGCGCCGCCACCGATTCGGGTGTCTGCAGCATCGTTACGTTCAATCCGCTGACGACCAGATCGACTTGTCCCGACACCGGGTGATAGAGCTTGATAGTCAAGGTATGATCGCCAGTAATATTGCACTCACAGGCCAGCGGCGAAAAGGTCTGTTCAAGCTGCGTGCGCAGCTGCGCTATGTAAATCATTGCGACAGCCCACCGCGGCCATCCAGTGCGTGGGTAATGCATTCGTCGAGCATGGCTGTTCCTTTTACGACCCAGGGAGGATGAATGATCGGTAAACGTCATTCGCCCGCTCCTAGCCTAAGGCTTGCCAGCTGCCTGCCAGAACCTGAGTTTGCACCCCCTCGATTAGTGCATTTGCACCTTACCCTTGAGTCTTTGGACGCCATGCACTGGAAAACAGTCCGCGTTCGCGCGCCCAGACAATCGCCTCGCTGCGGCTGTGCACGTCTAACTTGGAATACACGGTCGCAACGTGGTTGCGCACGGTATTCGTCGCCAGTTTCAGGCGCGCAGCGATTTCCTTGTCCGCCAGGCCTGCACAGATCAGTTCCAGCACGTCGCGCTCCCGAGCTGTCAGGTCGGTAAACGACACGCTGGGCAACTGCGGTGCGTTGACGTTCTTCACGTTGGCGAGTTTTTCGATCAGCGTGCGACTGAACCAGGAGGCATCTTTCATCACCTCTTCAATGGCCGCCACCAATTCCAGCTCGGTGCGTTTGCGCTCGGTGATGTCCATCAACACCAACAGGTAGCAAGGGCTACCCTGGATGTTCACGGTGTCGGCGGAAACGGCGCAATCGATCAGTTCGTTGTCTTTCCTGCGCACACGCACGTCAACGCGATCCAGCCTTGCGGTTTTCTCCAGGGTGGTAAAGAACCGCGTGCGTGCCCCTTTGTCATGGAAAACCTCGATCTCGGCGATGGTTTTACCGGACACCTCTTCGCTGGAGTACGCGAGGGTATCGAGGAACGCATCATTGACATCCATCACCACCTGGTCGCTGGCGCTGCACACCAAGGTTGGCACCGGCGTCAGGCGAAAGGCCTTGGCAAACCGCTCCTCGCTCTGGCGCAGGGCCACTTCGACCTTGCGCCGGGGCTCCATGTCGACGAAGGAAAACAGCATGCAGGCTTCGTCATGCAGCTCAAGGGGCTGCCCGGCGACGATCACCTGCTTGGTACCGCCTGCGGGCAACTGCAGTTCGGCCTGCATCTGGGGAATGGTGGTGCCGTCGCGCAAGCATTGTTTCGCCAGATCCCTGTTTTCAGCCTGTGCCAGCACATCCAGCTCGTAGGTCGACGTGCCGATCACCTGGTCACGGGCGTAACCGGTCATCTCGAGGAAACCCGGATTGACCTTGATATAACGCAAATCGCTGAGACGGCAAATCACCGCGGGCGCCGGGTTGGCGGCAAAGGTTTTTTCGAAACGTTGCTCGGCGCTCGCCCAGTCGGTGACATCGTCCATGATCAATACCAGCGATTCCGGCTCGCCACGGTTGTCGGCCAGCACCAGGCTGCGCACGCGATGGACCCACATGGTCTCTTCATCAGCCGCTGGCGTCACCTCTACCAGCACATCGCTGAAGGTCTCGCCGCGAGCCACGCGGTTGATCGGATAGCTGTGCGCCGGGACCGGATGGTTATTGCGATACCGCAATGCGAAGCGCTTGGCATATTCCTTGGCATTGGCCCCCAGATCGCCGATGCGCTCGACGCCGTGCATCGCCAGCGCGGCGTCATTGGCCCAGAGAATGCACTGATCGGGGTCGAGCAGAATAACCCCGTCGGTCAGCCCTGCGATGATCTGCTGCAACTGGCGGCGATTGGTTTCGGTGGTCAGGACGTCCTGGCTCATTGCGACTCCACAAGTTGGGTGACTCTGTGAAGTCTCCGACCGCCTGTTTTTCGGATAGTGCAAAGAACCTGTGGGAGCGGGCTTGCTCGCGAAGGCGGTGTGTCATTCAACAGATTCAGGGACTGATCCACCGCCTTCGTGAGCAAGCCCGCTCCCACAAGGTTGTGCGTTAAGCCGGCCGGTCTTGCAGGACCAGCTCACGCAACGTATCGAGAAACAGCTTGAGTACCGGCGAATCGTCGTCCGCTCGGTAGGTAGCGTACAACGGCACCTCCGGCAACGCCGGGGTCAGGCGCCGGAACACCAGGCCTGCAGGCGCCAGCTGTTCGATGGAGGCCGGCAACAAGGCCACGCCGAAACCGGCGCGGACCAGGCTGAGCAAGGTTTGCACCTCGATCACCTGCTGGCGAATCTGCGGCGTGAAACCGGCCTGGATGCAGCACTGGTAGAGAAAATCGGCAAAACGCGATTGCTTGAGCTCCAGCGCCACGAACGGCTCGGGCGCCAGGTCCGCGGGTGCCAGAAGCTGTTTTGCGGCCAGCGGGTGATCGACCGGCATGACCACCCGGATCGGCTCGTAGATCAACAGTTCATTGCGCAACTGCGGATCGTCATAGCCGACCCGAAACACGCAGGCATCGATGCGTTTTTCCTTGAGCGCCTTGACCTGCGCCGCCGGCGTCATCTCATGCAGGCGCCAGCTCACCTGCGGATAACGTTCACGAAACAGGTGCAAGGCCCGAGGCAGCACACCGACCATTACCGAACTGATCATGCCGATTTCCAGCTCGCCCAACTGGCCGCGACCGGTTTGCCGTGTCAGGTCGAGCGCACGGTTGAGCTGTTCGAACACCAGCGGTGCCTGTTCCTTGAGCATCTGCCCGGCGGCGGTCAGCTCGACCCGGTGATGACTGCGCTCGAACAGCGGCGTCCCGAGTTCCTCCTCCAGCAGCCTAATCTGCTGGCTTAGCGGAGGCTGGCATATGTGCAAGCGGGTGGCGGCCCGGCCGAAATGCAGCTCTTCGGCCAGCGCCATGAAGTAGCGCAACAGACGCAAGTCCATGACAACTACCCCAGGTTCAAGGGGGTCGAGCGCTGGCGCACGCCGGTCAGGCTGAACAGGGCATTGGCGATGGCCGGGGCCACCGATGGGCTGCCCAGCTCGCCTACACCACCGGGCTTGCCCGGATCACCCTCGACCAGCAGGATGTCCAGCGCCGGCATGTCCGACATGCGCGTTACCCGGTAATCGTGGAAGTTGCTTTGCACCACCCTGCCTTGCCTGATGTCCAGGCGATCGAACAAGGCGTGCCCCAGGCCCCACATCAGGCCGCCGTAGATCTGTTCTTCGACGCCGCCAGGCGAAACGGCCAGACCGCAATCGACAACGCAGGTGAGCTTCTCGACCTTGACTACGCCATCCTGTTTCGACACCCGTGCAACCACCGCGATGAAACTGCTGTAGCCCTGGTTGGTGGCGATCCCCAACGCCGTCCCTTCAGGCAGGGGCTGGCCCCAACCGGCGCGCTCGGCAGCGCTTTTGAGCACCGCAACGTGCCGTGGCCGATCCTGCATGTTGGCCAGGCGCATGGCCAACGGGTCTTGCCCTGCGCCATGGGCCAGCTCATCCATGAAGCTCTCCACGGCGAACACGTTGGGGATGAAGCTCACCGAGCGATACCAGCCGCTGGGCACCCGGGTTTCGTGCCTGACCCATGCAAGGTCGAGGTTTGCCGGGCGATAGGCGAAATCCCACGCGGTGATGGCCTCGGTGGTGCTGTAGTCCATTTTATCGGGACGTTCGAAGTAGCCCGGTTCCCACTGCTCTGGCGAGGCGGGTGACACGGCCTCCAGCTGCAACGCCGTCAAGTGTCCCTGGGCGTCCAGCGCACCCTTGGCCCGATGGAGCGTGGCCGGGTGCATGAACAATGAACGCATTTCGTCTTCACGGCTGTTCATCAGTTTTACCGGCACCCTGGTTTGCTGCGCCAGGTACGCCACTTCGAACAACCAGTACTTGGCTTCGCGCGCGCCGAAACTGCCGCCGGACACCAACTCATGGATGGTGACCTTGTCCTGGACGATCTTGCACACCGTTTTCGCCGCTTCCAGGGCCGAGGAAGGCACCTGCACGCCGCCCCAATAGGTGATGGCGTTATCCTTGACCTGTGCGGTGATGCAAATCGGCTCGAGCGGATTCTGCACCTTGTAGGGCATGCGGTACTCGGCTTCGAACAGTTTCGCCGCGTTCGGCCATTGTCCGCTCACGTCCCCGGCAGCCATTGCACGGACCCGTTGTGCGCCCTCGTCTGCCAGCGCAGCTGCCTGGGCCTTGTGCAGCTCATCGCTGTCGAAACCGGCCAGCGGTGAGTCGCTCCATTGCACCTCGAGCAACGCGCGGCCCTGATGCGCGGCCCAGTAATGGTCCGCCAACACCGCCACGCCCTCGACGTTACCGCCGAGTACGTCGGGACGGCCCGGCACCTTGATCACCTTGCGCACGCCCGGCACCTGCAGCGCCGCCGTGCTGTCCACCGATACGACGCTCGCCCCGACCACGGGCGCGCGCTGAATCACCGCCACCAGCATGTCCGGCAGCACCACGTCGATACTGTAGGTGAAGCGCCCGCAGACCTTGGCCTGGGCGTCGCGCTTGTGCCGCAGCTTGCCGATGTACTTGAACTGCGCCGGGTCCTTGAGCGTGACCTTGGTCGGTGCCGGCAGATGCGCGGCAACCACGGCCAGTTCACCGTAACCAAGGCTGCGCTGGGTCGCCGCATGCACGACGCGCCCCTCCTCGGTGGTACAGGTGTCGGCGCTGACTTTCCACTGCCTGGCGGCAGCGGTGAGCAACAACGTGCGCGCCGTCGCCCCGGCCATGCGCAGGCGCTCGTACTCCAGCGACACGCTGGTACTGCCGCCGGTGGAGAAGACCTTCCAGATCGGGTGAATGTAGGTTTCGAAGAACGGATTTTCCGGCGAGATCACCTGCACAGACATCGGGTTGACGTCCAGCTCCTCGGCTACGCACGCGGCCAGCGCGGTGTGCGTGCCGGTGCCGGAATCGTGCTTGTGCACCACCAGTTTCACCGTGCCGTCGGGCAGGATGCGCACCCAGGCATTGGGTTCGAAGTCACTGGCCGGCGTCGGGGCCTTGGGGTCTGTCGCAGACAGGCCGCAGGGCAGGTAAAACGCGATGGCCAGGCCGCTGGCAGCGGTCGCGGTTTGCTTGAGAAACGTACGTCGCGAGAGATCCATCCGTGAAATCGACATCACGCCTCCTTCGGCGCGTTGGCCGCGCGTTTGATCGCCTTGTTGATCCGCCCGTAGGTGCCGCAGCGGCACAGGTTGCCGGACATGGCATTGCGGATCGAGTCGTCGCTCACTTCTGCACCGGTGCTGAGCAACGCGGCGGCGGACATGATCTGACCGGATTGACAGTAACCGCATTGCGGCACATCTTCGGCAACCCAGGCCAGTTGAAGCGGATGCTGCCCAGTGGGCGACAGGCCTTCGATGGTGGTGATCCGATGCCCCGCCACGGCGGCCACCGGCAATTGGCAGGACCGCACCGCGACACCGTCCAGATGCACAGTGCAGGCGCCGCACAGGCCCATGCCGCAACCGAACTTGGTGCCGGTGAGTTTCAAATGGTCACGCAGCACCCATAACAAGGGCATGGAGGGGGACGTCTCTACCAGCTCGCGTCGTTCGCCGTTTACCGTGAATTCGATCATTGTCAGGCTCCAAGAGAGCGGCCCGTCTTTGTGCAGGCCTGGTGCTCGATTATTGGAAGCCTGGTGAAAATCGGGCCAGCGACGATTTCTGCCATCCTGTGTAAGTAGGACTAACAGCATGTACAAGCGATACCCGTCGGTGCAGTCCATGAGTGCCTTCATCCAGGCCGCCCGCAGCGGCAGTTTCTCCAGCGCCGCGCGCAAACTGGACCTGACCCACAGCGCCATCAGCCAGCAGATCCGTGCCCTGGAAGACTTCATCGGTCAGCCGCTGTTCGTGCGCGAAGGGGGTGGCAGCAACCTGACCGACGCCGGGCAGTTGTTTGCCAGCGTGCTGTCCGACGGCCTGGCGCAAATCGACCGGGCGCTGTCTTCGGTAAAGAACCGCAGTGTGGCGCAGAGGCTGACGATCGACGTAGACAGCGAACTGGCCCAGAGCTGGCTCAATCCGCGCTTGCCACAGCTGTTGGACCTGTTGCCCGAGCATGAGGTGGTGTTGCTGTCGATGCCGCGCTCGGACCGCAGCACGTTTGAACGCGTGGACCTGGCCCTGCGCTACGGCTATGGCGATTGGGACGACTGCGAGATGACGCAGATTTGCGGGGATCGGGTGATGGCGGTGGCGTCGTCCCGATTGCTTGAGCGGCACGGTTTGCAGTTACCGCTGAGCCCGGCGCAGATCCTCGAACTGCCGTTGCTGGGGTATACGCGACGGTCGTGGATTCCTTGGCTGGATGCGGCGGGAATGCCGCCGAGTGAGCCTGCGGCGCGCGTGGTGTTTGATAACGCGGCGAACCTGATCGCGGCGGCCGAGGCCGGGGTGGGTGCCGGATTGGTGCGTGGATTGCTGGCTGCCGACGCGTTGCGCAGTGGGCGGTTGGTGGTGTTGAACGAGGCGCAGATTGCGGCGCATTACAACCTGTATGCGGTGTGGCCGCCGGGCCAGGCCGAGCGAGTGGCGCCGGTGGTTGAGGCGGTCAAGCAGTTGGCTTTGCGTACACAACACTGACGCCTTCGCGAGCAGGCTCGCTCCCACAGTTGACTGCATTGGAATGCAGTTNNGAGCGAGCCTGCTCGCGAAGAGGCCGGAAAAGCCCACCACTCATGCTCCATATCGAACGCATATCAAACCCCTACCCAATTAATATTGTACGAACCTCACCCCCCCTTCCAATACTCCTCCCCAAGCAGCCAGCGTCCCGAGCCGGATGCGACCAGGCGAGGGAATGCGCGAGTCTTTGCGCATAGAAATGGCCGTTGCCCGGACGTGGCTGCTAGCGAACCGCAAGGTTCCTTTCCCCGCTATCAGGAGATCGACTTCAATGATCATCGATATCAGTTGCTATCCCACCGATCTGGTGGACCTCGCCTGGAGGCATGACGGTGACCCGTTCACCGGCGAGCGTCTACTGCAGATGATGGATGGCCCGTACATGGTCAACGGCAAACCTCGCCGCATCGACAAAGCCTTCATCCAGCCCCCGCAGGGCAACACCATCTACACCTGGACCGACGGTGAACTCAGCGGGCGTGAATCCATCGACGCCTACATGGCCTACACGCTGAAAATGGTCCAGGCCTACCCGGATCGCTTCATCGGTTGCTTCGTCTACAACCCGCGCTGCGGCGTGGAAAACGGCGTCGAGGCCATCGAGCGCTACGTCAAGGAACACGGCTTCAAGATGGTCCAAATGCAGGCCAACATGCACGCCTACCGTCCTGACCGCGCCCTGGACTGGGTACGCCCGGCCTTCGAGAAGTGCGCCGAGCTGGGCATCCCGGTCAAGCTGCACACCGGCGATGGACCGTACAGTATCCCGTCGGAATGGGTGCCGATGATCAAGGAGTTTCCCAACGTCGATTTCATCATGGCTCACTTCGGCGTGCAGACCGGCGGCGTCTACGTGTTCGAACCGATGCAATGGGCGATGGAGTTGCCCAACGTCTACTGCGAATCGGGTTGGTGCCTGCAATCGCGGATCGTCGAGTTCGCCAAGGTCTTGCCCACCCACAAGATTCTCTTCGGTACCGATACGCCGCCGAACGAACCGGGCATGTGGCTGCGCCTGCTGGAAGTGCTGTGCCATGAACCGCCACAAGGCCTGAACCTCGACGAAGACACCCTCGAAGAGTACCTGGGCAACAACACCGCACGGATGATCGGCCTCGAACCCACGCCGCCACCCCGTTCCGTTTCCGAAGCAGAGGCGCAACTCAAGCGTCCCGTCACCACGCAACTGGCCAGGAGCTGAAGCGATGATCATCGATACCCATCTGCACCCCACCAACCTGGTCGACGAGGCCTGGCGCCACACCGGCGAACCCTTCACCGGCGAGCGCATGCTCAAGCTGATGGACGGCCCGTACATGATCAACGGCAAGCCGCGCCGCATCGACATGGGTTTCATCCAGCCACCGCCGGGCAACACCGGTTACCGCGACGGCAACCGCCGTGGCCGTGAGGGTGTGCGGGACTACATGTCCTACGTCGCCGAACTGTGCGTGAAATACCCCGACCGTTTCATCGGCAATTTCAACTTCAACCCGCGCTGGGGGCCGGAAAACGGTGCGGCGGAGCTGGAGTTCCACATCAAGGAATACGGTTTCAAGATGCTCAAGCTGCACGCCAACATGCACGGTTATCGCCCCGACCGGGCGCTGGACTGGCTGCGTCCGGCAATGAAGGTGTGTGCCAAGTACAACATCGTGGTGCTGATCCACACCGGCGACGGCCCGTACACCATTCCAACCATGTTCTACCCGATCATCCGTGAGTTCCCGATGGTCAATTTCATCATCGGCCACTTCGGTATCCAGACCGGCGGCAACTACTCGTTCGAAGCGTTCTGGATGGCCATGGATACGCCGAACGTGTACTGCGAATCCGGCTGGTGCTTCCAGTCGCGGATTGTCGAGTTCGCCAAGGACCTGCCACGCAACAAGATCGTGTTCGGCACCGACTCGCCGCCGAACGAGCCGGGCATGTGGCTGCGCGAGCTTGAGGTGCTGTGCTCGCCCGCACCACAAGGCCTGGGCATCGACGAGGACCACCTTGAGGATTACCTGGGCAACAACATCGCCCGGTTGTGCGGCATCGAACCAACGCCGCCACCCAAGGACCTGGCCGAGGCGGATATTCGCCTGACCACGACGTACCCGTAGTACCCCATGTGGGAGCGAGCCTGCTCGCGAAAGCGGAGTGTCAGGCGGTACGGATGTCGCCTGACACGGCCTCTTCGCGAGCAGGCTCGCTCCCACAGGGACCTCGCTGTCCCTTTTTCACGAGGTGAAACCATGACCCTCTCGACGCTCGGCGATACCCAGGATTTTCATGTTTTTCTAGACGCCTATCGCCGGCAATACCCGGACGATGTTCTGACCATTCACGACGCCCTGAGCGCCGACCAGGACGTCACCGCCCTGGTCGATGCCCTGGCCACACTGGGCCGCGACCCGCTGCTGATCTGCGAAAAAGTCGGCACCTTCGGCGTGCCAGTGGCCACCAACCTGTTTGCCTCCCGTACCCGTATCGCACGAATGTTCGGCGTTGCCCCGGCGCAACTGCACGAGACGTTCCAGCAACGCGCCAACAACCCCATCGCCCCGCGCTACGTGGAAAGCGGCCCGGTGCTGGACGAGATCTACGAAGGCGAAGCCGTGGACCTGGCGCTGTTGCCGATGCTCAAGCATTTCGCCAGTGATCGCGGCCCCTACATCACCAACGCGATCATCATTGCCGAGGACCCGGTCAGCGGCATCGCCAACATGAGCTACCACCGCTCGATGCGCCACGCCCGGCAAACCCTCGCCACCAGCCTGCACTCACGGGGTCACCTGTGGCGCATGCTGCAAACCGCCCGCGAGCGTGGCGAAGAATTGCGCGTGGCCATGGTGGTCGGCGCGCATCCATTGTTCATGCTTGCGGCGGCCGCACGCTTGCCGTTCGGCAGCGATGAGCGCGCCGTGGCGGGCGGATTGTTCGGCGCGCCGCTGGAGCTGGTGAAGACCCCGCGCTACGGGATCGGCGTCCCGGCCTGCGCGGAGTTTGTCCTCGAAGGCGCGATCGATCCGACGGCCTATGCCGAAGAAGGTCCGTTCGGTGAATTCAGCGGCTACTCCTCGGATCGCTCGACCAACAATGTACTGCGGGTCGATACCCTGATGCGGCGCAAGGACGCCTGGCTGGTGGACGTGGTCGGCGGCCGCTATGCCGAACACCTGACCCTGGCCCGACTGCCCCGTGAAGCGGAGATGAGCGAAAAGCTCAAGGCACGCTTCCCCGCCGTCACCGCCGTGCACTACCCGAATTCGGGTACCCATTTTCATTGCTACGTCGCGCTGGAGCAAAGCCGCGACGGCGAAGCGCGACAGATCATGCTGGCCCTGCTCGGCTGGGACCCGTACCTGAAGACCGTGATCGCGGTGGACAGCGACATCGATATCAGCGACGACAGTCAAGTGCTGTGGGCGCTGGCCACGCACTTCCAGCCGCACCAGGACATCTTCGTCATCGATGGCTTGCCTGGCAGCCCGCTGGACCCGTCATCGTCCGTCAACGGCACTACCTCGCGAATGGGCCTGGACGCTACCCGCGGCTCAGGCTTCGACGGGATCAAGGCGCAACTTGAACGGGATGCGGTCGACCGCGCCCGCCAACTGCTCGCTGGCCTGCAATCATGAACCGCCAGCGCATGGTGGTCGGCATCAGCGGTGCGTCGGGTTTTATCTACGGCGTACGCCTGCTGCAATTGCTCGCCGAACTGGACATTGAAAGCCACCTGGTCATCAGCCGCGCCGCGCTGCTGACCATGGCCCACGAAACCGATTACAAACTGGCCGACGTCACGGCGCTGGCCAGCCATTACCACCGCGCCGATGACGTAGCGGCCGGTATCGCCAGCGGTTCGTTCCGCTGCCTGGGCATGGTGGTCGCGCCCTGTTCCATGCGCACCCTGGCGGAAATCGCCACCGGCACCTCTTCAGGGCTGATCGGGCGGGCCGCCGACGTCACGCTCAAGGAACGCCGCACGCTGGTGCTGATGGCCCGGGAAACCCCGCTGACCCTCGCCCACCTGCGCAACATGACGGCTGTCACGGAGATGGGCGGAATCATCGCGCCGCCCGTTCCGGCCTTCTACGCCCGCCCGCAAGACCTGGCACAGATGGTCGACCACAGCCTCGGTCGCGTCCTCGACCTGTTCGGCCTCGATGCCGGCACGGCAACGCGCTGGCGAGAACCCACAACCCCCTGTGGGAGCGAGCCTGCTCGCGAAAGGGGTGAATCAGTCGCCAACTTCGCTGATTGACACGCCGCATTCGCGAGCAGGCTCGCTCCCACAGTTGATAGCACTCAGACCCTTCAGTTATTCAAGGAGCCTCACATGAACACCCCCTTCAACGCCCCAACCCCCAACACCAAAATCCCGGTGACCATCCTCACCGGCTTCCTCGGCGCCGGCAAAACCACCCTGCTCAACTACATCCTCAAGGAGAACCACGGCCGCAAGATCGCCGTGATCGAGAACGAGTTCGGTGAGGTCGGCATCGACGGCGACCTGGTGCTCAGTTCCGAAACCGAAGAAATCTACGAGATGGTCAACGGCTGCGTGTGCTGCACCGTCGAGGTTCGCGAAGACCTGGTGCGCATCGTCCGTGAACTGGTAGCGCGCCCGGTGCGCCTCGATCACATCTTGATCGAGACCAGCGGCCTGGCCGATCCCTACCCGGTGGCCCAGAGCTTTTTCATCAATGACCCGATCGCCGATGAGGTGGAACTCGACGCCATTGTCACGATGGTCGATGCCAGGCACATAGCCCAGCACCTGGAAGACCTGCAACTCGATGGTGTGGACAACCAGGCCGTGGACCAGATCGTCTGTGCCGACCGCATCGTGATCAACAAGGTCGATCTGGTCAGCGAGGATGAAGTGGCATCCCTGAGCGGCAAGATTCGGGGCCTCAATGCTACGGCGGACCTGATGACCTCCAGCTACGCCGAAATCGACCTGTCGAAAATCCTTGGCATCGGCGCCTTCGAGTCCACGCAGAAACTCATGGAAATCGGTGCCGAGCACGATGACCACGCCGATGACCATCACCACGATCATGACGATCTCGACCATGACCATGATCCGAGCGTGTCGTCGGTGGGCATCACCGTGGACGGGGCGGTCAACCTGGGCGACTTCCATCGCTGGATCACACAGTTGCGCAACGAGCAGGCCGACAACCTGTATCGCATGAAGGGCGTACTGGCGGTGGCTGATCAGGACCAACGCTACGTGCTGCAAGGGGTGCACAGCCTCGTCGAGTTCCGTGCCTCCACCGCATGGGGCGCCGAACCGCGCTCCAGCAAGATTGTGTTCATCGGCCGCGACCTGGACCGCGCGGCCCTGAACCAGGGCTTTGCCGCCTGCCTGGCAGGCTGAAAAAAGGCATCGGAGCCGGTGGATGGCGGTTCCGGGCACATGAATGACTGGTGCCCATTTTTCAGAACGACCCAAACCCTGTAGGAGCTGGCTTGCCAGCGATGACGGCTTAACAGTCACCCGATTTGTCGACTGACAATCCGCTATCGCTGGCAAGCCAGCTCCTACAAGGAATTAGGTGCCGTTGAACGGACATCAGAACGAATACCCCTCTGTACCGAATAACAACAGCTAGAGGTGATTCCCCATGTCGTCAGCCAATACCCCCGCAACACCCACCATCCACCCCGTCGACCGGGTTCTGCCGGTGCGGCAAATGCTCACCCTCGGCCTGCAACACATGGCCGTCTCGTACATCGGCGCCATCGCCGTGCCGTTGATTGTCGCCAGCGCCCTGAAAATGTCCCAGGCCGACACGGTGGTGCTGATCAGCACCACGCTGTTCTGCTCGGGCATCGCCACCCTGCTGCAAACCGTCGGTTTCTGGAAATTCGGCGTGCGCCTGCCAATTCTCCAAGGCGTGGCGTTCAGCAGCGTCGGGCCGGTGATCGCCATCGGCACCAACCCGGATGTCGGGTTCGCCGGGGTCTGCGGAGCGGTGATCGGCGCGGGGATTTTCACCATGCTGATCGCACCGTTCGTGGGTCGACTACGGCGCTTTTTTCCACCGGTGGTCACCGGTTGCATCGTCACCGTAATCGGCCTTCAGCTGTTTCCGATCGCCTATGAGTGGGTTGGCGGCGGACGGCATGCCACCGACTTCGGGGCGCCGGCGTACCTGGCCGTCGCGGCGGTGGTGTTGCTCAGCATCCTGCTGGTCAACCGGTACGGCAGCCCGATGCTGCGCAACATGGCGGTGCTGGTGGGCATGCTGGTGGGCGCGGCGCTGGCTTACGGGCTGGGCATGGGCAGTTTTCACAGCGTGCAGGACTCGCCGTGGCTCACCGTTCCCTACCCGTTCTACTTCGGCCTGCCGACCTTCAGCCTGATCCCCATCGCCACCATGGTGGTGGTGATGATCGTGCAGATGGTCGAATCGATGGGGCTGTTCGTGGCCATCGGCGACATCGTCGATAAACCGGTGGAAGAAAAACAGGTGATCAACGGCCTGCGCGCTAACGGCCTGGCGAGCACCATCGCCGGGATGTTCGCGGCGTTCCCATTCATTGCCTTCATGGAAAACGTCGGGCTGGTGATCCTCACCGGTGTGCGCAGTCGCTGGGTGGTCGCCATCAGCGGCCTGCTGATGTGCTCGGTGGCGCTGGTGCCCAAGGCCGGGGCGATCATCGCCTCGATGCCGACTGCGGCGCTGGGCGGTGCCGGGATCGCCATGTTCGGCGTGGTCGCGGCAGCAGGGATCCAGACCCTGGCCAAGGTCGACTACGAGCGTAATCGCTACAACGTGCTGATCGTCGGCTTCACCCTCGCCGCCGCCCTGGTGCCGGTGCTGGCCCCGGCCCTGTTCAAGCAATTGCCCGAGTGGTCGCAGCCTTTCCTGCACAGCAGCGTGGTGATCGCCTGCCTGGTGTCGGTGTTGCTCAACGCCACCCTCAACGGCGTCAGCGTGCCCGATGCCGCCGCCAGCAAATCCGCCACCCACAGCCTCTGACTGGAGCCGACCATGACTCAACTGCAAAACATCCTGATCAAGAACCCGCAGGCAGTAATGACCGGCCTGCGTGGCCCGCGCGCCCGGGCCGGCGCCGTGGACATCCGCGTCGTCAACGGGCGCATCGCCGAAATGGCCGCAGGCCTTCAAGTGCAACCCGGCGAACGGCTGATCGATGCGCGCCACGCGGTGGTGTATCCGGGCTGGATCAACACCCACCACCACCTGTTCCAGAACCTGCTCAAGGCCGTGCCCGAAGGATTGAACCAGGACCTGCAAGGCTGGCTGGCCAGTGTGCCTTACCCGCGTCTGAACCGCTTCACGCCGCAACTGGCGCGGATCGCCGCACAACTGGGCATGGCCGAACTGCTGCTGTCGGGCGTGACGACCTGCGCCGATCACCATTACCTCTACCATGCCAACGGCACCACCGAGACCGGTGACCTGCTGTTCGATGTGGCCGATCAGTTCGGCCTGCGTTTCGTTTTGTGCCGGGGCGGCGCGCTGGAGTCGGCCAGCGCCCACCCGGGGTTCTCGAAAACCGCGCTGCAACCGGAAACCCTCGACCAGATGGTCGGTGACATCGAACGACTGAAATCCCGCTATCACCAGGACACCCCGGACGCTATGCGCCGTGTAGTGGTCGCGCCGACCACCCCGACTTTTTCGTTGCCGCCGACACTGCTGCGTGAACTGGCCCATACCGCGCGCGGCCTCGGTTTGCGCCTGCACACGCACTTGTCTGAAACGCAGAACTACGTGAATTTCTGCCGTGAAAAATACAACTGCCTGCCGGTGGAATTCGTCGCCGAACACGAGTGGCTCGGCCCGGACGTGTGGTTCGCCCATGCGGTACACATGCAGCCCGGTGAAATCCGCATGCTCGCGCAAACCGGCACCGGCATTTCCCATTGCCCGGTGAGCAATGCACGCCTCGGTAGCGGCGTCGCGCCGGTGCCGCAGATGTTCGAGGCCGGGGTGCCGATTTCCCTCGGGGTGGATGGCGTGGCTTCCAACGAATCCGGCAGCATGGTCGGCGAAGCGAACACCGCGTGGCTGAGTCACCGGGCGCAGCAAGGCGCCTCGGCCACCACCGCCGAAGATGTCATTCACTGGGGCACGTCCGGGGGCGCGCAGGTGCTGGGGCTGGGGGCGGTCGGCACCCTGGAAATCGGCCAGGCGGCGGACCTGGTGGTCTACGGTCTTGACCATCCGCGGTACTTCGGTTTCCACGACAGCGCCGTCGCGCCGGTGGTGGCGGGTGAGCCGATTGCAGTGAAGTACAGTCTGGTCGGTGGTCGGGTGGTGGTCGATAACGGCGTGATTCCGGGGTTGGATGTGCAGCGGATGCGGGCCGAGGCGTGGGATGGGGTGCGGCAGTTGATGAACATCGACGACTGATCCACCACCCCGCATTCCTGTAGGAGCTGCCGCAGGCTGCGATCTTTTGATCTAGATCTTAAAGCAAAGTCAAAAGATCGCAGCCTGCGGCAGCTCCTACAGGGTCTCCTTCGTATTCAGGAACTGATTCCATGTCCGGCCTCAATGATCTTCTACAAGCCATCGACACCGCCGCCTGCCAGGGCGAAGAAACCATCCTCGCCACCGTGGTCAAGGTGGAAGGCTCGGCCTACCGCCGTCCCGGTGCGCGGATGCTCATCCCCATACACGGCCGCACCGTTGGCACCGTCAGCGGCGGCTGCCTGGAGCAGGACCTGGCGAAAAAAGCCTGGTGGCTCACCGATTCCGGTGAACCGGTAGTACGTCGCTACAGCACGGGCGCCACCGAGGACGAGGACGACGAGCAAAGCGCCCTGACCTTTGGCCTGGGTTGCAACGGCACGGTATTCGTCATGCTCGAACGCCTGCGGGCAAAGTCGCCTGCCCCGGCCATCGATCTGCTGCGACGGGTGCGCGACAGTCAACAACCTGCCGCCATGGCCACGGTGATTGCAAGCTCTCGCGATGCATCTGCCAGAGTCGGTGACCGTTTGTTGTCGAATACCGAAGGCAGCCTGCGCAACCTGCAACTGAACAGTGCTATGCGCCGTGGTCTGCACAAGACCCTGATGCAGAAGAAGTCCTCGATACGCCTCTACAGCAACGCCCGTGGTGAAGTCGAAGTATTTTTCGAGTACATCGCCCCGCCGCCTCGCCTGGTGATTATCGGCGCCGGCCACGACGCACAGCCGCTGGTGCGCATGGCCAAGCTACTCGACTGGCACGTCAGCGTCGTAGACAGTCGCAGCCACTTCGCCCGCGCCGAACGCTTCCCGCAAGCCGACGCCGTTATCCTCGCCAGCCTCGACAACCCGTTCGACCTGGCCCCGCTGATCGACGGCGCCGCCGTCGCGGTAATGACCCACAGCTACCGCCAGGACCGCCATTGGCTCNNCGCCATTGGCTCGGGCTGGCGCTGCAAGCCGCGCCCGCCTACATCGGCCAACTCGGTCCCAGAGAGCGCACCGAACGCCTGCTGGCGCAAATTGGCACGAGCACGTCTGCACTGCACTACCCGATGGGCCTCGACCTGGGTGGCGATGCGCCGCAGAGCGTGGCGCTGGCAATACTCGCCGAAATGACGGCGGTGATGAACCAGCGCCAGGGCGGGATGCTCAGGAATCGCGGGAAACCGATTCATCGGGTGGATCTTGTGGTCAGTGAAAAGCTTGAAAATACGGCAACCGTTTGAAGATCAAACAATCGCAGCCTGCAGGGACTGCCGCAGGCTGCGATCTATTGCATTTCAGGCAGCCGGAGCTGCCTTTGCCACCGCCGCCGAAGCCGCCAGCATCGCCCGCAACAGCACCGCACACCCGGCCGCCAGGTCATCCGGGGCGGCATTTTCGATTTCGTTGTGGCTGATGCCGCCTTCGCACGGCACGAAGATCATCCCGGCCGGACCCAGCTCGGCAAGGAAGATCGCGTCGTGTCCGGCGCCGCTGACGATGTCCATGTGCGACAGGCCCAGCCCTTGCGCCGCGTAACGTACCGCTTCGACGCAGCCCTTGTCGAAGTACAGCGGCGGGAAGTCGGCGGTGGGTGTCAGTTCATAGGTCAGGCCATGTTCTTCGCAGGTGGTCTCGATGACTTCGCGCACTTCAGCGATCATCGAGTCCAGTCGCGACGGCTCCAGGTGACGGAAGTCCAGGGTCATGCGCACCTCGCCCGGAATGACGTTGCGCGAGCCGGGGTAGGCTTGCAGGCAACCGACAGTGCCACAGGCATGGGGCTGATGACCGAGGGCCGCGCGGTTGACCGCACCGACGATCACTGCCGCGCCGACCAGGGCGTCCTTGCGCAGGTGCATCGGCGTTGGGCCGGCGTGGGCCTCGACGCCACGCAGTTTCAGGTCGAACCATTTCTGTCCGAGGGCGCCCATGACCACGCCGATGGTTTTGCGTTCGTCTTCGAGAATCGGACCTTGTTCGATGTGGGCCTCGAAATAGGCGCCCACCGCGTGGCCGCTAACCTTGCGGGTTCCAGCGTAGCCAATGGCATTAAGCGCTTCGCCTACCGTCACGCCCTCGGCATCGACCTTGGCCAGGGTTTCTTCCAGGGTGAACTTCTCGGCGAATACGCCGGAACCCATCATGCATGGGGCGAAACGCGAGCCTTCTTCGTTGGTCCACACCACCACTTCGAGCGGCGCTTCGGTCTCGATGCCCAGGTCATTGAGGGTACGCAGCACTTCCACGCCGGCGAGCACGCCGAAGCAACCATCGAACTTGCCCCCCGTGGGCTGGGTGTCGATGTGACTGCCGGTCATGACCGGTGGCAGGTCCGGGTTGCGCCCCGGGCGACGGGCGAAAATATTGCCGACGGCGTCGATACTGACGGTGCAACCGGCTTCCTCACACCACCTCACGAACGTATCGCGGGCCTGGCGGTCGAGATCGGTCAGGGCCAGGCGACAGACACCGCCCTTGACCGTGGCGCCGAGCTTGGCCAGTTCCATGAGCGACTGCCACAGACGGTCGCGGTTGATGTGCTGATGGGTCGATTGCAGAACGTCTACGGCTGCGTTCATGGGGATCTCCTGAGGCTGTTTGGATCTGATAGTTCCCACGCTCCGCGTGGGAATTCATCCATGGACGCTCTGCGTCCAGGCTTGGGACGCAGAGCGTCCCGGGCTGCATTCCCACGCAGAGCGCGGGAACGATCATTACAGGGTTGACTTGGCAACCACGGGGCTCGGGCGCATCGCGCATAGCCCGTAATAAATCACCCCCCNNCCCCCCCCAGGGCCGAGCCGGTAAACCAGCCATAGCTGTAGAACCAGCTGAAGGCATCACTGCCGAGCGACAGCAGCGTCAACACCACCGGCACCCCGAAGGCGATGAAACCGTTCCAGTTCCACGCCGGATACACGTCGTCGCGGTACAGCCCGGCCAAATCCAGTTGCTGTTTCTTGATCAGGAAATAGTCCACCACCATGATCCCGGCAATCGGCCCCAGCAAGCTGGAGTAGCCGAGCAGCCAGTTGGAATAGACCGTTTCCAGGCTCAGGTCGGAAACGATCAGGCCGAGCTTTTTCAGCAGTTCATGGGCCATCAGCGCCAGCCCGACCAGCCCCGTGAGCATCACCGCCTTGGTCCGGTTGATCGCCTTGGGGGCGATGTTCTGGAAATCGTTGGTGGGCGACACGATGTTGGCTGCGGTGTTGGTCGACAGCGTCGCGATGATGATCAGCGCCATGGCCAGCGCCACCCACACCGGGCTCTGGATATGGCCGATCAGGGTCACCGGGTCGGACACCGTCACACCCACCAGCTTCACCGAGGCGGCGGTCATCACCACGCCCAGGGAGGCAAACAGGAACATGGTCAGTGGCAGGCCAATGATCTGCCCGACAATCTGGTCTTTCTGGCTTTTCGCGTAGCGGCTGAAGTCAGGTATGTTCAGCGACAGCGTGGCCCAGAACCCGACCATCGCGGTCAACCCCGCCGCAAAGTAACTGGCCACCCCCGCGCCTTCGGGACGCTTGGCCGGGATCGCCAGCAGCTCGGACATCGATACATTGGGCATGGCCCACACCAACAACCCCACCCCCACCAGTACCAGCAGTGGTGCCGAGAGGGTTTCCAGCCATTTGATCGACTCGGCGCCGCGAATCACCACCCACAGGTTCAGCGCCCAGAACACCATGAAGCCGATGACCTCGCCGGTGCCGCCCAGGGATTTCCAGCCCTCGAACACCGAGCCCAGGAACAGATGGATTGCCAGGCCACCGAACATCGTCTGGATGCCGAACCAGCCACACGCCACCAAGGCGCGGATCAGACACGGGATGTTGGAGCCGAAGATGCCGAAGGACGAACGCAGCAACACCGGAAACGGGATGCCGTATTTGGTGCCGGGAAACGCGTTGAGCGTCAGCGGGATCAATACGATGATGTTGGCGAACAGAATCGCCAGCAGCGCTTCACCGACGCTCAGGCCGAAGTACGCCGTCAGCACTCCGCCCAGGGTATAGGTGGGCACGCATATCGCCATGCCCACCCACAATGCCGTGATGTGCCATTTGTTCCAGGTTCGTTCGTGCACCTTGGTCGGTGCTATGTCGTGGTTGTAACGGGGACTGTCGAGGACATCGCTACCGGCTTCCAGCTCGAACAAGCCGTCGCGCTCGTTCACTTGCGATCTGATCTGTTGCATGGCCGCTCCACTGATCTTTGAATTATTTTTGCTCATCAGGGGCTGGCGGCTTCAATAAACGTGCCGGTTGCCCCGCTTGCGCATCGGGCAGTTCCATAAACACTCTGTAAACAACTGATGTTTATCAGTTTTACTGGATCAACCAGGTAACCCTCGGTGACTTGTCACGCCACTGGAAACGATCTGCGCCAAGTTGTCCGAACAGTCAGGACTCAATCTGGTGCATCGATATTTTTCTCACGGTCGCGCATCAACCATAGACCATCCTCAAACGGCTGATTTCACATAAGAAATCTTGACCATATTTAGATCCTGTCAAGTGCGTCAAAATGGTGAGCGACCTCACCATTTTGGTGAAAACAGTGTTTTATCGTTATTTATCAGTTGGTTAAAACAGTAATAAGCTTATAAAAAATATTCTTGCTCATTCCCATAACTCAGACTAGCTTTTAATCCTGACAGCGCTGACAGGAATAGTCCGGTTAACGCTGGCGTCATACAAAACATCTAGAACCGGCATCAGTCGGTCATGCCTGCGAGGAACCCGGAATGTCTCTGTTGATCCGTGGCGCTACCGTTATTACCCATGATGAAAGTTATCGCGCCGATGTGTATTGCGCAGACGGCGTAATCAAGGCCATCGGCGAAGACCTCGACGTTCCAGCAGGTGCCGAGTTACTCGACGGCAGTGGTCAGTACCTGATGCCCGGCGGCATCGACCCCCACACCCACATGCAACTGCCCTTCATGGGCACCGTGGCCAGCGAAGACTTTTTCAGTGGCACGGCGGCGGGTCTGGCCGGTGGCACCACGTCGATCATCGACTTCGTGATCCCCAATCCGCAGCAGTCATTGATGGAGGCCTTCCATCAGTGGCGTGGCTGGGCCGAGAAGTCGGCGTCCGACTACGGCTTCCACGTCGCCATCACCTGGTGGAGCGAACAGGTCCGCGAAGAAATGGCCGAGCTGGTGATTCATCACGGGATCAACAGTTTCAAGCATTTCATGGCCTATAAGAACGCGATCATGGCGGCAGACGACACCCTGGTAGCGAGTTTTGAGCGCTGCCTGGAGCTGGGCGCGGTGCCGACCGTGCATGCGGAAAACGGTGAGCTGGTGTATCACCTGCAACGCAAACTCATGGCCCAGGGCATGACCGGGCCGGAGGCGCATCCACTGTCGCGTCCCTCGCAGGTGGAAGGCGAAGCCGCGAGCCGTGCCATCCGCATTGCCGAAACCCTCGGCACGCCGTTGTACCTGGTGCATGTATCGACCAAAGAGGCGCTGGACGAAATCACCTACGCCCGCGCCAAGGGCCAACCGGTCTACGGCGAAGTGCTGGCCGGGCATCTGCTGCTGGACGACAGCGTCTACCGGCACCCGGACTGGCAAACCGCCGCCGGCTACGTGATGAGCCCGCCGTTCCGCCCGCGGGGTCATCAAGAAGCCCTTTGGCACGGTTTGCAGGCAGGTAATCTGCACACCACCGCCACCGATCACTGCTGTTTCTGCGCGGAGCAAAAAGCCGCCGGCAAGGACGACTTCAGCAAGATCCCCAACGGCACCGCCGGCATCGAAGACCGCATGGCGGTGTTGTGGGATGAAGGCGTGAACACCGGGCGTTTTTCGATGCAGCAATTTGTGGCGCTGACCTCCACCAACACCGCGAAAATCTTCAACCTCTACCCACGCAAAGGCGCGATCCGCGTCGGTGCCGATGCCGACCTGGTGCTGTGGGATCCGCAAGGTACGCGGACAATTTCCGCCAAGACCCATCACCAGCAGGTCGACTTCAATATTTTCGAAGGCAAGACCGTGCGCGGTGTACCGAGCCACACCATCAGCCAGGGGCGCGTGGTCTGGGCCGATGGCGATCTACGGGCTGAGCGCGGTGCCGGGCGCTACATCGAGCGGCCGGCTTATCCGGCGGTGTTCGATTTGNNGTAGGAGCTGCCGCAGGCTGCGATCTTTTGATTTTGCTTCCAAGATCAAGATCAAAAGATCGCAGCCTGCGGCAGCTCCTACAGGGGATGGCGTAGCACTGAGTAATGCCCAACAGAGGCAGCACCTCAATTACCGTGAGGCCAAATACCGTGATCAAGACCCTGACCCACCTCCCGCATCCCGTTGAGAATGCGGCCGCCCTCGCCGGCCATTTCACCGATCTGGCGCCGCCACTCAATGATCGCCAGGCCCATCTGGAGGCCTCGCGCTGCCTGTATTGCTACGACGCACCCTGCGTGAATGCCTGCCCGAGTGAAATCGATATTCCCTCGTTCATCCGTAACATCCACCAGGACAACGTGCAGGGCGCGGCGCAGAAAATCCTCTCCGCCAACATCCTCGGTGGCAGTTGCGCCCGGGTCTGTCCGACAGAAATTCTTTGTCAGCAAGCCTGCGTGCGCAACAACGCCCATGAGTGCGCGCCGGTCTTGATCGGCCTGTTGCAACGTTATGCCGTGGACAACGCGCATTTCAGCCAGCATCCATTCTCCCGCGCGGCCGCCACCGGCAAGCGCATCGCCGTGGTCGGGGCCGGCCCCGCCGGGTTGTCCTGCGCCCACCGCAGTGCGATGCACGGCCATGACGTGGTGATTTTCGAGGCCAGGGAAAAGGCCGGTGGCCTGAACGAATACGGGATCGCCAAATACAAACTGGTGGACGATTACGCACAAAAGGAGCTGGACTTCCTGTTGGAGATCGGTGGCATCGAAATCCGCCATGGGCACAGGCTCGGGGAAAACCTCAGCCTCAGCGACCTGCATCTACAATTCGACGCGGTGTTCCTCGGCCTCGGCCTGGCGGCCAGCAAACAGCTTGGCCTACAGCATGAAGACGCGCCCGGCCTGGTAGCCGCCACCGACTATATCCGCGAGCTGCGCCAGGCCGACGACTTGACCCAGCTGCCGCTGGCTGACCACTGCATCGTGCTCGGCGCCGGCAACACCGCCATCGACATGGCGGTGCAGATGGCCCGGCTCGGCGCCCACGACGTCAACCTGGTGTATCGCCGTGGTGTCGAGGACATGGGGGCCACCCACCATGAACAGGAGATTGCCAAGGCCAATCAGGTACGCCTGTTGACCTGGGCCCAACCGGAGGAAGTCTTGCTCAATGACCAGGGCCAGGTGCGCGGCATGCGATTCGCTCGCACCCACCTGGTTGAAGGCCGCCTGCAAACCACTGGCGAAACTTTTGAGCTGGCTGCCGACGCGATATTCAAGGCCATCGGCCAGGCCTTCGACAGCAGCGCACTCAGCGATCCGCTGGCCCGGGAACTCAAGCGCGAGGGTGATCGCATCCAGGTGGACGAGCATCTGCGCACCAGCATTCCTGGCGTGTATGCCGGCGGCGACTGCACCAGCCTCGACCAGGATCTCACCGTTCAGGCAGTACAGCACGGCAAGCGCGCCGCCGAGGCGATCAACGCTCAACTGATGCTCAATGTGGAGGCTGCATAAATGGCCGATCTGTCGATTGTCTTCGCTGGCATCAAGTCCCCCAACCCGTTCTGGCTGGCCTCTGCACCGCCGACCGACAAGGCCTACAACGTGGTCCGCGCCTTCGAGGCTGGCTGGGGTGGCGTGGTCTGGAAAACCCTGGGGGAAGACCCGGCGGCGGTCAACGTTTCTTCGCGCTATTCGGCGCACTTCGGGGCTAATCGGGAGGTACTGGGTTTTAACAATATCGAACTGATCACCGATCGCTCGCTGGAGATCAACCTGCGGGAAATCACCCAGGTCAAGAAGGACTGGCCGGACCGCGCGCTTATCGTGTCGCTGATGGTGCCTTGCGTCGAAGAATCGTGGAAACACATCCTGCCGCTGGTGGAAGCCACGGGTGCCGACGGCATCGAGCTGAACTTCGGTTGCCCTCACGGTATGCCTGAGCGCGGCATGGGCGCAGCGGTTGGCCAAGTCCCGGAATACGTCGAGCAGGTCACCCGCTGGTGCAAGACCTATTGCTCATTGCCGGTGATCGTCAAGCTCACGCCGAACATCACCGACATCCGTGTCGCTGCCCGCGCGGCGCATCGTGGCGGTGCGGATGCGGTGTCGTTGATCAATACGATCAACTCGATCACCAGCGTCAACCTGGAGCGCATGGTCGCCAATCCCATTGTCGGCAGCCAAAGTACCCATGGCGGCTATTGTGGCTCGGCAGTCAAGCCGATCGCCTTGAACATGGTCGCCGAAATCGCCCGCGACCCGCAGACCCAGGGCCTGCCGATCAGCGGCATTGGCGGCATTGGCAACTGGCGCGATGCCGCCGAATTCATTGCGCTGGGCAGCGGCTCGGTGCAAGTGTGCACGGCGGCAATGCTGCATGGCTTCCGGATTGTCGAGGAGATGAAGGACGGCCTGTCCCGCTGGATGGACAGTCAAGGTTACGCCAACATCGCCGAGTTTTCCGGGCGTGCGGTGGGCAATACCACCGACTGGAAGTACCTGGATATCAACTATCAGGTGATCGCGAAGATCGATCAGGAGGCGTGTATTGGGTGTGGGCGCTGCCATATTGCCTGCGAAGACACCTCGCACCAGGCGGTCGCCAGCGTCAAGCAGGCGGACGGTACCCACAAGTATGAAGTGATCGATGATGAGTGCGTGGGCTGCAACCTGTGCCAGATCACCTGCCCGGTGCAGGACTGTATCGAGATGGTGCCGATGGAGAACGGCAAGCCATTTCTGGACTGGAATCATGATCCGAGGAATCCGTATCACGTCGCGGTTTGAGTTCAGCGGCGTCTGAACTCACTCCTTCGCGGGCAAGTCGGATCGCCGCACCGCCGCTCCCACAGGTTTTTCTGGCGTTCCCAAAACCTGTGGGAGCGGCGGTGCGGCGATCCGACTTGCCCGCGATGAGGCCATCAGCAACACCGAAGGCCTCAGGGCTCCAACCCGATCCCCCGCAAAATCACACTCGTCACCGTCTGCACCGCCCGCTCGAACTGCATATCGGACAACGGTTGATGATCATTCAAAATATTCACCTGATGATCAAAGTCGGCATAGTGCTGTGTCGAAGCCCAGATCATGTACAACAGGCTTGAAGGCTCCACCGGCAGGATGCGCCCGTCGTCCACCCACTGGCGGATCTTCGCTTCTTTCATCTTGGCCCAGTCATACAGGCTCGCGTCCAGCTTCGCGCCCAGGGTCGGCGCGCCGTGGATGATTTCGTTGGCCCAGACCTTTGAACCGTAGGGCCGGCTGCGCGAGTGGTTCATCTTGGCGCGGATGTAGCTGCTGAGCACCACGCGGGGGTCGTCGAACATCTCGAAGCACAGCGCGTCCTGCTTCCACACTTCCAGCAGGTCCAACAGCACGGCGCTGTACAGTTCGGTCTTGGTGCTGAAGTAGTAATGCAGGTTGGAGCGCGGCAGTTGCACCTCGGCGGCGATGTCGGCCATGGCGGTGCTACCAAAGCCTTTTTCGGCGAAGACCTTCTCGGCCCCCAGCAGAATTTTCTCGACGTTACTGCGACGAATCTCGATCTTGTGATTGCCCATGAGGGCTCCCTGACAACAACATTAAACAAGACTAGCACCGCTCTACGGCGCGGCGACAGGGGACCGTCGATTCCGGCGCATGGTCAGGGCACCTCTTGACCGCATTTCATACCTTCAAACCATGCCTGCGGTCTCTACCCATATAACCCCTTAACCCCGGGGGAACGAATTACCTCAAGTCATCGTATAACTTCCGATTGACAACCCCCAAAAATCCCGCAAATATCTGCGCCAATGTTGTACGACGACGTATGACAAATAAAAACAAAAAAAGCAGCAAGGGAGCGTCAAAGTGAGCAAGCTCGTCCTCGATTCGTCCGTCCGTACTCCACGCCCAACCATCACCCGCTTGCAGACACTGAGCCTGTACGGTTGCGCCAGCCTGGCCCTGAGCCTGCCCCTCACCTGCCAGGCCGAAGGCTTCACCGATGACGCCAAAGCCACGCTGAACCTGCGCAACGCCTACTTCAATCGCAACTACACCAACCCGGCCTACCCTCAGGGCAAGGCTGAGGAGTGGACACAGAACTTCATCCTCGACGCCAAATCCGGCTATACCCAGGGCCCGGTGGGCTTCGGTGTGGATGTGCTGGGGCTGTACTCGCAAAAGCTCGACGGCGGCAAGGGCACCACGGGAACGCAGTTGCTGCCGGTCCATGGTGACGGCCGCCCGGCCGACAACTTCGGGCGCCTGGGCGTGGCACTCAAAGGCAAGATCTCGAAAACCGAACTGAAGGTCGGCGAATGGATGCCGGTATTGCCGATCCTGCGTTCCGACGACGGCCGTTCGCTGCCGCAAACCTTCCGCGGTGGCCAGGTGACGTCCACCGAGATCAGCGGCCTGACGCTCTACGGCGGGCAGTTCCGCCAGAACAGCCCGCGCAACGATGCGAGCATGGAAGACATGTTCATGAACGGCAAGTCGGCGGCCTTCAGCTCGGATCGTTTCAACTTCGGCGGCGGTGAATACGCCTTCAACGAAAAACGCACCCAGGTCGGCGTCTGGTACGCCGAACTCAGCGACATCTACCAGCAGCAGTACTTCAACCTCAGTCACAGTCAGCCAATCGGCGACTGGACCCTGGGCGCCAACCTCGGCTACTTCATCGGCAAGGAAGACGGCAGCGCCCTGGCCGGTGACCTCGACAACAAGACCGCCTTCGCCCTGCTCTCGGCCAAATACGGTGGCAACACCTTTTATGTCGGCCTGCAAAAACTCAGCGGCGACGACGTGTGGATGCGGGTCAACGGCACCAGCGGCGGGACCCTGGCCAACGACAGCTACAACTCCAGCTACGACAACGCCAGGGAGAAGTCCTGGCAGGTGCGTCACGACTACAACTTCGTGGCCCTGGGCATTCCCGGCCTGACGCTGATGAACCGCTACATCAGCGGTGACAACGTGCACACCGGCACCATCACCGACGGCAAGGAATGGGGCCGCGAATCGGAACTGGCCTACACGGTGCAGAGCGGCGCGTTGAAAAACCTCAACGTCAAATGGCGCAATGCGAGCATCCGCAAGGATTTCAGCACCAACGAGTTCGATGAGAACCGGATTTTCATCAGCTACCCGATTTCGTTGTTGTAAGAGCAAAGGATCAACACATGCCCCTGTGGGATCGAGATTTACCGGAGCATTGATCGGGGTGACCCTCCGTCAATTTCCACCAATGTCGCGTTGACAAAAACCGGAAAGCCTACCGATACTTCAGCAAAGTCGTACGACAACCTACAACGACCCAATAACAATAACTGCTTGTCCAGGAATTCCCATGACGACCACTGCAACCGCCCAAACGCCCTTCAATCGCCTGTTGCTGACCGGTGCTGCCGGTGGCCTGGGCAAAGTCCTGCGCGAGAGCCTGCGCCCGTACGCCAACGTCATTCGCCTGTCCGACATCGCCGACATCGCCCCCGCCATCGATGATCGCGAAGAAGTCGTGCCGTGCGACCTCGCCGACAAGCACGCGGTGCATCAGTTGGTCGAAGGCGTGGATGCGATCCTGCATTTTGGCGGGGTGTCGGTTGAGCGCTCGTTCGAAGAAATCCTCGGCGCCAACATATGCGGCGTATTCCACATCTATGAAGCGGCACGCCGTCATGGCATCAAGCGCGTGATTTTCGCCAGTTCCAACCACGTCATCGGCTTCTACAAGCAGGATGAAGTCATCGACGCCCACTCCCCTCGCCGCCCGGACAGCTACTACGGCTTGTCCAAGTCCTACGGCGAAGACATGGCTACGTTCTACTTCGATCGCTACGGCATCGAGACCGTCAGCGTGCGCATCGGCTCTTCGTTCCCCGAGCCGCAAAACCGCCGGATGATGAGCACCTGGCTTAGCTTCGGTGACCTCACCCAATTGCTCGAACGCGCGCTCTACACCCCCAACGTTGGACACACCGTGGTCTACGGCGCCTCCGACAACAAGGACGTCTGGTGGGACAACCGTTATGCCACGGCCTTGGGGTATGCCCCGCAGGACAGCTCCGAAGTGTTCCGTGAAAAAGTCGAAGCCCAGCCGCTGCCGGCCGCCGATGACCCGGCGCGGATCTACCAGGGCGGTGCCTTTTGCGTGGCCGGCCCGTTCGGCGACTGATCGCCCCGGCCACGAGCCCAACCACCAACAGCCAAGGGAATGAGTTGCCATGCAAGCCGAACTGATTGTCGATGCGCGCAATACGGTGGGTGAAAGCCCGGTCTGGGTCCCCGAGGAAAACGCCCTGTACTGGGTTGATATTCCCGCCGGGGGCCTGCAATGCTGGAGCGCGCAAACCGGTCATGTGCACGCCTGGAAAGCCCCGCAAATGCTCGCCTGCATCGCCCGTCACCCCGATGGCGGCTGGGTTGCCGGCAAGGAGAGCGGGTTCTTCCATCTGCATGCACATGCCGACGGCAGCCTCGACAGCGCACCCCTGGCCCACGTCGATCACCCCCGCCCGGACATGCGCCTCAACGATGGTCGCTGCGACCGCCAGGGCCGCTTCTGGGCCGGGAGCATGGTGCTGGACATGGGCGCCAATGCCGCCGTGGGCACGCTCTATCGCTATGGCGCCGGGCAACAAGGCCCGCTCCAGGCACAACTGAACGGCCTGATCGTGCCCAACGGCCTGGCCTTCAGCCCGGACGGCCGGACGATGTACCTGTCCGACTCCCATCCGCTGGTGCAGCAGGTCTGGGCATTCGATTACGACATCGACAGCGGCACCCCTTCCAACCGCCGCGTGTTCATCGACATGAATCAATATGCCGGCCGCCCTGATGGCGCGGCGGTCGATGCCGAGGGTTGTTACTGGATCTGCGGTAACGATGCCGGGTTGGTCCACCGCTTCACCCCCGACGGTCGACTGGACCGCTCCCTTGCCGTACCGGTGAAAAAACCGAGCATGTGCGCCTTCGGTGGCAGTCGCCTGGACACCTTGTTCGTGACCTCGATTCGCCCGGGAGACGACCACGACGAGCATTCGCTGGCCGGTGGCGTGTTCGCCCTGGATCCCAGCGTCAAGGGATTGCCCGAGCCGCACTTCAAGCAATGAATGCAATTGTTGGCGCTACACCGCTGTGCCCTGAATAACAAAAACAACAAGACTGGAGACACCCCCGATGGACTTCAAACGCACCTTGCTCGCCGCAGCACTCCCTCTGGCCTTCACCCTCAGCAGCGCCGCCCATGCGCTGGAAATCAAGTTTGCCGACATCCACCCCGCGGGCTACCCCACCGTGGTCGCTGAAGAGCAATTGGGCAAGACACTGGTGGCCGACAGCGACGGCAAGCTGACCTTCAAGATGTTCGCAGGCGGTGTGCTCGGCTCGGAAAAAGAAGTGGTCGAGCAGGCCCAGGTTGGCGCGATCCAGATGGCTCGGGTCAGCCTCGGCATCGTCGGCCCGGTGGTGCCGGACGTGAACGTGTTCAACATGCCGTTCGTGTTCCGCGACCAGGCGCACATGCGCAAGGTCATCGATGGTGAAGTCGGCGACGAGATCCTCGACAAGATCACCAACTCCGAATTCAACCTCGTCGCCCTCGCCTGGATGGATGGCGGCACGCGCAACATCTACACCAAAAAACCGGTGCGCAGCCTGGAGGATCTCAAGGGCATGAAGATTCGCGTGCAAGGCAACCCGATGTTCATCGAAACCATCAACGCCATGGGCGGCAACGGCATTGCCATGGACACCGGTGAAATCTTCAGTGCCCTGCAGACCGGTGTGATCGACGGTGCGGAGAACAACCCGCCGACCCTGCTCGAACACAATCACTACCAGAACGCCAAGTTCTACAGCCTGACCGGGCACCTGATCCTGCCCGAGCCGATCGTGATGTCGAAAATCACCTGGAACAAACTCACCCCCGAGCAGCAGGTGCTGGTGAAGAAGACCGCCAAGGCGGCGCAGGCGCAGGAGCGCACCCTGTGGGATGCCAAATCGGCCAGCAGCGAAGAAAAACTCAAGGCTGCCGGCGTCGAGTTCATCACCGTCGACAAGAAACCTTTCTATGAAGCGACTGCCTCGATCCGCGAGAAATACGGCGCACCCTACGCCGACCTGATCAAGCGCATCGAAGCCGTCCAGTAACTCTCCCGCTCTCTTGAAAGGCCCGGCGCGACGTTCGTTGGTAGACGCTCGTGCGCGCCCGGTTACGGTGAAACCCGATGAAGAATCTATTGCTGCGCATCAACGACAGGATCTACATGACCTGCATCTGGGTCGCGGGCCTGTCGGTCCTGGCCATTGCCCTGATCATTCCCTGGGGCGTCTTCGCCCGCTACGTCCTCGGCACTGGCTCAAGCTGGCCTGAGCCCACGGCGATTCTGCTGATGATGGTCTTCACCTTCATCGGCGCCGCCGCCAGCTACCGCGCTGGCGCACACATGGCCGTGGCCATGCTTACCGACCGCATGCCCCCCGAACTGCGCAAGGCTGTAGGCGTGGTCTCGCAACTGTTGATGGCAACCATCGCGTTGTTCATGACCATCTGGGGCAGCAAGCTGTGCCTGTCGACCTGGAACCAGTTCATGAGCGCCCTGCCCACCCTGCGCGTAGGCATTACCTACATGCCGATTCCGATTGGCGGCCTGCTGACGCTGATCTTTGTCCTGGAAAAACTCTTGCTCGGCGACCAGAGCAATCGTCGCGTCGTGCGTTTCGACATCGTTGAAGAAAACGAAGGGGCTGCCTGAATGGACGCTGTGATTCTGTTGGGTAGCTTCATAGCATTGATCCTGATCGGCATGCCGGTCGCCTACGCGCTCGGGCTCTCTGCGCTGATCGGCGCGTTCTGGATCGACACTCCGTTCCAGGCGCTGATGATTCAGGTGGCCGGTGGCGTCAACAAATTTTCCCTGCTGGCGATTCCGTTCTTCGTCCTCGCCGGTGCGATCATGGCCGAGGGCGGCATGTCTCGGCGCCTTGTGGCATTTGCCGGTGTGCTGGTCGGGTTCGTGCGCGGAGGACTGTCACTGGTCAACATCATGGCCTCGACCTTCTTTGGCGCTATTTCCGGTTCGTCGGTGGCGGATACCGCCTCGGTCGGTTCGGTGCTGATCCCGGAAATGGAACGCCGCGGCTATCCCCGTGAGTTCGCCACCGCCGTGACCGTCAGCGGCTCGGTGCAAGCCCTGTTGACGCCGCCAAGCCACAACTCGGTGCTCTACTCGCTGGCGGCAGGTGGAACGGTGTCGATCGCCTCGCTGTTCATGGCCGGCGTGGTGCCGGGCCTGTTGATGAGCGCGTGCCTGATGGTGCTGTGCCTGATCTTCGCCAAGAAGCGTGACTACCCCAAGGGCGAAGTCATCCCGATGCGCGAAGCCTTGAAAATCTGCGGCGAAGCACTTTGGGGCCTGATGGCCATGGTGATCATCCTCGGTGGCATTCTGTCGGGCATATTCACGGCGACCGAGTCGGCGGCCATCGCGGTACTGTGGTCGTTCTTCGTGACCATGTTCATCTACCGCGACTACAAGTGGAGCGAGCTGCCGAAACTGATGCACCGCACGGTGCGCACGATTTCGATCGTGATGATCCTGATCGGCTTCGCCGCCAGCTTCGGCTACATCATGACGCTGATGCAGATCCCGGCGAAGATCACCACGATGTTCCTGACCCTGTCGGACAACCGTTACGTGATCCTGATGTGCATCAACGTCATGCTGCTGTTGCTTGGTACCGTGATGGACATGGCACCCTTGATCCTGATCCTTACGCCGATCCTGATGCCAGTGATTCTCGGCATTGGCGTGGACCCGGTGCAGTTCGGCATGATCATGCTGGTGAACCTGGGGATCGGCTTGATCACACCGCCGGTAGGCGCGGTACTCTTTGTCGGGTCGGCGGTGGGCAAGGTCCGCATCGAATCAACCGTCAAGGCCCTGCTGCCATTCTAGGGCGTGCTGTTCCTGGTGCTGTTGGCCGTGACCTACATTCCTGCGCTGTCGTTGTGGTTGCCGCATCTGGTGTTGTAATCCGGCTGATCCTGCAACCGCTGAACTGTAGGAGCCGGCTTGG